>MWWG01000130.1_pt1 | contig 12116 bp, 17 predicted proteins | sample 1047331 | NCBI WGS metagenome assembly MWWG01 (sample SAMN06349968, study PRJNA376086) | soil metagenome | isolation source: MG6-4 sample Antarctic (ecotone) soil | place: Antarctica | collected 2015-01-13 | reverse complement strand
TTTCCGGTCGGTTAGAGTTGATAAAGATTAAACAAAAATTATTCGTATGAGTGAAATAAATTTAGACGATCCTCCAGTGTTTAGAGAAATGTGGCTCGAAGTCAGAGAAGAGGAGCGCAAGTATGGTCACATTTACAACCAGGTTTACAGCAACTGTAGATGGGGAGGCTACGACGGTGTTGACCCGACGGGACCCGAACTTATTGAGATTGTAGATGACGATAGAAACGAGATTATGTGCGGCTTGCCGACAGACAAAAGAATTGCCGAGCATTTAGCGTCTCTTGATGCTGAATACGAGCGCAGGAAGAAGGAATTTGATAAACAACAGCCTAAAAATAATAAAAAAGATAACAAAACCGGAAAGATAAAAAAGGCAAAGTTATTTAAAAGCCTCGGAAAGAGCAATCCTTTTCAGCTCGAACTCTTTACTCAATCCAACAAAAACTCAACGGAATACTCTCAAACGATTGAGTTATACGATTTCATTCCAAAATACGTTTGGGGAAAACTCGAAAGAGTCAAAGACAAATTTCTCGAACCGCTCAAGCGCGAGTTCGTTTGCCGCAACGTAAAATATAAATTAATTATCTCGCCGGCGTTTATCGAAGAAGCAGACGGATTCAGAGCCTATTTTCCGGGGAAAAGAGAGGAGCTAGTCGAAGACGCTCTCAGAAAGCTGATGACCGAAGACAACGCGCTGTATTTAGAAGAAGAAGCCAGTCTTGCGTTTACTCTCTACCAGCTTCAGAAGGAACTTGCCGCCCACAAACACACATACGATTATGCTCAGTTAAAAGAATCGCTCGAAATACTAGCCAAAACGAATATCGAAATAGAGTCCGAAGACAAATCCGCAAAATTGATATTCAGTCCGATAGAAATGCTCGGACTGAGCGGACAAAACGGCGAAACTCAAACATACGTGAAATTTTCAAACCTTTTGACGAGAAGTATTAACGAAGGGACATACCGATTATTCAACTATGAAAAAGTTATGAGCTACGACTCGGTAATTGCTCGTCAACTGCACAAGAGAATGGCGCATCACTACATCCAAGCTAGTTTTACGGAAAAATATGAAATTCTGCTTTCGACCGTTATCAGAGATTTCGGACTTACAAAACAAAAGCGAATACAACAGAATCTGCAAAAGGTAGAAGCGGCAATAGAGGAACTTAAAAATAAAGAGGTAGTTTTAAACTGTAAGACGGAAAAAATTTACGATTATGAGAAAAAACGAAAATTAGAGGATGTAAAATTCATTTTTCAACCGCATCCTTCGTTCGTCAACGACACTAAGAAAGCCAATGCGGTTTCAAGACAAACAAGAGAGGCGATAAAGACAGCTTATCTGGAATAAATACCTAGTTTTGAGATACACTTTTACCTAGTTTTGAGATACACCTTTACCTAGTTTTGAGATACACATATCTAGTTTTGAGATACACTTGACCGTTTTGGAGCAGAGAGATACCTAGTTTTGAGATACACCTTATCTAGTTCTGAGATACACTTGCGGCAAAAATACCTAGTTTTGAGATACACCATACCTAGTTTTGAGATACACCTCGAAAATATCTTGCAAATTTCTCAAAAAAAGGATGCAGTTTTGACAGATTGTAGGGGGTGAATACCTAGTTTTGAGATACACTTATATCTAGTTTTGAGATACACCTCCGTCGAGTTAATTGTTGTGAACAAAGAAGTATTTTCAAAATAAATGAAAACCTTCTTTTCTTAACCTCTTAACCCTAAATATTAACCTGTTTTAATCTTAGTGTTATCGGACGCCGGTTATTTTCTTACATCATTTTTTCTTCCCGCCAGCCGCGTTATCCTGGACAAAGCGCGGCATTTCGCAACCGCTCCGCGCTGCTCGGCTTCAGTCAGAAATTTCCGCAAAAAGTCAAAGCCTTCAGTCAAGCTGTCGAGATCTTCGTTTTTGTTTTCGTCTCCTAAAATTGTTTCCATTTTAATCTTGCGGAAATTTTGGTCAATCCGCTGCGCGTTCGGCAACAACATTTCGGATAATTTCGGCAATAAGAGTTTTGGTGATATTGCGGTGCCGAATGATTATGACGGGGACGGTAAACCTGATGTTGCCGTTTGGAGACCCTCCGAAGTGATGTGGTATATTCGCCGAAGTTCTGACGGAGCCGTGCAGACGAAACAATGGGGAACGACCGGGGATATTCCTGTGCCTTTCAGCACCAATCGTTAAAGCGTTATCAAGGGTTTCTGCGGTTGTGCTAAAGGCAGCCGCAGAAACTGAATTTGCAACCGAATTTGCAACCAAATTCATCAGTAGATTAAGGAGTTAAAGAAATGAGAATACGAAAATCAGTCGTTGCCGTTTTATCGGTATTGTTCCTGGCGGCTTTATTATTAAATGCCGGCGGTTTATTCAACCGCTTGGATGCTCAAAAAACGGGAGCGCAAACCTTGGAGACGAAAAATCAATCGGAGAAACCAGTCATTGACCACACTGCCGATACTCAAAAAGCAAACCGCGTAGCAAGGCTTAAAAATGAATTTAAGGCGGCGGTTAAAGATAAGAAAGCCGATTGGATACTAACCAAAGATAGAAACGGACATTATGGGATAAGTAATTTAACGTGGGAATTGGATGAAAGAAGAGTCAAAGTCGTCGCTTACGATTATGAATCGGTCGAGGAGGCATCTAAATCATTTAATATTAGCAAAAACCCGGTAAGCACTCCGAGCGGCGCTCCGAAGACACCGCAGGCAGGGTTCGGCGATGAAAGTTTCCTGACATCCTTCTGATGTGGTTCAATTTATGCATACACGAAACTCTCTGTAAAATGAGAGTATGTGGAGAAAATACGATGATGAATTTAAGCGGCAAGCCGTCAAAAAAGTGATTGATGGTCAATCAGTGGTTTCGGTGGCACAAGAATTAGGGGTTAATGAAAGTCTGATTCACAAGTGGAAACGCGCTGCGTTTGAGAAAGGCGACGGAAGCCTTTCGGGTGCTGAGTTCAGTCGGGAAACAGAATTAAAAAAGCGGATTCGGGAACTGGAGATGGAGAACGAAATCCTAAAAAAGGCGGCACTTATCTTCGGTCGCGGAAGCTAGAGCGATATAAGTTCATTGAAAGTCAAAAGGAACTGTATCCGATCACCTTATTATGTCGGGTGATGAAGGTTAATCGGTCTGCTTATTACAGTTATGCCAAGCAGCGAACTTATCGGACAAGTTCCTTGAAAACCAGTCGCGCCGCCCGCGTCAAAGAATGTTTTGATTTCAATCGTCGGCGTTACGGTTCACGGCGGATTGCGGCGAGCTTAAAAATCGGACGCGGCACGGTGCAGAAAGTGATGCGGCGTGAGAACTTACGGGCAATCCAGCCGAAGCGTTTTGTGCCGCAGACAACCGACTCCAAACACGGTTTGCCGGTGTGTGCGAATCTTTTGCAGGACGGGGCGAATGCGCCGACGGGAAACGGCGAAGTCCTTGTCGGCGATATTACTTATTTGCGACTGCGGGACGGTAAGTTTTGTTATTTGGCGTGCCTTCAGGACAAATTCACGCGCCGCATTATCGGTTGGAAAGTATCGGAGCGAATGACGGCGCAGTTGGTGATTGACGTTTTCCTTCAGGCGCGACGGCGCGGTTTGATAGGGAGGAACGCGATTATCCACACCGATCAGGGCAGTCAATATGCGGCGGTTGAATATCGCCGCCTGCTGTATATCGGTGGTTTCCGCCAATCAATGTCGAGAAAAGGCAATTGTTACGATAACGCCCAAGCCGAGAGTTTTTTCTCGCGGTTCAAGGCAGAGTTGGTAGAAAACGGCATCTTTGAATCGATTGATGATGCCAGCTCGGAAGTCTTCAGTTACATCGAAGGCTATTACAATCGAATCAGACTGCATTCGAGTTTGGGCTACAAAAGCCCGTTGGAGTTTGAAAAGCAGTTAGCAATTAAAAATACGAGGAGCAGAGAGAGTTTTGTGTCCTGAATAACTTGACCGTCTCAGTTTTTGCATTGTCTTGTTTCCCTCAGCTTGCGTGGTGGCGGTTTCGCCCCACGTCAGATACTGTGTTGAATGTCAAACAGTTTTCGCCCAATTCGGATCAAACGGCTGACCTGTTTTTAACACTCCATAAGCTAAGTGAATCAGTTTTCGCATCGCCGCGCCGATCACCGACATCTTCGATTTGCCGCGCGTCCGTAATGGTTCAGCCCATTGTTTGAAAAAGTCGCTTGACCGCAGAGCCGTGATTGCCGGAAAGTAAAGTGCTTTGCGGAGTCGAGCGTTTCCGATTTTTGATAAGCAAGTGCGCCCTCTGACGCTACTTCCCGACCGCCGCTCGCGCGGGACAAGTCCGGCATAAGCGGCGACCTGCCGCGCGCTTGTATATTGTTTGATGTTGACGATTTCAGCCAACAGCAGCGCGGCGGTCGTCTCGCCGATGCCGGGAATCGAGTCGAGCAGATCGCTCTGCTCTTTGAGGTCAGAATGATTGTTGATGTGCTGGCGGATCAAGGCTTCGGTCTGTTTGATTTCTGCGAGCAAGTAAGCGATGTGTTCTTCGAGCGAGTGCCTGACGGTTTCGGTCAAGCCGCCCGATGACAAGCGGTTCTCTTCCGCCACGCGCATCTCAATCAGCGCGTCGAGCCGTCGCACTAAGGCTTGCAGTTCGCGCAACTCAGGCGCGGGCGGTTGCCACGCTTGCGGTTGCTGCGCCAGACAAAAGCGGGCAATCAGTTCGGCATCAACCTTGTCGGTCTTGGTGCGCGACAAACCGGCATTGGCAAAAGCTCGAACGGCTGCCGGGTTAGCGATGCTGACTGTGAATCCGGCTTCAAACAGAAACAAGGCGAGCGGTTCGCCGTAACTCCCCGTCGCTTCCAGGCAGGCGCGGCTGTGGTCGCCGACCTGATGCGAGTCGAGCCACCGAATAAGCTGCTCGAAGCCGTGCCGAGTGTTAAGAAAAACTTTATGTTTGGCGCGCCCGTTTTCTTTCAGCAAACAGACATCAAACTTGGCTTTTGCAATATCAATGCCGAGCGCAGTAGCAGCAGCGATAGCGATAGGTGATTTCATACGATATAAACTCCTTTTGATGATAGTCCTTGCACGCGCCGGCTCCAGCTTGTAGATGCAAGCTCTGCTTCTGATCGAAGCGGCTTCGGATACTGTGCGAGCTTTATGGTGCGGCAAGTAAGGCGACGCGAGCGCATCTGACGTGCTGACTCTTTTTGTTTGGTCATATCTCAACCTCGGCTTCATCGTCGCCCCGATAGCCATCAAAGTTTGCGGCTCTGACGGCTATCTGTCAACATACAATCTCAGCCGTTCGGCATCTTCTCTTTACTGTAACAATTTGTCTCTTTGTAGTGTTATAATTTCTGTGTGAAATTTGAGTGGAACAAGGAAAAAGCGAAAGCCAATCTGAAGAATCATCAAGTTTCTTTTGATGAAGCAAAGACCGTTTTCGACGACCCGTTATTTGTCATCTTCGCCGACCCTGACCACTCGTTTGAAGAAAACCGTTTTGTTATTATGGGCGAGTCAAATCAAAATCGGCTGCTTATCGTTTCCTACACGGAACGCCCGACAGCAACGAGGTTGATTAGCGCAAGAGAAGCAACTCGCCCGGAGCGTAAGAAATATGAAGAAGACATCTGAAATGGACGACGAACTTCGTCCCGAATACGACTTCAGCAAATTGACCGTTGTCGCGCGTGGCGCGGGCAGACGCAAATCTGTTGAAACAACCGTTACTTTAGCTCCCGACGTGGCAAGATTGTTTCCAACATCGGAAGCCGTGAATGAAGCGTTACGCCTGTTAGCCAGAGTTGCGAGAGAGTCAGAAATGCGTGTTGAAAATTAACGCAATGCCGAACAAATCAGCTATGAAAGAAGCAGTCAAGCACAAAATTCCACTTGCCTGCCAAATCTGCTGACTGCGGCGGGCTAAATGTTGATATTCGCCGGATGGCGTTTCGAGTTTGTTGAGAAAGAATGTTGAATTAAACCGAAAATGCTGCCGATGATGCCTATTTGCAGTGACCTGTTTCAAAAATTGAACTAGCTTCACTGTTCCAGTCAGCTATTGGAGACTTGCCTTTTTGACAGGCAGCCTATGGTCGTATCGGGTAATGGCATTGAATGACGGTCGCCTAACCAATGGATGGAACTCGAATCTTGAAAAACAAGTTTCGGCTCATGAATTTAGTTTGGAGACTGACCGCCACCCGCCGGGCATTCACCTTTTTTGCGACAAATGGTTTATCAATCGGTTCTTTATCAAACAAACGGAATCGCGCCGGGGCGTAAGTATTTTACACCGATGGACGTTCAACTTCAACGGAAGATGAAAAGCCCGTCTTTCATCCTACCAATGGACGTGAGGGCGAAACAGCGACTTTCTTATCACGTTGTCTTTTTACCCTTAACTTGTGTGGTGGCGGTTTCGCCCCACGTCAGATACTGTGTTGAGTGTCAAGCGGTTTTCGCCCAATTTGGGTCAAATGGTTTTCCGGTTTTCAAGACTCCGAAGGCGAGATGAATCAGTTTTCTCATCGCCGCCCCGATGACCGACATTTTGCACTTGCCGCGCTCGCGCAGTCCATCAGCCCACGCTTTGAAGAAACTGCTGCAACGCAAAGCTGTCATTGCCGGAAAGTAAAGTGCTTTGCGAAGACGGGCATTGCCGATTTTTGATAAACAAGTGCGACCACGCACCGAACTTCCCGAACGCCGTTCACGCGGGACGAGTCCGGCGTAAGCGGCAACTTGTCGCGCACTTTTGTATTGCTTGAAGTCGGTGATTTCAGCTAACAGCAGAGCGGCGGTCGTCGCACCGATGCCGGGAATCGAATCAAGCAAATCGCTTTTTTGTTTGAGGTCTGGATGATTGCCGATATGTTCTCGAATCATTAATTCGGTTTGTTTGATTTCTGCGACCAGATAAGCGATATGTTCTTCGAGCGAATGCCTGACCGCCTCAATTGAGACACCGCTGGAGAGGCGATTTTCTTCCGCCACGCGCATCTCGATTAGTGATTCCAGACGGCGCACCAAGGCTTGCAACTGACGCACCGCAGGCGCGGGCGGCTGCCACGCTGGCGGTTGTTGCAACAGACAAAAACGGGCAATCAGTTCGGCATCCACCTTGTCGGTTTTAGTTCTGGTCAGACGACTCGCGGCAAAGGCTTTGACCGCCGCCGGATTGACGACGCTCACCCGATAACCGGCATCAAATAAATGAAGGGCGAGGGCTTCGCCGTAACTGCCGGTTGCTTCCAAACAAACGTGCAAACTGCCCGCTTGATGCGAATTAAGCCAGATGACTAATTGCTCAAACCCGTGTTTGGTATTGGTAAAGACTTTATGTTTGGCTTTACCGGTTTCCTTGATTAAACAGACATCGAACTTCAGCTTGGCGATGTCCACGCCAAGCGCGGCAACAGATAAATTCATACGGTAAACTCCTTTCGATTGAATTGACTTGCAGTGCACGATCAAGCTTGTAGATACAGGCTCTGCTTAAAAGAAGCGGCTTAGGATACTGTTCGACCTCTCTGCACAGCAAGAAAAAAGCAGCGGGAGCGTATCTGACGTGCTGACTTTTCAAATAGTCATATCTCAACCTCGTCTTCACCGCTGCCTCATTTGTTGCCAAAGTTTGTGGCTTTGACAATCATCTGTCAACATACAATCTCAACCGTTAGGTTTCTTCTTCTATGTGAGAGAAAGTTATGAGTAGAACCGAGTGGCTAAAATGGGTGATTAAGTACGGGAATCCAAAGACCCGCTCTCGAAATCTCAAAGGCTTCTTTGCGTTTGAGATGTATAATTTAGGTTGTCGCTTAAGCGGTTACAAAATCACTCATTGGCTTGAGGAGAAATCCTTACCTGCTGGAAAATATCTCTTGGTCAGGCAGCCTGTCCCATTTGGAGTTAAATTGCTCGATAAGGTATTTCCTTTCGGGAAGGAAACGCATACGAAGCATGTGCCATATACACTGATAGCCGCAGAAGAAATGAGGAAGGCGGGAAAAACTGTGGAGGTCGTAGATATTTCCTACCGATTGGGCGTTGAAGGTAGCAGTAAATAGTTCTATAAAGGCACAGATGTTGTACGAATGGCGAAACCTAACAGGTCGTGATACAAACAAGATGTTCGGTGTATAATGTTCACGTTAGCAAAAAGCGTGAGCAGGAAGGGATGAAGGTCGGCAATGATTTTGGGTCAACTTCTTTGAAGCCAAACCCGTCCAACAGTGTGACTTAATTTTCGCCTTCATCCGTATCACGAAATGGAACGCAAGATTCCGAATAGGAGTGTGGATAACACACCGGGCAATTTCTTGTTCTCGCTTTTAGCAGCGAAGAAAAAAACCGATACTTCGCCCGTCTGTTAAAGCAATAGCAAGACGGTAGGGCGAGGTATTTTTAGTTGACGATTGACTTTGCATAGGAAGTTATTATACCGCTAACTTGCGGTCTAATCCCGCTTAGGGTTACAATTTGCCGCATTATGTCTAAATTACTCGATCAGGTGCGGCACGCCATTCGTCTGAAACATTACAGCCTCCGAACAGAGGAAGCATATCTGTTTTGGATTAAAAAGTATATCCATTTTCATAATCTGCGACATCCTCAGGAGATGCGCGAAGAGGAAATTCGCCAATTCCTCACCCATCTTGCCGTCACGCAAAACGTTGCCGCCTCGACTCAGAACCAAGCCTTTGCCGCACTGCTTTTTCTTTACCGCGAAGTTCTCGACATCTCGCTCGGCAAAATCGAAGAGGTCGTGCGGGCGAAACGTCCGCAGCGGCTGCCCGAAGTTTTGAGCCGCGAAGAAGTGCGGAAAATTTTGACTTGTTAGATTGCGCTTTTCATTTTCTAGCTCGAACACACAGGAAGCACGGCGGTTGTGATAATTCCTCATAATGCTTCGGGTCTGCTTTTTTGAACTCATCGGTCGGTTTTGGCTCAAGGATTCTTTCCAAACAAAAACCGGCTTCAACTAGCGGGCTAAGTGTCGCGCTGAGAGAACGGCGAAAACTTGGCATATAAACGCGAACTGACGGATGCTGTTCTCAAACTATTCATGATTATCCCTGTGTGTTTGAGTCTTTTTTCGTCGAGCGGTAAAGCGTTGAGCGAGATACGCCCAGCTCTTCGTAAATTTCCCGCACCTTTGTATCCGGGTCGTTTAGCTGCTTCTTGGCGTAGCTGATTTTTCTCTGATTTAATTTTTTGGGTCGTCCGCCGAGTCTGCCTCGCGCCCTCGCCGATTTTAATCCGGCATTCGTCCTTTCCCGAATCAATTCTCTTTCAAATTCAGCCAGCGCGCCGAAAACGTGAAAAATGAGTTTTCCGCCCGGCGTCGTCGTGTCGATACTTTCCTGTACGGAAACAAAGCCGACCTTTTTCTCGATAAGAATATTTATCGTTTCGATCAGATGTTTGAGACTTCTGCCGAGCCGGTCGAGTTTCCAGACGACGAGCGAATCACCCTTCCGGCAAAACTCGATGGCGGCAAGCAATTCTTTCCGGTCGTCTTTTGCTCCGCTGGCGATGTCGGAAAATATCTTCTCGCAGCCGGCTTTTTCGAGCGCGTCGGTTTGCAGATTTAAGGATTGTTCGGATGTCGAAATTCTCGCGTAGCCGATTTTCATAAAAAGAGGTGCTGGATGTCCAGAAAAAAATTAGGGCGCGTCTAATCGTTCGCAAATGTGTCAAAACTCAACAACAGGCTCTGCTTTTAGGATTTTGAATATGACACAAGAAAAGACACATCTTTTATAGCACAATTCGCCAAATACCGAAAACTCAAAAAAACCGGTCATAAACGAGCGTTTTTGAAACACGATATTTTACTTTTAGTTGTCGCACTATGACATTGACCCGACACACAAAAGAGCCATTTTGTAATGAGTTGTCTTAAACTTAATTTCAATCTCAAGAATGCTACTTTGATTAATGAAATCATCATTTGCCGATTCTTTATATTACTTCCCTTTCCTTTTTGACGGTTAGACTAAAACCGGGTCATCGGCAGATTCCTGCTCAAACTGTTTTATATGATAAGAAGCGTCCGGGAAACTGGCGATAATTTCCAGTTTTCCGCCAAGTGCTTTGACAAAAGCTCTGAGCGTGGAGATGTGCATATCAGAGCGTCGTTCAAGCCGAGAGATGGCAGCCTGTTTTTTGTTGAGCAACTCGCCTAACTCTTCTTGACTGATGTCCAAAACATTTCGCAGTTCATTAAGCCCGATTTCCCGGCGCAAATCTTGCGCGATCCGGTTAGAAATCTTCTTTGAATCAGGAGACATTTTATCTCTTAAATTTTTGAATGATTTAGCCATTGCTTGATTTCTCCTTTTTTAACGTCTCTAAGTGTTTTTCGTATAACTTGTCGGCAATCGGAACAAATTCTTCATACCAGCGATTGTTTCCTGTTTTGTCACCGCCGATTAACAAAATAGCCATCCTGCGCGGGTCAAATGCGTATAGAACACGATAAGGTCTTCCCTGATGCTGCGGTCTTAATTCACGCATTTGTGAAATTTTTGACCCTTTAATGTCTGATGAATACGGATGACCCAATCCGACTCCAAACTCTTCGAGCATTTTTACATAAGCATCAACAACTCCCTGCTCGCTCTCGGTCAGAGAGTTCCACCATTCCTCAAATTCGTTTGTGTATTCGACTTCGCAACGCATACTTTATATTACACCAATGTAATATAAAGTCAACACTTTTCATTCAGCATTTTACCGAGTCTGATAACAGCAGACTAAATCTATAAACAAAGATTGGACAATTAATTAATGTCGCTCGAATTGCGCCACACCTTACTTCCCTCTCGACCGCATCTGCTACAAAACTATAAACATATTATTTTTTTACAAATTTGGTTTCTGCTTAATTAATAAAGATAATTACATTACCTATTGATTAAATCGAATTTTACATTTCAGTAAAAACTTAAAAACTTAAAAATGATTTTAAGTTTTTAAGGGAACCTGTCGCGTTTTTCTTGACGCAACCTAATGAAATGATTAGAATTCTGAACGAAGTCGTAAAACCACAAAAACTTAAAAACTTAAATGATAATTTCATTATTAAACCAAAAAGGCGGGGTCGGGAAAACAACTCTTGCGGTTCATCTGGCTACTGCCTTAGCTCAACGTAACAAAAAAGTATTATTGGTAGATGCGGACCCACAGGGCAGCGCACTTGATTGGTCAGCAAGCCGCGAAGATGACGCGCTTATTTCGGTTGTCGGTATGCCGAAGGCAATCATCCATAAAGAACTTCCTAAAATTGAGAAGGATTTTGATTTTGTGGTGGTTGATGGTGCGCCGCGGGTTTATGATGTTGCCCGCTCCGCCATTCTAGCCAGCGACGTGATACTTATACCGGTTCAGCCGTCGCCTTACGATATTTGGGCGGCAAAGGAAATTGTTGATTTGGTAGCGGAAGTGAGAACTTTTAAGGAAAACCTTAAAGCCGCTTTTGTAATAAATCGTAAAATCGTAAATACTGCTATCGGGCGTGATGTCGTCGAAACCTTAGCGGAATACAATTTACCGGTTCTCAGATCGCACGTCTGCCAGAGGGTAGGCTTTGCCGAGACCGCAGCGGCGGGGCGGACCGTTTTAGAGACGGGAGCAGATAATCAGGCGAGTCAGGAAATTGAAGCATTAACAAACGAAATAATGGAGCTAATTGAAAATGAGCAAGAAAGTTACAATGTCAACAAAGCCTAAAATCAACGCACAGAAACAGCTTTCAGCAGACGACTGGGTATCGAACGGAGCAAGGACGGCGACAAATATAATCGCCGATGAACAGGAGCCGGATAAAGAGCCGACCGCAAGGTTTACAATTGATATTCCGGTTTCACTGCACGCGCGAATTAAAAGCCAATGCGCTCTAAAGAGGGTGAAGATGCGTGAAGAAGTTTTATCAATGCTGGAAGGGCGTTTTCCGGTCGGTTAGAGTTGATAAAGATTAAACAAAAATTATTCGTATGAGTGAAATAAATTTAGACGATCCTCCAGTGTTTAGAGAAATGTGGCTCGAAGTCAGAGAAGAGGAGCGCAAGTATGGACACATATAC
>MWWG01000129.1_pt1 | contig 12133 bp, 9 predicted proteins | sample 1047331 | NCBI WGS metagenome assembly MWWG01 (sample SAMN06349968, study PRJNA376086) | soil metagenome | isolation source: MG6-4 sample Antarctic (ecotone) soil | place: Antarctica | collected 2015-01-13 | reverse complement strand
TCGCGCCGGGTGCTGGTCAGGGCCGCAATGGTCACCGTGCGCAGGTAGCGGTTCATCTCGTCGGGGGAGAGCACCACGCAGGGGCGGGTCTTGTTGATTTCGCTGCCCTGGGTCGGGTCGAGGTTGATAAGCCACACCTCGAAGCGCTGCACGGCTACCACTGCCATTCCGTTTCCTCAAAGGAGTCGTCCGAAAAGCCCTCCAGCAGTTCGCCCTCCGGCACCTGGCCCTGGGCAATGGCGTGCTGAAAGCGTTCGTCCCAGCCCTGGCGGCGGGGCTTCACCACCGGCTTGATGAGCAGGCCTTCGGGCGTGGGCTGCAGGTCCACTTCGCCGGTGAGGTGGTACTGCTGCAGTAACTTTTTGGGCAGTACAATCCCCTGGGAATTGCCCACCCGAATCAGGCGCGTATTCATGCAGCAAATGTACGTACAATGTAATTACAAAACACTCTTAATACACAATGCTGGCTTCTCCCTGTCTCTTCTTAACCTTGGTCAAATCGGCCGCATCGATAAGTACCTGGTTGTAGTGGTTTACCCCTTCGTGCTGATTAACAATCTCCTGCGAAACCAACCAATAAAACCGTTTTTCCTGCTTGTCATACACCATGCGAATAGTGTCTACTGGTTTAATGTTCGGCTGGGCCTGCTCGGCGATACGCAGCAGCTGGCAGTAAGAAAACGCCTGGTCAATGCGCTGGTACTCGCTGGCTTTCGGGAACTTGAACGGGCTGACTATCTTATTATGCTTGTCAATCGCTACCCCATAGTGGTAAGAAGCAATGCTGTCGGGCTTGAACTCGTAGTAGAAGTAGTACTTGGCCTTACAAAATTTCATAGTCGCATTCAGGCGGCCTTCTTTTCTAAAATGGCGTAACTGTTCCGGCACGACCATTTCTACTTGCTCAAAGTGAACCAGTTGATAGAATTTATCTCCGGCATAACGGCGAATACTGTCTTCCACCATCTGTTTAAGTTGATGGATGATAGCCGGCGCTTGCGTCATGGCAATAGGGTCGCCCAGCACCCCCCGTTCTTTCGACTCGGTGCCTCCGTAGGCAAAGAGGTAGGTTGGGCAACGATGGATATAGTCGGAGTAGCCCCAATCGCCCCCATAGGTTATCTTCTCTTGGTCGATGCACTGTGCAGCTGCTAGGTGGCCGCAGGTGAGCAGGCTAATAAACAGTAAAAATCGGGTTACCACTTTTTGACTTTTTGCATGGGTTATAAAGTTAGACGAAAGAAAGAAAGGAAATAGGCCGCTCAGGCACTCGTTTTCCCGGTTTTGTCCCTTAACATAAGATTGCTTATGCCCCTGACCTCGGAAAAGTGGTGGGTTTTACCCCTACTGCCCCTGTCTTCCGATTGTGGTACTTTGGCCATGAGGGTTTTCAAATCAGATATGTTACCGCAAATAAATTTTGGCTCCTTTCAGCAGCCTGCATCAATGAAAGAACTGCTGTTGACTGGGGCATTGCTATGCCTTGGGCTAGTGCCCGCCGACTCGGCTCCTTTAGCAGGGCGACGGGTCGTGTTGCGCAGTATTCAGGTCGTTCAGAACGGCAAGGTGCTACCTCCGTCAGCATATAAGCTTAGCACCTGGGTTTCTTACACCAATTCCCATTCAGAGGAGGCTCCTTTGGTTGCGGGGCCTACCACCGTATCTTATGACACCCATTGGACACTACGCCAAGGCGGTGGGGAATACACCCTGTGGCAAGTAGAGGAGTACTTGGCATCCGCCCGCACCTACGATATGCGGTTAGAATTACGGTCTTCAGAGCATCCCTTGGCGTGTTTGGATTTGAGCTACCGGGACGAGCAAGGGCAGGATGTGGAAACCCGCATTACCTCCATATCAGCTGGACATGAAGAGAAGACCGAATGGCATCCGACATGTGACATGCTGTTTCTGATTCCTGTTGAGCGCAAAAGCAAACGCTAAACAGTGGGCTTCCCTCGTGGGAATCACCGGCTTATTCCACCGCTGCGGCTGTGCTGGTTTATCGCAGTCGCTCGGTGGGCTTTCTCATTTCAAGCTCTACCTTTTGTTTTTCTAGGACATATACCACCCGTACCGAGTCAACCCCAGGCAAGGAGTTAAACTGGTAGCTCAACCCCATATCAGTTGGGTCCTTCCGCACCTTCCAAATCTGATAGGACTGCGCAGGTTCTCTCTGCCAATAAAACTGCCCTTTGGGAGGCCATTTTACTGCTTCTATGTTCACCCGTAGGTTGTTAAATGGATACAATCCGCTGCCGCGTGTTGTGGGTCCAACTTGTTGGTAGGGAAAGCGATTGAATGAATCCAGTGGTACCGAACTACTATAAAGCTTCGCAAAATAGATATCGGGGTGGTGCAGCATACTGTACCAAGTGAGGGTGTCCAAGGAAGCCACCAGGGCTTTTTCCATGACCAACCGATATTCCGCCCCGGGGACAGGAGAGTCCATGCGCAGAGTGACTTCAACCGGTTGTTTAAACCGAACGGGCTGCAAATCCAATTTATGTAATAAGGCACGGTTGTGCTGTGCTTGCATAGAGATGCTAAGGGCAAGACAAACCACTAATGCGAACAAACGATGCATGTCATAGGAACCAGGAACTTCAATAGGGAATATATCCCAATTGAAGTTCAGTGAAAGGGCAGTTAAAGCAAGGTATGGCCTTTACATGCCTCTTTCGCTGCCGCGGCTGTGCTGCTGGCTAGCTTGGCGTACGCGCTGCTGGGCCAACTGGCGCTGCGCTTCCTGCTCCAGCTGTGGGTTGAGTTCCTTTACCAGACCGTAGAAGCGCTTTACCTCCTGGTGCTGGGCCTGGCTCCCCTCTACCCCACGCTGCAGGCCGAGCGGGGCCAGCTGGGCGGCAAAGCTGGTCTGCATGGCGCGCATCTTCTGCCGGTCGCCCAGCAGGGCCCGGCAGTTGAGCTTGCCGGCCGCGTCGATGGGCACGACCGTGGCGTGGATGTGCGGGGTCTGCTCATCGAGGTGCAGCACGGCGTTGACCACGTTCTCCTTCCCGTAGCGCTCGCTCAGCCACTCCATTGCCCGGTCCCGGAAGCCGGCCAGCCTGGCCCCGTCCTCGGCCGAGCCGACCAACTGAGCCGGCTTGCCCGCTTGTCCGTCCTCCTTGCGAATGTCCAAAAATTCGGGGCTGAACGTCATCAGGTGCTCCACCGCCAGCACGGCGTTGCTGCGTACCGTGCAGCCGACTGTATCGAGGCGGGCCTGCACGTCGGCGGCCAGGTCTTGGCTGCCCACCAGTTGCACGTTGAGCGGGGTCAGCTCGGCGTCCGCGTTGGGCGTGGGCCGCAGCCGCTGCAGGTGCTCGTTCAGGGAAGTGAGGTTGCCGGCGGTCTTGAGTTTGGCCGTGCGCAGGATGGCATAGGGCATCGGGGCGGTAGGGGAAAAGGGTGACCAGACTACCGGTAACAGGTGCCGGTGGCCACCGGGTAGAACGAGTGCCCGCAGGGCCGAACAGACAATTTTGGGGAGCCTAAAGCGCAGCGCTTAGGCTCCCCAAAATTGTCTAGTGAGTACACAACGCTTGAACATTACGCTTGCTTACGTTTGCGCCTTACGATTATTGAGGATTTTTTACGCTTATGGATTACGCTACCAAGGCCTTATCTACGCTAACGCCTTACGCTTGTGCCTCCTGGTGGTACCGGGCTTCCCTTCACTAGGCGCTGCACCACTGAGTTCCCCCGTTCGTACTGCATCCGGTCGAGTAGCTCCCGTATCTGCTTGAGTTGTTCCGGTGTGGGGGTATCTCCTAGCAGGGGCAAGAGCTTCCCCGCCTCCTCGCCTAAGAAGTCGATTTTACGAGCCAGGTAATACTCTTCGCCCTGGTACAACCACTGCGCTTCCTCCGACTTCTGGGCCTTATCCCACGCGCTTACCCGGCAGTTGGTGGAACAGAACCGGCCTCCTTTGCGGCGGGGGGTATAGACAGTAGCGCAGTGCTGGCAGGTGTGGAGCATACGGGTAGATTACTATTTGCCTTTCTCCTACGGGCATCTATAGCAACGGGGTTACAGCCGGGGCATCAGCTGCTCGGGGCTTCTTCCCTACTGCCCCAGGGGTGAAAGTTCTCCCGGGTGCAAGAGGGTACATAAGCTCAACAATTTCTCTTTATATGCTCTTAATTATCAATTATGTAGTATTTATTTAATATTCGCAAGCCGCTGGCTTATAGGTCTTTTATTTGCTTTTTGTTTTCCGGCCGGAGTTATCCACCTAGTTTTAAAAGCTTTTTTCCTCGCGCGAAACACAACTTGTGTATTTGTAAAGCTTTGTTCTATTTGAGGGGCTTGTAACTAATTGTAGTTCAATGTATTGACTCACCTAAAAAAGAGTTTTAATGTATGGGGAAAGAGTTTTAATGTGTGAACAAAGAGTTTTAATGTGTGAACAAAGAGTTTTAATGTGTGCAACAAAGAGTTTTAATGTGTGAAAAAAGAGTATTTAAAAAGAGTATCTTATTTAATTCTCTTTTTTGTCGTATGATTGTGCCATAACTGCTTTTACAGCATGATGGATAGAGAATTAGAAATCAGACAGCATAATGCACTGACCAACGCCCGGTACGATTACACCGAGTTGCAACTGGACGTGTTGTTCTTTCTCATCTCCAAGCTCCGAAAAGAGCAAAAAAGCCCTGTTTACGAACTGTCAATTAGAGACCTAAGCGCACTGACAGGCAAAAGATATGACTACCCTTATTTGCGTAAGGCCACTGCTGATATGGGCAGTAGAATGTTTGAGGTGGAGACCGAAAGAGGGTATCAGCAAATGTGGATGTTCCAGCATGTCCTCTATGTCACTGGACAGGGAATCATCGAAATCAAGCTGTCAGAAGCTGTTTTACCCTTCTTGTTTGGCCTCAAGGATAATTTTACCAGCTATGGTTTGGCTGCTGCATTGCGACTAGGAAGTAAATATGCCAAGCGTATTTACCAGTTGTGCAGCCAATGGAAAGACCTGGGCGAAACCAAAAAGTACGACCTGCAAGATTTCAAAAAGCGACTGGGACTCTTAGATGAGAAGGGCCATGAGAAAATGAAGCAGGTCGGTGAGCTCCGCTCCTATGTGCTAGACCCAGCTGTGAAGCAAATCAACGAGCACACCGAACTGCACATCAGCTACACGCTGGAAAAGGTAGGTAGGGCCTTCAAAAACATCGTTTTCACGGTCAAACCGCAAGCTCTAGCCGAAACTATCCCGTTCGACCTGGTGCCGTCGGGCGCGGCCCCGGCTGGAATGCAGCAGCACCAGGTGGAGAATGCCGGCCGGCTACTCGCGCAGCTGAGCATCACCACGCCGGAGCTGGTGGCCACCATCCTGGCCAGCTCGGCGCACGTGGCGGCCTGCAACAAGTTTGCCCACGACCTGAAAACCGGCAAGCACGCCAAGGCCCACTCGCTCTCGGGGCTCCTGCTCACCATTCTAGGCCTTAAAAAGCCCAGCAATGGCCCCCTGTTCGACGCGACAATCAAAAAGCAGGGCTAGTACTGCCTACTTGCCAAAGACGCGCTGCCAAAGGCCCTTTCGTGCTGGCTCAGCCAGGCGGGCGGCAATGCCCTCCACCATCTGCGTCAGCTGCTCCACCTGCACCTGCAGGTCGCGGGGGCTGGCCGGCAGCTGCGGGGCCTCGGCCTGGCTAAGCTGGCCCTGCACAAAGGCGCGCACCTCGTCGTTGAAGTACTGCCCCATCGTCTTGTCGGCCCGCGCCGCGGCCTTCTCCAGCATGGCCCGCGTTTCGCGCTCCACCCCGCGCACCGACCAGGTCACGGCCGTGGTGCTGGCCGGCTTGGCCGGTCGCCCGCCTTTGTTCCCGGTCTTACTTGCTGTAAGACCTTCGTTTTCTTCCGCTACCACCTCTGTCTTACCGTTACCGGTTTCTGTAAGACTGATTACCGGTTCTGTCTTACCGATTTCGGCCGTTGTAAGACCATTTTCAGGACTTGTCTTACCGTTTGCGGTTTCCGTCAGACTGATTTTTGACTTCATGTGAACGTGTCTTACAAGTTGTAAGACACATAGGTACGCTGAAAATTCTTGTCTTACCGCGTGTCTTACAGGCACCCGAAGCCCCTATACAGGGGTAATTTGAAACAGAACCGGCCCGCTGGGGTAGCGGGCCGGATAGGCAGCATCAATACTGAAATAGCTCCTGCAGCCGGTCACAGACCGCTTGCGCGGTGGCTTTGGGCAATACGCCCAAGCGGCGTACCAAACGGGTTTTGTCCACCGAGCGAATATGGTCGAGCGCCACCTGCCCCTCCTTGCCCTGGAAGGGGCAATCCACCCGGGAAGGGTAGTCGCGCCGGGTGCTGGTCAGGGCCGCAATGGTCACCGTGCGCAGGTAGCGGTTCATCTCGTCGGGGGAGAGCACCACGCAGGGGCGGGTCTTGTTGATTTCGCTGCCCTGGGTCGGGTCGAGGTTGATAAGCCACACCTCGAAGCGCTGCACGGCTACCACTGCCATTCCGTTTCCTCAAAGGAGTCGTCCGAAAAGCCCTCCAGCAGTTCGCCCTCCGGCACCTGGCCCTGGGCAATGGCGTGCTGAAAGCGTTCGTCCCAGCCCTGGCGGCGGGGCTTCACCACCGGCTTGATGAGCAGGCCTTCGGGCGTGGGCTGCAGGTCCACTTCGCCGGTGAGGTGGTACTGCTGCAGTAACTTTTTGGGCAGTACAATCCCCTGGGAATTGCCCACCCGAATCAGGCGCGTATTCATGCAGCAAATGTACGTACAATGTAATTACAAAACACTCTTAATACACAATGCTGGCTTCTCCCTGTCTCTTCTTAACCTTGGTCAAATCGGCCGCATCGATAAGTACCTGGTTGTAGTGGTTTACCCCTTCGTGCTGATTAACAATCTCCTGCGAAACCAACCAATAAAACCGTTTTTCCTGCTTGTCATACACCATGCGAATAGTGTCTACTGGTTTAATGTTCGGCTGGGCCTGCTCGGCGATACGCAGCAGCTGGCAGTAAGAAAACGCCTGGTCAATGCGCTGGTACTCGCTGGCTTTCGGGAACTTGAACGGGCTGACTATCTTATTATGCTTGTCAATCGCTACCCCATAGTGGTAAGAAGCAATGCTGTCGGGCTTGAACTCGTAGTAGAAGTAGTACTTGGCCTTACAAAATTTCATAGTCGCATTCAGGCGGCCTTCTTTTCTAAAATGGCGTAACTGTTCCGGCACGACCATTTCTACTTGCTCAAAGTGAACCAGTTGATAGAATTTATCTCCGGCATAACGGCGAATACTGTCTTCCACCATCTGTTTAAGTTGATGGATGATAGCCGGCGCTTGCGTCATGGCAATAGGGTCGCCCAGCACCCCCCGTTCTTTCGACTCGGTGCCTCCGTAGGCAAAGAGGTAGGTTGGGCAACGATGGATATAGTCGGAGTAGCCCCAATCGCCCCCATAGGTTATCTTCTCTTGGTCGATGCACTGTGCAGCTGCTAGGTGGCCGCAGGTGAGCAGGCTAATAAACAGTAAAAATCGGGTTACCACTTTTTGACTTTTTGCATGGGTTATAAAGTTAGACGAAAGAAAGAAAGGAAATAGGCCGCTCAGGCACTCGTTTTCCCGGTTTTGTCCCTTAACATAAGATTGCTTATGCCCCTGACCTCGGAAAAGTGGTGGGTTTTACCCCTACTGCCCCTGTCTTCCGATTGTGGTACTTTGGCCATGAGGGTTTTCAAATCAGATATGTTACCGCAAATAAATTTTGGCTCCTTTCAGCAGCCTGCATCAATGAAAGAACTGCTGTTGACTGGGGCATTGCTATGCCTTGGGCTAGTGCCCGCCGACTCGGCTCCTTTAGCAGGGCGACGGGTCGTGTTGCGCAGTATTCAGGTCGTTCAGAACGGCAAGGTGCTACCTCCGTCAGCATATAAGCTTAGCACCTGGGTTTCTTACACCAATTCCCATTCAGAGGAGGCTCCTTTGGTTGCGGGGCCTACCACCGTATCTTATGACACCCATTGGACACTACGCCAAGGCGGTGGGGAATACACCCTGTGGCAAGTAGAGGAGTACTTGGCATCCGCCCGCACCTACGATATGCGGTTAGAATTACGGTCTTCAGAGCATCCCTTGGCGTGTTTGGATTTGAGCTACCGGGACGAGCAAGGGCAGGATGTGGAAACCCGCATTACCTCCATATCAGCTGGACATGAAGAGAAGACCGAATGGCATCCGACATGTGACATGCTGTTTCTGATTCCTGTTGAGCGCAAAAGCAAACGCTAAACAGTGGGCTTCCCTCGTGGGAATCACCGGCTTATTCCACCGCTGCGGCTGTGCTGGTTTATCGCAGTCGCTCGGTGGGCTTTCTCATTTCAAGCTCTACCTTTTGTTTTTCTAGGACATATACCACCCGTACCGAGTCAACCCCAGGCAAGGAGTTAAACTGGTAGCTCAACCCCATATCAGTTGGGTCCTTCCGCACCTTCCAAATCTGATAGGACTGCGCAGGTTCTCTCTGCCAATAAAACTGCCCTTTGGGAGGCCATTTTACTGCTTCTATGTTCACCCGTAGGTTGTTAAATGGATACAATCCGCTGCCGCGTGTTGTGGGTCCAACTTGTTGGTAGGGAAAGCGATTGAATGAATCCAGTGGTACCGAACTACTATAAAGCTTCGCAAAATAGATATCGGGGTGGTGCAGCATACTGTACCAAGTGAGGGTGTCCAAGGAAGCCACCAGGGCTTTTTCCATGACCAACCGATATTCCGCCCCGGGGACAGGAGAGTCCATGCGCAGAGTGACTTCAACCGGTTGTTTAAACCGAACGGGCTGCAAATCCAATTTATGTAATAAGGCACGGTTGTGCTGTGCTTGCATAGAGATGCTAAGGGCAAGACAAACCACTAATGCGAACAAACGATGCATGTCATAGGAACCAGGAACTTCAATAGGGAATATATCCCAATTGAAGTTCAGTGAAAGGGCAGTTAAAGCAAGGTATGGCCTTTACATGCCTCTTTCGCTGCCGCGGCTGTGCTGCTGGCTAGCTTGGCGTACGCGCTGCTGGGCCAACTGGCGCTGCGCTTCCTGCTCCAGCTGTGGGTTGAGTTCCTTTACCAGACCGTAGAAGCGCTTTACCTCCTGGTGCTGGGCCTGGCTCCCCTCTACCCCACGCTGCAGGCCGAGCGGGGCCAGCTGGGCGGCAAAGCTGGTCTGCATGGCGCGCATCTTCTGCCGGTCGCCCAGCAGGGCCCGGCAGTTGAGCTTGCCGGCCGCGTCGATGGGCACGACCGTGGCGTGGATGTGCGGGGTCTGCTCATCGAGGTGCAGCACGGCGTTGACCACGTTCTCCTTCCCGTAGCGCTCGCTCAGCCACTCCATTGCCCGGTCCCGGAAGCCGGCCAGCCTGGCCCCGTCCTCGGCCGAGCCGACCAACTGAGCCGGCTTGCCCGCTTGTCCGTCCTCCTTGCGAATGTCCAAAAATTCGGGGCTGAACGTCATCAGGTGCTCCACCGCCAGCACGGCGTTGCTGCGTACCGTGCAGCCGACTGTATCGAGGCGGGCCTGCACGTCGGCGGCCAGGTCTTGGCTGCCCACCAGTTGCACGTTGAGCGGGGTCAGCTCGGCGTCCGCGTTGGGCGTGGGCCGCAGCCGCTGCAGGTGCTCGTTCAGGGAAGTGAGGTTGCCGGCGGTCTTGAGTTTGGCCGTGCGCAGGATGGCATAGGGCATCGGGGCGGTAGGGGAAAAGGGTGACCAGACTACCGGTAACAGGTGCCGGTGGCCACCGGGTAGAACGAGTGCCCGCAGGGCCGAACAGACAATTTTGGGGAGCCTAAAGCGCAGCGCTTAGGCTCCCCAAAATTGTCTAGTGAGTACACAACGCTTGAACATTACGCTTGCTTACGTTTGCGCCTTACGATTATTGAGGATTTTTTACGCTTATGGATTACGCTACCAAGGCCTTATCTACGCTAACGCCTTACGCTTGTGCCTCCTGGTGGTACCGGGCTTCCCTTCACTAGGCGCTGCACCACTGAGTTCCCCCGTTCGTACTGCATCCGGTCGAGTAGCTCCCGTATCTGCTTGAGTTGTTCCGGTGTGGGGGTATCTCCTAGCAGGGGCAAGAGCTTCCCCGCCTCCTCGCCTAAGAAGTCGATTTTACGAGCCAGGTAATACTCTTCGCCCTGGTACAACCACTGCGCTTCCTCCGACTTCTGGGCCTTATCCCACGCGCTTACCCGGCAGTTGGTGGAACAGAACCGGCCTCCTTTGCGGCGGGGGGTATAGACAGTAGCGCAGTGCTGGCAGGTGTGGAGCATACGGGTAGATTACTATTTGCCTTTCTCCTACGGGCATCTATAGCAACGGGGTTACAGCCGGGGCATCAGCTGCTCGGGGCTTCTTCCCTACTGCCCCAGGGGTGAAAGTTCTCCCGGGTGCAAGAGGGTACATAAGCTCAACAATTTCTCTTTATATGCTCTTAATTATCAATTATGTAGTATTTATTTAATATTCGCAAGCCGCTGGCTTATAGGTCTTTTATTTGCTTTTTGTTTTCCGGCCGGAGTTATCCACCTAGTTTTAAAAGCTTTTTTCCTCGCGCGAAACACAACTTGTGTATTTGTAAAGCTTTGTTCTATTTGAGGGGCTTGTAACTAATTGTAGTTCAATGTATTGACTCACCTAAAAAAGAGTTTTAATGTATGGGGAAAGAGTTTTAATGTGTGAACAAAGAGTTTTAATGTGTGAACAAAGAGTTTTAATGTGTGCAACAAAGAGTTTTAATGTGTGAAAAAAGAGTATTTAAAAAGAGTATCTTATTTAATTCTCTTTTTTGTCGTATGATTGTGCCATAACTGCTTTTACAGCATGATGGATAGAGAATTAGAAATCAGACAGCATAATGCACTGACCAACGCCCGGTACGATTACACCGAGTTGCAACTGGACGTGTTGTTCTTTCTCATCTCCAAGCTCCGAAAAGAGCAAAAAAGCCCTGTTTACGAACTGTCAATTAGAGACCTAAGCGCACTGACAGGCAAAAGATATGACTACCCTTATTTGCGTAAGGCCACTGCTGATATGGGCAGTAGAATGTTTGAGGTGGAGACCGAAAGAGGGTATCAGCAAATGTGGATGTTCCAGCATGTCCTCTATGTCACTGGACAGGGAATCATCGAAATCAAGCTGTCAGAAGCTGTTTTACCCTTCTTGTTTGGCCTCAAGGATAATTTTACCAGCTATGGTTTGGCTGCTGCATTGCGACTAGGAAGTAAATATGCCAAGCGTATTTACCAGTTGTGCAGCCAATGGAAAGACCTGGGCGAAACCAAAAAGTACGACCTGCAAGATTTCAAAAAGCGACTGGGACTCTTAGATGAGAAGGGCCATGAGAAAATGAAGCAGGTCGGTGAGCTCCGCTCCTATGTGCTAGACCCAGCTGTGAAGCAAATCAACGAGCACACCGAACTGCACATCAGCTACACGCTGGAAAAGGTAGGTAGGGCCTTCAAAAACATCGTTTTCACGGTCAAACCGCAAGCTCTAGCCGAAACTATCCCGTTCGACCTGGTGCCGTCGGGCGCGGCCCCGGCTGGAATGCAGCAGCACCAGGTGGAGAATGCCGGCCGGCTACTCGCGCAGCTGAGCATCACCACGCCGGAGCTGGTGGCCACCATCCTGGCCAGCTCGGCGCACGTGGCGGCCTGCAACAAGTTTGCCCACGACCTGAAAACCGGCAAGCACGCCAAGGCCCACTCGCTCTCGGGGCTCCTGCTCACCATTCTAGGCCTTAAAAAGCCCAGCAATGGCCCCCTGTTCGACGCGACAATCAAAAAGCAGGGCTAGTACTGCCTACTTGCCAAAGACGCGCTGCCAAAGGCCCTTTCGTGCTGGCTCAGCCAGGCGGGCGGCAATGCCCTCCACCATCTGCGTCAGCTGCTCCACCTGCACCTGCAGGTCGCGGGGGCTGGCCGGCAGCTGCGGGGCCTCGGCCTGGCTAAGCTGGCCCTGCACAAAGGCGCGCACCTCGTCGTTGAAGTACTGCCCCATCGTCTTGTCGGCCCGCGCCGCGGCCTTCTCCAGCATGGCCCGCGTTTCGCGCTCCACCCCGCGCACCGACCAGGTCACGGCCGTGGTGCTGGCCG
>MWWG01000128.1_pt1 | contig 12152 bp, 18 predicted proteins | sample 1047331 | NCBI WGS metagenome assembly MWWG01 (sample SAMN06349968, study PRJNA376086) | soil metagenome | isolation source: MG6-4 sample Antarctic (ecotone) soil | place: Antarctica | collected 2015-01-13 | reverse complement strand
CTTGGCGGATCGTGCGCGGCGTCACGTCCAATATGGAGCCTGTGTTGTTAGCAAAGGAAATGATTTCCGTTGCTGACCCCTGCCGGGCTTTGCCGCCAGCAATACCTTTCCGAGTTTCTGGGTATTTAGTCTCGTATATCTGCTTTCGGCGTAGCAGGTGCTCGCCGCGCTCAAGCACGCTTAACTCGTGCCGCATTAAGTTCTCATCTATCTCAGCCAGTTCCGCGTCCGTGGTGTCAAGAGTGACGACGTGACTAGGGATTTCCGTCCATCCGAGAAGCTTGCACGCTTCTAGGCGGTGATAGCCAGCGATAAGCCGATGTTCATGTGTGACCGTGATCGGATTCAGTAATCCGACCTCGCGGATTGACGCCGCTAGTTCAGCGATGTCGCGTAGCGGTCGCCGACCCTCGGCAACGATGACATCCTTTATCAGCATTGTTTTCACTTCTTCCCCCTCTCCTTACTGTTCGATTGTTCGGTCTTGGCTTTGGGCACAGGGCCGGGCCTTGGCGGCACGAAGTTTTTAACAGACGCTTCCGGTGCCACCCAATACGGTTGCCCTAACTCAGATTCTCGTAACTCGGCCCCAGCGAACCGGCCACGCAGAAGCCACCCCCGCGCCGTCGAATTGCTTACGCCGAACCGTTGCGCGATTTCTTTTGATGTCACCATTCGCTCCCCCATGAGTGTGAACTTAGCACACCCGCCAAGATTCGACAAGGCTTTCTTGGCGCATATGCCAAAGACTTAAAGTAAATTCTTAGCATATCCGCGAAGAATTATCTTGCTATTCTTGGCGTATATGCTAACATCTCTCTCGTCGGCAGTAATTCAAACGAAGAGAGGGCAAAACGATGATTCAGATTCAAAACAAACAACAGTTCACCAAAGCCATCGAGCGGGCAAAGAAGGAACGCATGTTGGTCAGCATGCTTCGCTTCCGTGACTACTCGGTCTTGAACCGTTCCAACGGTCGCCGCTACGTCGTGATGTTTGAAGTCGTCGACGGTAAGAAGTTCGGGACGTGCTCATGCGAGGCCGGTAGCCCGATGCGCGGCAATCATCTTCCAATGGTCTGCAAGCACCTGTTGGCGGCGCTCACGGTTCACACGGCGTTGATGGCGCAACGTAACGGCCACTAAACAGAAAGGGCTTACCTGTCACGCCAATGATAGGTAAGCCCTCCAACATCACCCCTTCAAAGAAAGGTAAATGCTATGCAGAAGAAAGATACCACGAAGGGGGCGCGCCGAAGCGTGCGCCCGCCAACCGACTCAGCCGCTGACCTCGCGCGCCACATCTCGGCCATCCTCAACCACCCGGCGACGCCCGTTGATATTTACAACGCGCTGGCTGAGGCCGTGTGCGAGTTGTCCGCGCCTCCCGGCTATTTCAACTCTGTCGAATACCTGGCGGCACATCTCGCCAATAACATCAGGAAGGGAAGTGAAGAGTAAGCGCGGGTGAATCCTGCCGACGGCGAGAGGTTCTCAGAGGCTGGCCTAACGGGGCTGGCCTCTTTGGCTTTGGTAGAATGCATAACGCTTTTAGGAGTATGCTGTCAGTAGTAGTAGCAGAAAAGGTGGGCAGGAAGGTTTCTCTTTACTCTTCGGGCGAGGAGTAAAGGGGATGCGAACTTCTGGCCCGCCTTTCCTGCGTTGTGGGACGCCCAGCTTCCGCGCGCATGAGAGTAACTACGGGCTACTGAAATAGGTTGAGGCTAATTGTTTTAATCGCTCATCACCTGCTACCCATCCAACTATTCCAAATGAGAGCGCGTTGTCAGACTCATCCCAAGGCACCAGAGAGAACAAGGATGCACAGTAAGGAACAGACTTCGGCGTGATAGACAGGGCGTACATACTGCCAGCTTTGTGGCTGAATAACGCCATGCCTTCTGGCTTATTCTCCGCCGTGTATATCCGCTCGAACTCAGGAGCAATTTGACGTTCCCTTTTCGACGCTGACCCACCATCCCTAAAATAGATAATGCGCCATTTCTCAGGTGATGGCACTTGCTTTTCTCCTTTCAATGTTCGGGACAAGAAGCAGCCGAACGCCCATTATAGTTGTTTTCGGATGCACCAAGCTAACTCGCTGTCATTCTCCATCCGTTGCTTCACCGTGCGGTTGATGCGACGGCTACTCCTCTTCTGATTCACCATCCGTCCCAATTCGTGATGCCGCGCGCGGATCATCGGCAGAGGGTGGCAGGTGAAGAGAGAAGACTTGGATGTTTATGTGAAGAAGCTATGACGCGCGCCAAGTGACGGTTGACGCGCCGCCGGATTAGGCATATCGTCTCGCACCTCAGAACTGCTTACAGGCTGGCCTTCAGTACTTGCGCTTGCCCCGCATTCATCTCCTGACCAACCTTCTCCATCTCCGTGTATGGCTGATGACCTGGACGCCTATGTGCGGACGTTTAAACGGACAGTCATGATAGAAGAAGACCGCAGAAGCGATGAGCGCGTGCGCCTCGCCCTTGAGGTGCGATGGCAAACCGCCTCCGGCAGTTATACGGGGCGGTGCGGCGACATCAGTCGGCGCGGGTGCCATGTCCAGACAACTGCGCCCGTGCCGGACGGCGGGCGCATCTGCGTCGAGATTCGACTGGCGGCGGGCAACTGGTTGCCACTGTGCGGCGAGGTGGTCAACTGCCAACCGGGTGCGGGCCTCAGCATCAGGTTCGAGGACTTGCCCGTAACATCGCAAGAGATGCTCGCACACCTGATCGACTATGTCCGCGAAGGCCAATCCATGAGCTGGTGAAGCTTGGGATTTTAGACGCTGACGTGCGGGGGCTGTGATGCGAGTGCTTTCCTTTCTGCGCTACTACTGCAAGCTGCGAATACGTGCCTTGCTTGGGCGCCATCGCACGCCGCGCCCGCTGGGGGTTCGCTTCCGCTGGCAGGTCTGGAACTACCGGCAGCACGTCAAGCGTGTACAAGACAGGGACTGGTCGGCACGGTGAAGAAGGAAGACTTGGACGCTTACGTGCGGAAGTTGTGACGGCTTCGGGCGCGGTAATTGTTGGACACCGCCAACGTTCAATCGACATCGCAAGGAAGCATGATGAAAGGAAAGCTATCGAGCGGACGGCTAAAATGAGTTGTTAGGCTGCGGCGCTGACGCTGGATGTTTCGACGTTCCCATCAACTCACGGATGTTCCCCGCCAATCCATTGGCCAATCATTATGCGGTGTCCCTCAGGAGTTCTCAGTCCGAACTCCCGCATACCCCACGGCTTGTCGGAGATCGGCGACAACATCTCAACCCCCTTCTCCTTCAACTCATCATAATAACGGTCAGCGTCGTCAACGCGCAGGTAGCCAAAGTAACTGTGATCTCCCAACTCGCTGGCCGGTACGGCATCCTGGCACTCGCCCAGCATGATCATGCAATTGTCTTTCTTAACGAAGACCCAACCAGGCGGCTCTGCCGTTACTTGGAAACCAAGATTGTCAACGAAAAAGCCGGCTGATTTCTTGATGTCGTGGACGGCCAATACGTAGTGGTTCTGAAGAATTTGTGACATGTCTGCGCCTCCGTTTCCATCATCCTAATAATAGTTATTCATACAAGGCTCACAGTATATGAAGCAGCCTAACGCTAATTAGACGCCCACTCTGCCACCTCATCCCACCACAGGCGACTGGTGCGCCCCCTCAACAATGAATCTTAGCACCCACCACGCATCCGGGCGGGTCGGGCATCATCTACACGCCGACGCGCAAATCTGCCGAGCAGGTGACGGCGCGTCTGCGCGAAGCCTTCCCGTCACACATCACCTACCGCATGATTCGCTTCGTCGTCGCCGATCTGCAGTGCGCCGCGCATCGCGTCCGGAGCGTCGACGCTCTACCTCCCGACTGACGCCGGCGCGTGAAGTTTTTTTGTGCTATCTGCCGGCACACGTGCCCGCGTCATTCTGCCGATGCTTGACGCCGGATGGATACCGCTTCATCATCGCCCATTACATTTTGAAGAGAGGTGATTTTATGAGTCGTAACCCGAACACCGATCCACCACAACCGGGCACACCTGACCTGCCACCGACGCAGCCCAGAGACCCTGTGCAGCCCGACCCGTCACGCCCCGAACCACTGCCGATACCACCGAACACAGAGCCGATGCCGGCGCCGGTGCGTGAGCCGAACACACCGATGCCCGCCGGTGATCAGCCGCCCGCCGAACCGACGCGGCTGATGTGACCGGGAAGGACTGACGAACTTGACGTTCGGCAACACGCTGTTCCTAGACCCATCTGCGACGGGCGGCATCACCAGAATCTCGGCGTTAATCGCAGCGCCGGATGCGATCCCTGAGCCGGCGACGATGATCTTGCTCGGCACCGGTCTGGTTGGTGTAGCAGCAAAGGCGCGCAAGCGTCGTCATGCCAAGAAGAGCGAAGCGGCCTGAGTTCAACTACTCACCGTCAAAGTAAGAGAACCACCCGCCAAGCGTAGATATGCTCGCGGGTGGTTTCGTCTGTCAGCGGGCGGTTGCGTCCACAGAGTCGCGCTCTACGCTCGTTTCCATCCTCAGTCCATCCCACAACATACCTGTTTCAGCACAGGGGCGAGATGCGATTGACAGTGGAAGAGACGGGGCTTTAGTGGTGTACTAAGTACGTCAGTTGGTCATTGGGCCTCCTACCCGACGAAAGGCCGGCGGTATCCTCTGGGGAGAGGGACACTGCCGGCCTTTCCCTTATTCGCCCGTCAATGATCTTGCCTTCCTGCGTCCAGATGGCTTCGCGTAGCCGCACGGCCCGGCTTCATAGACGACGTGCAACGTGCGGCCGGTGGAGTGGAGTTGACGGATCACTTTGTCGAGTGCCGCCAGGACGCCGGTGATCTTGCCGTAGTGACGGACTTCCGCACTGCGCCCGTCGTCGGCGGTGGCGACGTCAATGGTCTGTTTGTGAACATCAAGACCGACGAACAAGTCTGTGGCTGAAGTAGCTGACATGATAATCTTCGGCATGGCTTGTCTCCTTGGTGATGGCACGGTGCCGGTGGATGGTTAAAACATCCGCGAGCATAACCCACGTTGAGCAAGGGACAAGCCGCTTACTTGCTGTCAGCCATCATGTCTAGGCGGCTGAGGTGCGGACAGCATAATATGCTAAGCAAGAGGGTATATGGGCAGCAGAGACCAAAGGATAGACAAATGGAATTTTACGGCATCGCTTTTTATGAAAGACTCAGACCGGGCCGCAGCTATATTGGCCTCTAGTTATTTGGAAGAAGCGTTGGGCGAATACATTAAATTATTTCTCGTTGAAGACTCGTCCATTGACGAACTTTTTAGAGGATACGGACCTCTTTCATCCTTCAGTGCCAGAATAGGAATCGCTTTCGCCACTGGGCTTGTCACGAAGAGAATGCGAGACGATTTAAACTCCATCCGCAAAATACGAAACCACTTTGCACATCATCCTGCAGAGACATCGTTTCAGGTTCCTCTAGTGCGTGACTTGTGTTCCAATCTACTCGGCGCCGAGCCATTTAAGGAGAAGGATGGAATCATACTTCAGGAGACACGCGCACGAATGCAGTTTTTGGTGACAATCGGCTCAATACTGTCGAACCTGGAAACGATCCTTCAAACGCAAGTGAGGAGAGTTGAACCAACCGCTCTACGCTATTCGTGAGATGTTTTCCCTAATTGGCGCCGCCTAACAACCCATCTGAGGGCGACGTGGCAAGCTCTTTTGTAGATTCCCTGGTTTTTTGCGCCCGATGGTGCGCCGCCAAAATCAGTAATGGCGATCCCTTTTTCCGCAAGCCTTCCAGTCCCAGTTTGTTGCATCTTCAGTGTCATAACGAGTTCCTTCGCAGCCAGCCGCCAGAACGTAACTTCAGATTAGCGGACGCAAATTATCCAGAATCGCTGCATAACCGCTCTTCGTGAAGCGCCGACCGCAACATGTTGGTGTCGCACCGGCGAGGATCGGCGCGGCGGGACGGTGATTTGAGATTATGCAATGACCACTAGATTTGGTGGTCACATTACTAACTCGGAATCGTCATCTGTTTTTTTAGATTCGGTGGCGGCAGAGTCTTGGTTGAGGATGCGAGCGGCCTTCGATGCGGAGTTTAGCGAGTTCGTTTAGCTGCCCCTCGCTTTCAGGTTTTTCCGGAATTTCCGTAAAAGCCTCGGAGACTTCGGCGGCGTTTAATAGTTCATACACGCGCGTCTTGCTGAACTTAAATTCGGCAATGGCACACTCTCGGAAACTGCCATAACGAAGCACCTGCCAGCCCCCACAGTCATGTAGCCTTTTAACTTCTGCGAATAGGTTTGAAGCGTGCGCGTTTATATTGGAAATGCACGCTCGCGCCTCCGCCTCGCTCATCACATGCGGGCGTTCAAAAGCTGCGACTTCAAGCACTCTGGGCGCGTATACAAAGTTTACGCCGTGTTTACGTTGTATACGCGCGTTCTTCTAAGTCGTCGCGTTTGGCTTTGCCCAACAATTAGCTCTGCGCCACAGTATCTTGGGCATAGTAGTTTCTAGTGATCCAACATCATGTGGCTATTTTGAATTGTTAGGCAAAGCCGTCGCGTTTCATGCGTATACAACGTAAACGGAAAATGTTTACAACGTATACGCAACACCCCGAAAGTCGGGGGTGACGTGTCTCATAGAACTCAGGTGCGTGAGCGCCTTCCGGTCTTCATGCTGCCAACTGCTGATACGCACTGTTAATAGCCCTCATCCTCTCACCATCACCGCCGGGCTTGTCGGGATGATGCAAAGTCGCCAGTGCCTTGTAAGCCGCCTTGACCACTTCGGGCGGCGCACCCGGTAGCAACCACAAGGCAGTGTACGGGTCGCTGGTTCTCGGCTTCGATGGTGGTGGCGTCCACTCGGCGTCCGGGTCGGTGGCGGCCTCGCCGCCGATCCACTCGATGCGAGCGTTGAAAGTCCCCCGCCCGTATGCCAACCACGCACGAAGATCGGCGGCGGCATAAGCATCAACGCGCCACGTCTTGCGGCCTGGCACGTAGACGCGATGACACGCCGGAACGTAATCTTTTAAGGCTTCAATCAACAGCTTGAAGGTGTCCGCGTCACGGCTCGAAAGCCGGATAGCGTGTGCGCCGTCGGAAGCTTTTGCGAGGAAGATTGTTGTCATTAGGCCACCACCTTTTCGCCTGCCTGCTCAGTCAAGAAATCCCACGCGGCGGTGACGGTCTGCTCCGCGTAGTCGTCATCTCTCGTGCATGCCTTCGGCCCGACCTCTTTCAGCTTGGCGATAACGGCATGCCTGGGAAACCCTTTTTTGAGCGCAGCCATTGCCCAACTGCATTCCGCCCCGGAACGATCACCTGCGCGACTCAAATAGTCGTTCACGTCAGGCCACCCGCCACTCGGCAACTTGGCTTTCAGTTCACGTACCTTTTCGGGAGTTGCTTTCTTAGGCAAAGGCTCAAGCAGTCCGGCGGCGTCAAGCGCGGCGAGGGAAACAGTGTGCCCAAGCATCACTCCGATAAGTTGCACGCGCGGGCTTTCGCCGTCGGCGTAGCGACGCGACGGTTTGCGGTTCAACGTGCCCGGCCAACGAATCGAACCATGCGCGCCGCCATTAGGCCCTTTTTTGTCCTTCTTCGGGTTAAGCCTTTGGTAAAGTCGCCGCTTTTGCGCTTTGAACTCTTCATCGTCAGAAATCACGTCGGAGAGGGCAATCCAAACTTGGTAATTTCCGGGGCTAGTCATCGCCACAAGGAAAGCGAACGGCAGCAGCAAGCGCGCCACTTCCCAATTGCAATCATCCACCTGAACCAAACGACGCTCGCCTTGGGGCCTACCGCAAACGCTATGCGTCGTGTGCTCTAAATTATGTTCAAGATAGTAGGGGAGGGAGCGTCGAAACTTACCAACGTTTAGATGATCGTCGCTGACTTTGTTTTCACCATAAGGCAGGGCGTCATCAACAACGACGGCAACGACATCTCTAGCCCCGACGCTCTCAAAAGCGTCAAGAACGGCCTCCGCCTCTGCCAAGCTCTGCCCGCGCGGTTCCGGTTCCGGGTCATATTCGAGCACCTCGCCAAGTGGCGTCTCGTAGGACATATTGTCCGTCGACTGAGAGGGTGTTTCTTCATTTTCTGCGCCAAAATCACTTTTTGCCTCTTGAGGTGAGGCGCATGAGCTTGCCGTTTTCGGTACGTCAGAAAAATTCGTGTCCGCCTCCTTTAACACAGGGGGGACAGGGGGGAACGGAAGCACGCGCCCCGTCGCCTTTTTCCACTCGTCTGTGATCCACTCGACGAGCGCGATGTCCACGGCGAGTGCTTCGTCGTCGGGCAGGTCGGCGACGACCTTCGCGGCTTTGGCGGTTGCCCTGCGCGCGATGCCTTCAACCTGGACGGTCGGCTCCTGCTTCATCTTCTGCGCTTCGGCCTGAGCTTTAGCACAGGCTTCCTTTTCCTTCGGGGTCCTTGATTCGGGGGCGTACTCAGGGATGAGCTTCTGCTCTCGAAACTCTTTCAGGCATTGCTCGAAGACACGCTCAAACTTATCTACGCGGCGGCTTCTGGACAATCGCGCTTTCCGTATTGTGGCTATCAACAAGTCGGTAAAGTGATCCGTATAGGACGCTGGAGTTGCGTCATGGTTTCTCTGAAACTCTGTCGATTCACGCTCAAACAAAGCGACACCGGTGATGAGTTGTAACTTGTGAACCCAGTTCCATCCGTAACGACGCCAGCCGCGCGCGAGCGTGTTAGTGAAGCGCTTGAAGTCCGCCAGGTCTAACCCTGGCGGAATAGATACGCGAGAGAGGTGCGCTTGTGCTTCCCATGCCGCCAGCGGGAACCGTCGCACCTTCGCCTTGTGCTCGTCGGCTTTGCCCGCGGCATCAATTAGGGCGGCATAAACCTCGAAGCTTCTATCTAAAATCATCGCCCACTCGTCGCCGTAAGTCTCTCTAAGTTTTTCGCCATACTGGCATGTGAAGTAGGCTTTAGCTGTGCGGAAAGCGGCAAGGAGGTCTGACGACCACGCGCGTGCCCTAAGTACAGGGTCGTCGGCTTGGAATGTCTCTTGCCAACTTTGTTCGTGAACGCCGTCTTCTGCGGTGAAACCGAAAGGAATTTCGTTGTTCTCAGGCGGTGCTGTGTTGTGATATGCTTCCATTGTTGGTGCCTAAACCTGATGCCGTCCAAGCTCACAGGTTAAAAAAGGCCGGCTCGAGGGTTTGTCCCTTCGACGCCGGCCATTATTTTTGTCAGGCGGCCACGCTTGCGGTCGTGGTCGCGTTACTTTCTAGAAAACTTTGCGCGTCATCGCGGCGCACAATAATGCGCTCGCCGACTTTGAACGCGGGAAGCTGGGCACACTTTACTAGCCTGTAGACATGCCCCTCTGAGACTCTCCATTCAGCAGCGAGTTCGGGAATCGTGATGAATGTTTTTGAAGCGGTTGTATCAATCATAAGCCCTCCCTGATTTTTGGGTTGCTTATGACTGTCGCGGGCCTTAAAATGCGGAAACCCGCAACAGTCGAAGCGGTTTTGAGGGGGCTGCTTCTTCGTACCGGCAAGTTCTGGGAAGCGCCCCCAACTATCACTATCATTCAGTCAAATATCTACGATGTCTTGCATGCCCCAGGTTAAACTTTGTTTAACACGAATGCAAGGTCCGAGCGGTGCCTTTCGTGGTGTCAGTTGTTCATTGAAACTTCCTACTCAGTAGTCGCGGTTCGATATAAGACCGCGCCTCTTCAAGGGTGATGTCGTACCCACGCTCGCGCGCCTTAACCTGGAAGTCTCGCGACACGGCCTCCACATCTGGTTCAACTGGCTGCGGTGGCGCGCTCGGCATCCCGCGCAGCACCTGCATCTTGTCGATCACGATCCCCAACGACGTGGCAAAGTCCTTCAACGGAATCTCCGCATCTGTTGTCATCGCACGTTTCAGGATGTTATCCGACAGTGTGTGCGCGATGTCCTCCAGCTTCGCAGATAACTCGCGCCTTTTTTCGTGGCGCAAAACAGTCACGTCAGGGTTCACACCTTCCGCCACCCACCTTTTGATGGTCGTCCGTGGAATCCCAAGCTGCTTTGATGTTTGCAGCGCGTTGCCTCTATTGGCATCCAATGCCGCAAGTGTGCCTGCCCTTTCATCGTCGCTGTACTTTCGTTTTAGTTTCGCCATCGAAGTGCTCCCTATGGCAGCGAAGCTGCATGATGAAGTTCAATGTCCGCACCGTCTGCAATCCTCTTCGGAAAGTGGGCGTGTCGTCACGATCACGTACTGCTCGCCGTATAGCACGGCCATCACAGCTTCTGCACGTAGGCATCCAGATCACTACGTTTCACCCTCCATCCCTTGCCGATGATCCGCGCCTTGAGTTTCTTCGCTTCGATGGCTTGGCGAAGATGCCCGCGTGATAGTCCTGAAAGCTGAGAAGCTTCATTGAGTGAAAGCGTCAGTTTGTCCGTTATCGCCACGTCCTGCGCCGCGTGTCCGTTAAGCGAGGTGATGGCCGCGATGATCCGATCCGCGTCCGCGTGCTGCCTGTCCAAACCCGCCGTCAGGTGTTCGACAACCGCGAGTCCCTGCGCCACCTTCGGCGCGGTGAGTGCCGTTGGCGGCGGCGCGTACCCAATCACCTTGTTCTGCTCGTCTTCCAACTCAGACTTCAAACGCGCAACTTCATCAGCGTTATAGACGCCCTCTCTGCCTGACTTCCCGCGCACGTACTCAACGACGCGCAAGCGTTCCTGTCCGACGTACTTCTCGACCTGGCGCGTCGAACACTTTAACTCTTCAGCCACTTCACGTTTGTTCATTGCGTCGTTGTTTGATAGGTGCGAAAAGGTTGCGAATGCGCGGCAGTTTCGCACCTCAGTTCACCAACAGGAAAACAGGGGGGTGGAAGGTGCGAAAACACGCGCAAAGTCCAGCTTTCGCACCTCCTTAATCTGTCTCGTCCGCCTCCGCCGCATCCTCAATAAGTCTGTCGATCGCCTCTTCCACCAGAACAATGTTCCACTGTTCGGCGTGTCCTTTTTCGGCAAGTCTTTTAACATCATGGTTGCGCATGTCGCCCTCGCCATTCCACGACAAATTGTTCTTGATCCACTCAACAATTGCTAACGTGATATCTTCTTTCTTATCTAAAACATGCTGCTCTTTCTCGGAAGTCGAGAGCGACGCATCGCCCCAGTAACCGGCGTCATTAAGCGCCTTCATAAATTCTTCAAACGTGCCGCTGAAACGGGTTGATGCCCTGAACATTTCATCGAGCAGCGGTTCCTTTTCCTTATTCACTTCTTCCCGCCTTCCTTGCTCCACCTATCAGTCGGTCGAACGCCGCTGAGGGTGAGTGAAGCGAGGCACTAACCCTGTCCTTTTCTCTATCCCATACACCCTTGTCTCTTTTCGCTGTGCCGTCCATATCTTCCGCAGGTCAAGCAGTTCGCCCAGCGTGAAGCCGAGCCTCTCGTCACCAATTTTGGTCACGCCTTTGAGGTCATCCCACGTGAGAATGCTGTCCTGCAAAGCGTCCAACACTCGTTTTCGTGGAGGGGTCGCGCTCATCTTCTGTTACTTCTTCCCAATTCCTTTAGGGTGCTGGCGTTCACTCGAAAGCCTCTCCACATCTGGAAACGCTACACGTGTAGCGTTTCAACATTGGGAAATATATTTCCCAATCTAGCGCCGCCTTTTTCATGCTGCCTGTGCCAACCCAATGCAGATTTTAATGGCACGCACCACCGCGTCCGGCGGGTGTTTAGTCTTCTTAGCTAACCGGTAACACGCCCCATCAAACAGGTCATAGTCAATCTGACCTTTGCGAGTCCGGCATTTCTCATCACGCGCGCTTAAAAACTCACAACCAATCGCGGCTAGCTTTTGCCTACCCTCAAAAATAAGTTTGGTGAGTTCTTCATGGGCGAACGCTAATTCTAAGTCTTGACCTGCGAGCCACTGGCTCACCACCCTTCGTTGGGCACCGGGTGTACAGCGCGACAGGGCTAATAGGTTGGTTTTATTGTCTGCAAGTTCTGTATCTCGAATCACGCTCTTTACATCGTCGGCGATGCTCTCGGCAATCTGCACCTCTTGGCGGATCGTGCGCGGCGTCACGTCCAATATGGAGCCTGTGTTGTTAGCAAAGGAAATGATTT
>MWWG01000127.1_pt1 | contig 12170 bp, 9 predicted proteins | sample 1047331 | NCBI WGS metagenome assembly MWWG01 (sample SAMN06349968, study PRJNA376086) | soil metagenome | isolation source: MG6-4 sample Antarctic (ecotone) soil | place: Antarctica | collected 2015-01-13 | reverse complement strand
GGTTCGGTGAACTCGACGCGCAGCCGGCCCGAGCCGATAACATAATCCACGCGCTTGAAGAGCCAGAGTTGGCGGAACACCTTTTGGCCCAACTCGTCGGTCGTTTCCAACTCGAAGCAGCGCGAACCCATTTCTTTGGTGGCTTCGCGCAGACGCTTGTAGTTGTACTGCTTGCCTGTTAACTCGCTCATAGCCGGCACGGAGATTTCGTAGACGGACCCCGGTTGCCCTTTGCGTAGTTGCGAGAGCAGGTAGAAGAACACATCAAGCTGAGTTTCGCTGTATTCGTAGCGAGCTGTAGTCAGGGCGTTATGTTGGCGGACTTGTAAACCCAGTTTCATAGCATATCAAGCTAGTTAAGGATGCAATACTACGTTAAACGAACTAAATAAAAGAACTGTCTGGATAAAGGTTCGATTTAGCTTACCAAAAGTTCGGGTTAGCCTTACCAAAAGTTCGTTTAAGCTTACCAAAAGTTCGTTTAAGCTTACCAAAAGTTCGCCTTACCTTACCAAAAGTTCGTTTTCCGGTTGTGGCGCATTGAAAATCAACTAGTTGTGAGGCCTACAAATAAGACAAATAACTAAAATATCACAAATTGTGATTCGCGAGAGGGAAAGCTTTTAAAGACTGTTCGAGCGGGCGAGAGCGGCGCAGCCCAAACAAAAACAGCAAAAGTCCTAGAAGCCAGTAATTTGCGCGCATTTTATAAAATGTATATTATTGGTAATTAACAGTTTATAGACTTGATTGTCGGGCTTATGTACTGCTATGGGCCGGGGAGTGCTGAGGCGACTGAAACGGTGGCAGCTCGTGGACTAGGGTGACCAATGAGGCGGTGGGGAAGGGGGGCAAGTAGCAGGCGGTAGCGGAATAGCTAAGCAGTCAGAAAATGGGCAGCGGTACGATGCTGGCGAAGGATAAAAGCGGGACGGTGAAACAGTGGCCACCGGGAGCAGGGAGGTCGCCAGGGAGCGAAGGGGCCAGGAGCTGAGGAATGATGCAGGGGTAGGTAGTTCCGGCAAAGAAGGGAGTGGGCGGTGTTGCGCGGGTGAGAATGGTTCGTACCTTAGTAGCCCGTTCAGGAATCGTTCAACGGTTTTCGCAAGGTGTGTTTAGTGAATCGCGCTTCGCGCAATCACGAAACCCGTTCGCCCGCTGGGCTCACTACTCTTGCCCCTGCGGGGGCCTCGCCTATGGAAGCACCCACGCCCGCCCATTCTACTCCCCACCGCCCCCGCAAAGGGGGGCGGAAGGCTAGCCCGCTGGCCGAGAAGCAGCGCCACGTCGTGAGCGTCCGGCTCACTGACGCCGAGCACGAGCGCCTGACCCGGGAGGCCGGGCGGCACCAGCTCAGCCAAGGCGAGGTGCTGCGTTCGGTCTGGTTGAAGCAGGACACGGCCGCGAAACTGCCGACCCCGCCGACCCCCGAGGAAGCCAAGCAGCTGGCGCAGCTGGCCGGCATGGCCGCCAACCTGAACCAACTGACCAAGCTGGCGCACGTGGGGCAGGACCAGCGCACGGGCGCCACGACGGTACTCGGGCAGATGCACCATTTGTTGAAGCGGCTGGCGGGCGAGGCGTCATGATTGGCAAGGTGAAGGTGAACCAGTCGTTCGGGGCCATGTGTCAGTACGTGCTCCAAGAAAAGACCCCCGACAAGGGGGCCGAGGTGCTGGCCGCGCACGGCGTGCGCATGGACAGCGCCGCCCACATGGCCACCGACTTTGACGCGGTGCGGGCCATGCGCCCCGGACTAGGGAAGGCCGTGCTGCACGTCGCGCTGGCCTTCCCAGTCGAGGAAAAGGAGAAGGTGACCAACGAGGTGATGGGCCGCATTGCCCAGGACTACCTAAAGGGGCTGAACATCGACCCGGAGAACACGCAGTGGGCCGTGGTGCGGCACCAGGACAAGAAGCATCCGCACCTGCACCTGGTGGTCAACCGGGTGGATTTGGACGGGCAAACGGTCAGCGACCAGTTTATCCGCTCGCGCAGCGTGGACGTGTGCAAGCGCATCGAGCAGGAGTACGGGCTAATCGTGGCCGACCAGGTGGGCCGCAAGCAGGCGCTGGAAATCGGCCCGACCCCGGCCCAGGCGAAGGCCACGACCCCGAAAGAGGAACAGTCGGCCGTGTGGAGCCGCGCCCGGCAGGACATCGGCCGCGCCCTGAGCTACACCGCGGGCCAGGCCCGCAGCTTTGACGAGCTGCGCGAGGCGCTGCGCCCGCGCGGCATTGCGCTGGAGCTGACGCGGCGCAAGGATGGGAGCCCGGCCGGGGTGGTGTTCGCGCAGGACGGGCACCGGGTGAAGGGGAGCCAGGTGGGCCGCGAGTACAGCGCCGGCAATCTGGAAACGGGTTTTGCCAAGGCCCGCGAGCTAGGCCAGGCCCACGACCCGGCCCAGGCGTGGCAGCAGGTAGGCCAGGACTATGCGCTGGCTAAGCTGGCTGAATCCTACGCCCAGGCCAAGCAGGAGCAGGCCCGCCAGCAGCCGGAGCGCGGCCGTTCCCAGGGCTTTGGCATCGGTGATAACTAATTACTTTCTACTTACGCAGCTATGCAAGAACTACTTGACGACATTAAAGCCCTACGCCGGGGCATCGAGGCCCTAAATGCCCGCAGCTTGGAACAAGGCCAGCCCATTAGCCGCGCCGAGGTAGATGAGGTGTTGGTCAAGGTGAAGGAGGGAACGAAGTTTACCCTTGATTATAAGGGAATTGCGGAAAAAATTCAGCCGCACCTGGCGACGCCCGACACGATAGCGGCGGCGGTGACGACGGGCAGCCAGCAGCTCCAGCAGGTGATGGACCAGATTCCGCGCAGTGTGCCCTTGGCGGATAAGGTCTGGGGCTTTACCAGCCTATCGGCGTTCATGGGGGTGTCTTTTATGCTGCTGGGCTTCTTTGCGTGGAGTGGCTACGCGTGGAAAGAAAAGGGGGCCGCCGAGGCAAAAACGGCGCTACTTCAGCAGCAGCTGGCCCAAAAGCAGGCCACGCTGAAGTGGTTAAACGACGGCTACGTGGACCTCAAGCAGGATAACCCCAAAGCTGCTCAGAAGTACTTTCCGCAGTAACAGCCAGCATTTTACATACTGCAATCGACCGTTTACAATACGTAAAATGCTCCTTCGCTTAGGTAAACTGAATTCGACGTTATATTATCTAATCAGCACAAGGTCAAGGCCCACATTTAAATTATATCATTGATTTTATGCGCCGTTCACTAGGTTTTTTGGGGTGCTTTCTCCCCTTGACAGGAGCGCAAGCTCAGCCAACTGGCCACCCTTTGGTGCACGTTCAATTTAAGTCGCCGGTAGAAGTCTTGTTCCGACCCAGTGGCCCAGTGCCGGGTGCCGAGTACCGGCTGATTATGGAGGAACAGTTAGTGCCTTCCCTCGATACGCTTTCCTTTCGCGCCATGCTGAGCCAGCAAGGCATCTACTTTGCCAAAGTATACACCGAATCGGTTGGTGGTTCGCCCTATCGTAAATACTACAAAAAAGCCCCTGTTGAACAAGGGGAAGGGCTTTATCCCTTCAATGAGCGGAAGGTCAACGTGACGAAATTAGAGCGGCCACCCAAAGGCAAATTCTATACGCAAAAGGAGCCAGCTACCCACTACCGGACTTGGATGACCCGAAAGGACGCATCCGATTTCGGTTCATCTCATCCCCCAGATACGTTGCCTAGCATTGACTCAGTACGCGTGGTTTACATCATCGCGGTACGACCACGCTGGAAGCGTGGAAGTGAGAGGAACATAGTAAAGTAGTGATGGTCGAAGCGGAAAAGTGCTACGCCGGCTGAGCGCCGGCCGGAAGCCAAAACCCACCACTTTTCCAAGGCAGCGCTTATAACTTACATTATGTTATTCGACGATTCCCAGACTAAGGCCGGGATTTTTGCACTTCCCCACTGCCCCTAAAATCCTGTTTGCCTAGGCCCGGGAATGCGCTTGGTTTCGAGTTTACGAAACTCATCTCCTTTTCGAGTTTCGTAAACTTTGAATCGTAGACGAGTTTCGTAAACTCGTACCGCCCCGTAGCAGGCACCTGGCCACTTGGTACCGAGCTACTGCTGGTCGTTCAGGGAAAGGAGCATAAAAATGTAATCACAGACCAGCATGAGTCAACACCTACTACGCTACCTACTTGTTCTTATCAGTGTGGCCATTCTTGCTTCCTGCACCTCCCATGACTCGCGGACAATCGAAGCCGAGGCCGCACCAGCCGCACCGGATGCCGCCCCCAATTCGGCTACCCCAACGCCCATGCACTCCTCTCGCCCGGTACTAGTGCCGGATACTTCGGTTAACGAGGCCCTGTATCTGGAGCATCTACTGCCCGCCCGTGGCCCCTTTGGCACCCTCCCGGTGCCCCTAACCGAGGGCCTTCGCGAAAGCTCCGTGGCCGTGTTTGTCAACCAAGGCCGGCAGCAGTACCTGCTCGCGTCCCATTACGAAGGGGACACCCGGAATGCCTTTGCCGCGGTGGAAATCGGGTACGTGTCCCCGGCCGTGCTCCAGCGCCCCCACCGGCAGACCAATCTGGAGCGGTTCCGCACGGAGTCGGGCCTGTGCCTGGGGTTGCCGCTACGGCAAGTCCTGGCCCTGAAAGGACGCGATTACCGCCTTCGGTTGACCCCTGACTCGGTGCTGGCGTACCGGTTGGATGGGCCGGAGCAGTCTCCCTTTTTGCGGCGGTATGCCATGCCGGGGTACTTTCTAGAGCTGACCGTCCATCAAGCAAAAATCAAAGCAATCAAGTTTGGATTTGACTACCCATGAGCCATTTCATAGGGGCTCGGAGTGTTCAGAAAAACGGTGATTCAAGTAGCCACCGTCTTTCGGATAGGGTCCGATAAGGGCCCGTTACCGGACCCTACCAGCAGCAAGATGGGTGTTTTCTACGCAATATGGAATTTAATTCCGGATTGCGTATGTTTGCCGCATGGCCATGATTGTCATTGAGGAGAAGACCATCACGAGTTACGGCCGCAAGAACGCCCAGGCGCGGGAAGCTTTAAAGGTGTGGTTTGCCCAAGTGCAGCTCTGCACCTGGTCGAGCCACAATGACCTGCTGGCCGACTTCGCCACGGCCGACTACATCGGCCAGGGCCGCTACGTGTTCGACATCAAGGGCAACCACTACCGGTTGGTGGCCCAAGTGTTGTTTTCGCTGCGCACCGTCGATATCCGGCGCATCATGACCCACGCCGATTACAGCAAGCTGAGTAAAAAGCAGCTGCAAGACCTCTGAGGTCCTCTTTCTTCCCTTTTGTTCTAATCCCCCAGACCGTGAACCTGACTACCGAAGCCGAGCACAGAGCCGCCGTGAAGGAATTCCGGACACTGGCCACCGACGAAGACGCCAACCACGCCCGCCTACTGGTGCTGCGCGACGCCATCCACGCCTTTGAGGAGGCGAACGGCCATAACCCCGGCCCCCCGACCACCGTGGCCGGCCGGCTGCAGGTGGAGATGTTCAAGCGCCGGCTGAAGCAAAAGCAGCTCGCGCAGCTGCTGGAGGTGGGCGAGTCGCGCCTGAGCGAGGTGCTGCGCGGCCGGCGGCCGGCCAACGGCGACTTCCTGCGCCGCATGTACCAGAAGCTGGGCATCCCGGCCGCAGAAGTCTTGGAGTTAACGGCTTAGCGGTTCTGCTAGTCGGTAAGACAAGTGGTAAGACAGTTGGTTGGGTGGCCCATTTGGGCGTACCTATGCGTCTTACACCGTGTAATACGCCCTGCTATGCCGCCCAAATCCCGTCTGACAGATACGCCGACCGGTAAGACAACGTCCGAATCCGGTCTTACGGAACCGGAAACCGGTAAGACAATGCTCGAAACCAGTCTTACCGAAACGGAAACAGGTAAGACAATGCCCGAAATCAGTCTTACCGAAACCAGTGCTGGTAAGACAGCCAACGAATCAACTAGTGCTGACCATCTTATGGTGGGTAAGGCCGGTAATAAAGGGGGACGCCCGCCCAAGCCGGTCAGCACCACGGCCGTCACCTGGTCCGTACGGGGGGTAGAGCGCGAAACACGGGCCATGTTAGAGAAAGCGGCAACTCGCGCCGATAAGACGCTCGGGCAGTACTTCAATGACGAGGTGCGGGCATTTGTCCAAGGGCAGCTTCGCCAAGGGGAGGCCCCGCAATTGCCGGCGAGTCCCCGCGACTTGCAGGCGCAGGTGGAGCAACTGACCCAGATGGTAGAGGGCATTGCGTCCCGGTTAGCCGAACCCGCCCGAAAGAGCCTCTGGCAGCGCGTCTTTAGCAAGTAGGCGGGCTAGGCCTGCTTTTTGGTTGCCGCGTCGAACAGCGGCCCGTTTGTAGGCTTTTTAAGACCCAGGATGGTGAGCAGGAGCCCCGAGAGGGAATGGGCCTTGGCGTGCTTGCCGGTTTTCAGGTCGTGGGCGAACTTGTTGCAGGCCGCCACGTGCGCCGCGTTGGCCAGGATGGTGGCCACCAGCTCTGGCGTGGTAATGCTCAGCTGCGCGAGCAAGCGGCCGGCGTTCTCCACCTGGTGCGGAGCCATGCCGACTGGCGAGGATGCCGCGTCGGGCACCAGGTCGAAAGGAATAGGCATGGCCACGGCTTGCTTGCCCACCGTGAACAACAGGCTCTCAAAACTGCGGCCGCGTTTGAGCAGGCGGTAGCCGATGTTTAGGTCGGTTAACTCGTTGATTTGCTTGACCGAAATGTCTAATACTTTGCGTTTAAACATGGATACCTCGCTGTACTCTTCATTGCCTTTGGCGTCTACTAACCCCAGCATGTGCTTGAACTCGATTAGGCCAAATTTGGGAGTTTCGCCTTTGTCTTTCCACTGGCTGCATAGCGTGTAGACGCGCTTAGCGTGCTTACTGGTGAGCAGTAGCGCGGCTTGTAACTCGAACGAAGTGAAGTTGGCCTGCAGGTCGAACAGGAAGGGGATGGCTGGTTCGGTGAACTCGACGCGCAGCCGGCCCGAGCCGATAACATAATCCACGCGCTTGAAGAGCCAGAGTTGGCGGAACACCTTTTGGCCCAACTCGTCGGTCGTTTCCAACTCGAAGCAGCGCGAACCCATTTCTTTGGTGGCTTCGCGCAGACGCTTGTAGTTGTACTGCTTGCCTGTTAACTCGCTCATAGCCGGCACGGAGATTTCGTAGACGGACCCCGGTTGCCCTTTGCGTAGTTGCGAGAGCAGGTAGAAGAACACATCAAGCTGAGTTTCGCTGTATTCGTAGCGAGCTGTAGTCAGGGCGTTATGTTGGCGGACTTGTAAACCCAGTTTCATAGCATATCAAGCTAGTTAAGGATGCAATACTACGTTAAACGAACTAAATAAAAGAACTGTCTGGATAAAGGTTCGATTTAGCTTACCAAAAGTTCGGGTTAGCCTTACCAAAAGTTCGTTTAAGCTTACCAAAAGTTCGTTTAAGCTTACCAAAAGTTCGCCTTACCTTACCAAAAGTTCGTTTTCCGGTTGTGGCGCATTGAAAATCAACTAGTTGTGAGGCCTACAAATAAGACAAATAACTAAAATATCACAAATTGTGATTCGCGAGAGGGAAAGCTTTTAAAGACTGTTCGAGCGGGCGAGAGCGGCGCAGCCCAAACAAAAACAGCAAAAGTCCTAGAAGCCAGTAATTTGCGCGCATTTTATAAAATGTATATTATTGGTAATTAACAGTTTATAGACTTGATTGTCGGGCTTATGTACTGCTATGGGCCGGGGAGTGCTGAGGCGACTGAAACGGTGGCAGCTCGTGGACTAGGGTGACCAATGAGGCGGTGGGGAAGGGGGGCAAGTAGCAGGCGGTAGCGGAATAGCTAAGCAGTCAGAAAATGGGCAGCGGTACGATGCTGGCGAAGGATAAAAGCGGGACGGTGAAACAGTGGCCACCGGGAGCAGGGAGGTCGCCAGGGAGCGAAGGGGCCAGGAGCTGAGGAATGATGCAGGGGTAGGTAGTTCCGGCAAAGAAGGGAGTGGGCGGTGTTGCGCGGGTGAGAATGGTTCGTACCTTAGTAGCCCGTTCAGGAATCGTTCAACGGTTTTCGCAAGGTGTGTTTAGTGAATCGCGCTTCGCGCAATCACGAAACCCGTTCGCCCGCTGGGCTCACTACTCTTGCCCCTGCGGGGGCCTCGCCTATGGAAGCACCCACGCCCGCCCATTCTACTCCCCACCGCCCCCGCAAAGGGGGGCGGAAGGCTAGCCCGCTGGCCGAGAAGCAGCGCCACGTCGTGAGCGTCCGGCTCACTGACGCCGAGCACGAGCGCCTGACCCGGGAGGCCGGGCGGCACCAGCTCAGCCAAGGCGAGGTGCTGCGTTCGGTCTGGTTGAAGCAGGACACGGCCGCGAAACTGCCGACCCCGCCGACCCCCGAGGAAGCCAAGCAGCTGGCGCAGCTGGCCGGCATGGCCGCCAACCTGAACCAACTGACCAAGCTGGCGCACGTGGGGCAGGACCAGCGCACGGGCGCCACGACGGTACTCGGGCAGATGCACCATTTGTTGAAGCGGCTGGCGGGCGAGGCGTCATGATTGGCAAGGTGAAGGTGAACCAGTCGTTCGGGGCCATGTGTCAGTACGTGCTCCAAGAAAAGACCCCCGACAAGGGGGCCGAGGTGCTGGCCGCGCACGGCGTGCGCATGGACAGCGCCGCCCACATGGCCACCGACTTTGACGCGGTGCGGGCCATGCGCCCCGGACTAGGGAAGGCCGTGCTGCACGTCGCGCTGGCCTTCCCAGTCGAGGAAAAGGAGAAGGTGACCAACGAGGTGATGGGCCGCATTGCCCAGGACTACCTAAAGGGGCTGAACATCGACCCGGAGAACACGCAGTGGGCCGTGGTGCGGCACCAGGACAAGAAGCATCCGCACCTGCACCTGGTGGTCAACCGGGTGGATTTGGACGGGCAAACGGTCAGCGACCAGTTTATCCGCTCGCGCAGCGTGGACGTGTGCAAGCGCATCGAGCAGGAGTACGGGCTAATCGTGGCCGACCAGGTGGGCCGCAAGCAGGCGCTGGAAATCGGCCCGACCCCGGCCCAGGCGAAGGCCACGACCCCGAAAGAGGAACAGTCGGCCGTGTGGAGCCGCGCCCGGCAGGACATCGGCCGCGCCCTGAGCTACACCGCGGGCCAGGCCCGCAGCTTTGACGAGCTGCGCGAGGCGCTGCGCCCGCGCGGCATTGCGCTGGAGCTGACGCGGCGCAAGGATGGGAGCCCGGCCGGGGTGGTGTTCGCGCAGGACGGGCACCGGGTGAAGGGGAGCCAGGTGGGCCGCGAGTACAGCGCCGGCAATCTGGAAACGGGTTTTGCCAAGGCCCGCGAGCTAGGCCAGGCCCACGACCCGGCCCAGGCGTGGCAGCAGGTAGGCCAGGACTATGCGCTGGCTAAGCTGGCTGAATCCTACGCCCAGGCCAAGCAGGAGCAGGCCCGCCAGCAGCCGGAGCGCGGCCGTTCCCAGGGCTTTGGCATCGGTGATAACTAATTACTTTCTACTTACGCAGCTATGCAAGAACTACTTGACGACATTAAAGCCCTACGCCGGGGCATCGAGGCCCTAAATGCCCGCAGCTTGGAACAAGGCCAGCCCATTAGCCGCGCCGAGGTAGATGAGGTGTTGGTCAAGGTGAAGGAGGGAACGAAGTTTACCCTTGATTATAAGGGAATTGCGGAAAAAATTCAGCCGCACCTGGCGACGCCCGACACGATAGCGGCGGCGGTGACGACGGGCAGCCAGCAGCTCCAGCAGGTGATGGACCAGATTCCGCGCAGTGTGCCCTTGGCGGATAAGGTCTGGGGCTTTACCAGCCTATCGGCGTTCATGGGGGTGTCTTTTATGCTGCTGGGCTTCTTTGCGTGGAGTGGCTACGCGTGGAAAGAAAAGGGGGCCGCCGAGGCAAAAACGGCGCTACTTCAGCAGCAGCTGGCCCAAAAGCAGGCCACGCTGAAGTGGTTAAACGACGGCTACGTGGACCTCAAGCAGGATAACCCCAAAGCTGCTCAGAAGTACTTTCCGCAGTAACAGCCAGCATTTTACATACTGCAATCGACCGTTTACAATACGTAAAATGCTCCTTCGCTTAGGTAAACTGAATTCGACGTTATATTATCTAATCAGCACAAGGTCAAGGCCCACATTTAAATTATATCATTGATTTTATGCGCCGTTCACTAGGTTTTTTGGGGTGCTTTCTCCCCTTGACAGGAGCGCAAGCTCAGCCAACTGGCCACCCTTTGGTGCACGTTCAATTTAAGTCGCCGGTAGAAGTCTTGTTCCGACCCAGTGGCCCAGTGCCGGGTGCCGAGTACCGGCTGATTATGGAGGAACAGTTAGTGCCTTCCCTCGATACGCTTTCCTTTCGCGCCATGCTGAGCCAGCAAGGCATCTACTTTGCCAAAGTATACACCGAATCGGTTGGTGGTTCGCCCTATCGTAAATACTACAAAAAAGCCCCTGTTGAACAAGGGGAAGGGCTTTATCCCTTCAATGAGCGGAAGGTCAACGTGACGAAATTAGAGCGGCCACCCAAAGGCAAATTCTATACGCAAAAGGAGCCAGCTACCCACTACCGGACTTGGATGACCCGAAAGGACGCATCCGATTTCGGTTCATCTCATCCCCCAGATACGTTGCCTAGCATTGACTCAGTACGCGTGGTTTACATCATCGCGGTACGACCACGCTGGAAGCGTGGAAGTGAGAGGAACATAGTAAAGTAGTGATGGTCGAAGCGGAAAAGTGCTACGCCGGCTGAGCGCCGGCCGGAAGCCAAAACCCACCACTTTTCCAAGGCAGCGCTTATAACTTACATTATGTTATTCGACGATTCCCAGACTAAGGCCGGGATTTTTGCACTTCCCCACTGCCCCTAAAATCCTGTTTGCCTAGGCCCGGGAATGCGCTTGGTTTCGAGTTTACGAAACTCATCTCCTTTTCGAGTTTCGTAAACTTTGAATCGTAGACGAGTTTCGTAAACTCGTACCGCCCCGTAGCAGGCACCTGGCCACTTGGTACCGAGCTACTGCTGGTCGTTCAGGGAAAGGAGCATAAAAATGTAATCACAGACCAGCATGAGTCAACACCTACTACGCTACCTACTTGTTCTTATCAGTGTGGCCATTCTTGCTTCCTGCACCTCCCATGACTCGCGGACAATCGAAGCCGAGGCCGCACCAGCCGCACCGGATGCCGCCCCCAATTCGGCTACCCCAACGCCCATGCACTCCTCTCGCCCGGTACTAGTGCCGGATACTTCGGTTAACGAGGCCCTGTATCTGGAGCATCTACTGCCCGCCCGTGGCCCCTTTGGCACCCTCCCGGTGCCCCTAACCGAGGGCCTTCGCGAAAGCTCCGTGGCCGTGTTTGTCAACCAAGGCCGGCAGCAGTACCTGCTCGCGTCCCATTACGAAGGGGACACCCGGAATGCCTTTGCCGCGGTGGAAATCGGGTACGTGTCCCCGGCCGTGCTCCAGCGCCCCCACCGGCAGACCAATCTGGAGCGGTTCCGCACGGAGTCGGGCCTGTGCCTGGGGTTGCCGCTACGGCAAGTCCTGGCCCTGAAAGGACGCGATTACCGCCTTCGGTTGACCCCTGACTCGGTGCTGGCGTACCGGTTGGATGGGCCGGAGCAGTCTCCCTTTTTGCGGCGGTATGCCATGCCGGGGTACTTTCTAGAGCTGACCGTCCATCAAGCAAAAATCAAAGCAATCAAGTTTGGATTTGACTACCCATGAGCCATTTCATAGGGGCTCGGAGTGTTCAGAAAAACGGTGATTCAAGTAGCCACCGTCTTTCGGATAGGGTCCGATAAGGGCCCGTTACCGGACCCTACCAGCAGCAAGATGGGTGTTTTCTACGCAATATGGAATTTAATTCCGGATTGCGTATGTTTGCCGCATGGCCATGATTGTCATTGAGGAGAAGACCATCACGAGTTACGGCCGCAAGAACGCCCAGGCGCGGGAAGCTTTAAAGGTGTGGTTTGCCCAAGTGCAGCTCTGCACCTGGTCGAGCCACAATGACCTGCTGGCCGACTTCGCCACGGCCGACTACATCGGCCAGGGCCGCTACGTGTTCGACATCAAGGGCAACCACTACCGGTTGGTGGCCCAAGTGTTGTTTTCGCTGCGCACCGTCGATATCCGGCGCATCATGACCCACGCCGATTACAGCA
>MWWG01000126.1_pt1 | contig 12246 bp, 9 predicted proteins | sample 1047331 | NCBI WGS metagenome assembly MWWG01 (sample SAMN06349968, study PRJNA376086) | soil metagenome | isolation source: MG6-4 sample Antarctic (ecotone) soil | place: Antarctica | collected 2015-01-13 | reverse complement strand
GTTTAACTTTCGGACATCCCTTTAGCCAATATACAAGCAAGGTTGCAATACTAAGACACACTATAAGCGCGGGGTATTCTAACCTCACACCGCCGCCGAACAAGTCATTGGACGCGAGGCGAAACAGCTTGTATCTTGACAATCAGCAGCTTTTCAACTAACAAGGACGCTTGTTAGTTGTCGGAAAAGATGAGTCTGAGAAACAGCTCAAGACCAAATGAGTCTGCAAAGTAGATTTAGACCGCTTTTCCGCATTTTACTTGAAAAGTTTCTAACAGGGCGGACAGTATCAAAGACCACAATGAGTCTGTATTTACAAGGTTGACCCGTGGAAACAATTTTAAGCGAGGAGTTGACTGCTATGAGCGAAGTTGTTTTAGGCATTGATGTTTCAAAAAAGACTTTGGATGCGGCGTTGGTTTTTGATAATCGGACATTGTGCAAACAGTTCAAGAACTCTTTGACAGGATTTGACCTTTTAGCCGTCTGGCTTGCATCGTTTCAGATCAAACAGGTTCACGCTTGTTTGGAAGCAACCGGCGTTTACGGCGAAGCGGTCGCGCTCTTTTTGCACGAGCGCGGAGATCGGGTGTCGGTCGTCAATCCGCTGAGAATCAAAGGCTACGCGAACGCCAATATGCAGCGTAACAAAACGGATCGGCTCGACGCGCGACTGATCGCGTCGTTTTGCCAGACGCAAAAGCCGGATGCCTGGCAGCCGCCATCAGAAGAAGTCAAACAATTGCAGTCATTGGTGCGGCGAGTCGAAGTGTTGGCGGAAATGCTTCAGGCGGAAGAAAACCGTCTGGCTAATGCCGCCTCTGAAATCAAACCGAGCATTGAACGGATAATCGGGCTTCTGACTGAAGAAATCAAAGAGCTGGAGCGGCAAATAAAGCGGCACGTTGACCAGCACCCAAACTTGAAAGAGCAGAACCAGTTGCTGCAAACGATACCTGGCATCGGCAGGCGCACCGCTAATCTGTTGTTGAGCGAGATTGAGTTTGAGCGTTACAGTTCGGCGCGTTCGCTGGCGGCGCAAGCCGGCGTTACGCCGAGAAAGAGACAATCGGGAACCAGTTTGAAGCAAACAAATTTGTCGAAACTCGGCAACGCGCGAATCAGACGAGCATTATATTTTCCGGCGATAGTGGCAAAGCAACACAATAAAATCATCAAGGAGTTTGCCGAACGTCTGAAAAAGAACGGCAAAACGCCAATGCAGATAGTTTGCGCGGCAATGAGAAAACTGTTGCACATTGCTTTTGGAGTTCTCAAACACAGACGAGCTTTCGACGCGAGTTTGGCTTTTTCTGCTTGACTGTCAAGACAGTATCTACTTTGTTATCGCGTTGTCTTGTTTCCCTAAACTTGTGTGGTGGCGGTTTCGCCCCACGTCAATTCAACCATTATAAGAATGGAAAAATGTATAATTATTAAAAAATATGGGGAAAAAAGCTTTAGTAGTTATTGATGTGCAAAATATCTTTTTTGCGAATGAAAATTATCAACCATTTAGAGCCGAAGAAATTGTCGAAAATATCAACGGTTTAATAAAAAATGCGCGGGAAAATAATGTTCCGATAATTTTCATTCGGCACGAAGACCCGGAAGATATGCAATTTGAAAGTTCTGCGTGGCAAATTTACGAAGGACTCGATGTTTCGGAAACTGATTTTTTCGTCGAAAAGAAAACGCCAGATTCGTTCTTTGAAACTGATTTGCAGGAATTGCTTGGAAAAGAACAAATTGAGGAAGTTTATCTCTGCGGATTGCAGACCGATTATTGCGTTGACACGACTTGCCGGAGCGCGTTCGGCAGGAAAATAAAAGCATTTCTTGTCGAAGACGCGCACAGCACTTATGACACGGAATTTGTCAAAGCGGAAAATATCATAAGTCATCACAACAAAATTATCGGTAAATGGTTCGCCGAATTAGTTCCGGCAAAAGAGGTGAATTTCGGATGAAAAGCAAAACGATCACGAGAATCTGGCATGGCACGACGAAAGCCGAACACGCGAATGAATATCTGGAATATGTAATAAAAACGGGCGTTGCCGATTACAAAAAAACGGAAGGCAATCTCGGCGTGGAAATTTTGCGTCGAATCGAAAATGATGTTTGCCATTTCTGGACGGTTACAAAATGGGACAGTTTTGAAAACATCAAAAAATTCGCGGGCGCAGATTACGAAAAAGCGAGATATTACGCGGAAGATAAAAAATATCTGCTCGAATTTGAGCCGGATGTTATTCATTGCGAAACATTTGAATTCTAATTTTTATTCAAATAATTTTTAAGATTTTAAGCGACGATTTTTTGTATTAAACTTTCTCGAAAGGAGATTTGCGCGGAAATCGAAGCGGCGAAAGATTAGAGAAAATGGCTCAGACAGTCCACATACCAAACTTCTTTTCAGGCATCGCGCTGCGCTCGGTTGCCGATTCGCCTGATTATGCGCCGCATATCCACGACACTTATTCGATTGGGCTGTTGACAGAGGGCGGTCAAATTATTCGGACGGGGCGCAAGGCGGAAACGGCGTTTGCCGGTTCCGTGCAATTTAACGAGCCGTATCAAGTTCATGAAAATCACCGCCTCGCCTGCCGCGAATTCTCTTTCAGACATATTGAAATTTCTCAAACGCGACTGCTTCAACTGCTCGACGGACGAACGCCGTCGGCGCGTCCCAATCATATCAATGACCGTGATTTATTTCAGTCATTGATGCGGGCATACACCAATTTGACAACGGATGACAATCTGCTGGCACACGACGAGATGCTCACCGGTGCGCTGATGAAGTTGTTTCCCATAACCGAAATATCCCGCTTCAAACCGGAACTGACACCGAGACTTGTCAGTCGGATACGAGATTTCCTTCACGCCAACTTTATGGATTCCTTCACGCTCGACTCGCTCGCCGAACTGACGCAAGTCAGCCGGGTTCACGTCAGCCGGAGTTTCAAACAGCACATCGGGCTTGCACCGCACGAATATCTCGTGCAATTGCGTGTTGCCTGCGCCAAAGCCAGAATTGCCGAAGGAATGCCGATTGCCGATGCCGCCGCGTTCAGCGGGTTTGCCGACCAAAGCCATCTCACACGCCATTTCAAACGCATCACTCACCTCACGCCCGGAGCCTACGCTCAATCATGTTACAAACGTTCAAGACGCGGATGATTTAGCCGTCTATAATCATCGTATTATGGATTTAAATTCCGCCGCGATGAAACAATCAGGTACAGTTTCTACCGAAGAGATTCGTTCCCACTTTCCCGCGCTCGGACGGCGGCACAACGGGCATCCGGTCGCGTATTTCGACGGACCCGGCGGAACACAAGTTCCGCGTGCCGTCGTCGAGGCGATGAACGATTACTTGTATAACCACAACGCCAACACCCATTGGAAATATCCGGGCAGTATTGAAACCGATGAAATCCTCTTACACGCGCGGCAGACACTCTCCGATTTCCTGAACGCTGCGCCTGATGAAATCGTCTTTGGTCAAAATATGACTTCGCTCACCTTTCATCTTGCACGCGCTTTAGGCGGACGATACAACGCGGGCGACGAAATCATCGTTACCGAATTAGACCATCACGCCAACATTGATTCGTGGCGCGCGCTCGAACGTGAACGCGGCGCGGTGATTCGCGTCTTGCCGATGAACGTCGAAAGCGGGCAATTGGAATTTGAAAAATTATCAAACCTGCTCAACGTCAAAACGAAACTTGTGGCATTCGGCGCGGCGTCAAACGCGCTCGGCACAATCAACGACATCGAACGCGCTGCGCGATTGGCGCGTGAAGCGGGCGCGTTGAGCTTCGTTGACGCGGTTCATTATGCGGCGCACCATCTGATTGACGTGAAAAAAATCGGCTGCGATTTTCTCGCGTGTTCGGCTTATAAATTTTACGGTCCGCACATCGGCATTCTTTACGGGCGCAAAGAACTGCTCGAACGGGTCGAATTTCCCAAACTGAAACCCGCGCCGGACAGCTCGCCCGAAAGAGTTGAAACGGGAACGCAGAGCCACGAATCAATGGCGGGCGCGGCGGCGGCAATTGATTTTTTAGCGTCGCTCGCGCAAGGCGATTCGAGGCGCGAACGACTCGTCATTGTCTTTGATGAATTGCACTCGCGCCAAAAAGAGTTGACTAAACTTTTATGGCAAGGCTTGTCCGAAATCAAAGGCGTAAAAGTCTATGGACCCGCGCCCGATGCCCGGCGAACATCAACCGTTTCATTCACCGTTAAAAATCATCCGTCGGAAGAAGTAACTAAAGAACTTGCTAAACGAGGCATTTTCACTTCGCACGGAGATTTTTATGCGGCGACGGTCGTCGAGCGGTTGGGACTTTCGGAGCAAGGCTTGGTTCGCGCCGGCTGCGCTTGTTACACGACCATCGAAGAGGTCGAGCGATTGATTGCAGGCGTGAGCGCGATGTCTGATTGAGATTAAAGAACACACTTTGCAAGCGATTCAGAAAAAAAGGAGGAGCATTTATGCACAAAGAGCAAATTGCACAAGACATTTACGTAGTTGTCGGAGAGGCTTATCAATCCATTTCGACCGTGTTAATCAACAATAATGAAGCGCTTCTGATAGATGGTTTAGCCAGCCGCAAAGATGCGGAGGAGTTACGACACTTCATCGAAGACGATTTGAAGAAGCAGGTTCGCGTCATCATCTGCACGCACTATATGAGCGATCATATGGCTGCCTTCAAATTATTTTCCGGCACACCAATCATTGCCCATCAGAACTATATGCAAACCTTCGATTCCCAAAGTTCGCTGACGGATGAAGAGAGAGCATACTTCATCCGTCCAACCATTGAAATTTCGGACGGGGTGGCGATGAATTGGGGTCGTTATACGCTGGATATTTTTCATAATCCCAGTAAAGCCGTAAGTATGATTAGTGTGGACATTCCCGAAGCTGATCTGCTGGTCGTCGGCGATGCCTTTTTCGGAAGCACCGTTTTCCTGTCTTCCGCCGGTGAGCCGGAACTGTTTGACACGGCTTTAAGGCGTTTGCAAAGCAAAGGCAGAAGCCGCATCGTTCCGGGTCATATCGGCGTGTATGGCGAACAAGCCTTTGAAAATGCTTTGTTCTACCTCAAATCTTTACAAACGCAGGTCGAAAAAGCACGCTGTTCCGCGAGCGGTGAAAACTCTATTCTGGAGATTCCGATAGAAAATTGTTTAGCTCCGAATATCGAGGCATCCGACTTCGAGAACGAATTTCATCAGCTAAACCTGAGTCTCATTATCGAGAGGAAATTGTTTTCACCTGTCGCCGAGAGCCGCTCGAATGGTTATCAATGAAGGAGAAACTACAAATGAAAAAGATTTTTGCAACCATTCTTTTTAGCGGAATGATGTTAACTGCGGCTTCGGCACAGACAAAGAACTCGGACAGCCGCGTCAGCGACACCAAAACAGAAACGAACGAAACGGGGTTTACGATTACGAAAATCGGCGACGGCGTTTATGCAGCTATCGGCGGCGACGACGACCCGGCGGAGAGCAATGCCGGATTCATCGTCGGAAACAACGGCGTCGTGGTGGTGGACACATTTGAAGATGTCGGGGCGGCGAGAGATTTATTGGCGGAGATTCGCAAAGTGATAATCGGGCTTCTGACTGAAGAAATCAAAGAGCTGGAGCGGCAAATAAAGCGGCACGTTGACCAGCACCCAAACTTGAAAGAGCAGAACCAGTTGCTGCAAACGATACCTGGCATCGGCAGGCGCACCGCTAATCTGTTGTTGAGCGAGATTGAGTTTGAGCGTTACAGTTCGGCGCGTTCGCTGGCGGCGCAAGCCGGCGTTACGCCGAGAAAGAGACAATCGGGAACCAGTTTGAAGCAAACAAATTTGTCGAAACTCGGCAACGCGCGAATCAGACGAGCATTATATTTTCCGGCGATAGTGGCAAAGCAACACAATAAAATCATCAAGGAGTTTGCCGAACGTCTGAAAAAGAACGGCAAAACGCCAATGCAGATAGTTTGCGCGGCAATGAGAAAACTGTTGCACATTGCTTTTGGAGTTCTCAAACACAGACGAGCTTTCGACGCGAGTTTGGCTTTTTCTGCTTGACTGTCAAGACAGTATCTACTTTGTTATCGCGTTGTCTTGTTTCCCTAAACTTGTGTGGTGGCGGTTTCGCCCCACGTCAATTCAACCATTATAAGAATGGAAAAATGTATAATTATTAAAAAATATGGGGAAAAAAGCTTTAGTAGTTATTGATGTGCAAAATATCTTTTTTGCGAATGAAAATTATCAACCATTTAGAGCCGAAGAAATTGTCGAAAATATCAACGGTTTAATAAAAAATGCGCGGGAAAATAATGTTCCGATAATTTTCATTCGGCACGAAGACCCGGAAGATATGCAATTTGAAAGTTCTGCGTGGCAAATTTACGAAGGACTCGATGTTTCGGAAACTGATTTTTTCGTCGAAAAGAAAACGCCAGATTCGTTCTTTGAAACTGATTTGCAGGAATTGCTTGGAAAAGAACAAATTGAGGAAGTTTATCTCTGCGGATTGCAGACCGATTATTGCGTTGACACGACTTGCCGGAGCGCGTTCGGCAGGAAAATAAAAGCATTTCTTGTCGAAGACGCGCACAGCACTTATGACACGGAATTTGTCAAAGCGGAAAATATCATAAGTCATCACAACAAAATTATCGGTAAATGGTTCGCCGAATTAGTTCCGGCAAAAGAGGTGAATTTCGGATGAAAAGCAAAACGATCACGAGAATCTGGCATGGCACGACGAAAGCCGAACACGCGAATGAATATCTGGAATATGTAATAAAAACGGGCGTTGCCGATTACAAAAAAACGGAAGGCAATCTCGGCGTGGAAATTTTGCGTCGAATCGAAAATGATGTTTGCCATTTCTGGACGGTTACAAAATGGGACAGTTTTGAAAACATCAAAAAATTCGCGGGCGCAGATTACGAAAAAGCGAGATATTACGCGGAAGATAAAAAATATCTGCTCGAATTTGAGCCGGATGTTATTCATTGCGAAACATTTGAATTCTAATTTTTATTCAAATAATTTTTAAGATTTTAAGCGACGATTTTTTGTATTAAACTTTCTCGAAAGGAGATTTGCGCGGAAATCGAAGCGGCGAAAGATTAGAGAAAATGGCTCAGACAGTCCACATACCAAACTTCTTTTCAGGCATCGCGCTGCGCTCGGTTGCCGATTCGCCTGATTATGCGCCGCATATCCACGACACTTATTCGATTGGGCTGTTGACAGAGGGCGGTCAAATTATTCGGACGGGGCGCAAGGCGGAAACGGCGTTTGCCGGTTCCGTGCAATTTAACGAGCCGTATCAAGTTCATGAAAATCACCGCCTCGCCTGCCGCGAATTCTCTTTCAGACATATTGAAATTTCTCAAACGCGACTGCTTCAACTGCTCGACGGACGAACGCCGTCGGCGCGTCCCAATCATATCAATGACCGTGATTTATTTCAGTCATTGATGCGGGCATACACCAATTTGACAACGGATGACAATCTGCTGGCACACGACGAGATGCTCACCGGTGCGCTGATGAAGTTGTTTCCCATAACCGAAATATCCCGCTTCAAACCGGAACTGACACCGAGACTTGTCAGTCGGATACGAGATTTCCTTCACGCCAACTTTATGGATTCCTTCACGCTCGACTCGCTCGCCGAACTGACGCAAGTCAGCCGGGTTCACGTCAGCCGGAGTTTCAAACAGCACATCGGGCTTGCACCGCACGAATATCTCGTGCAATTGCGTGTTGCCTGCGCCAAAGCCAGAATTGCCGAAGGAATGCCGATTGCCGATGCCGCCGCGTTCAGCGGGTTTGCCGACCAAAGCCATCTCACACGCCATTTCAAACGCATCACTCACCTCACGCCCGGAGCCTACGCTCAATCATGTTACAAACGTTCAAGACGCGGATGATTTAGCCGTCTATAATCATCGTATTATGGATTTAAATTCCGCCGCGATGAAACAATCAGGTACAGTTTCTACCGAAGAGATTCGTTCCCACTTTCCCGCGCTCGGACGGCGGCACAACGGGCATCCGGTCGCGTATTTCGACGGACCCGGCGGAACACAAGTTCCGCGTGCCGTCGTCGAGGCGATGAACGATTACTTGTATAACCACAACGCCAACACCCATTGGAAATATCCGGGCAGTATTGAAACCGATGAAATCCTCTTACACGCGCGGCAGACACTCTCCGATTTCCTGAACGCTGCGCCTGATGAAATCGTCTTTGGTCAAAATATGACTTCGCTCACCTTTCATCTTGCACGCGCTTTAGGCGGACGATACAACGCGGGCGACGAAATCATCGTTACCGAATTAGACCATCACGCCAACATTGATTCGTGGCGCGCGCTCGAACGTGAACGCGGCGCGGTGATTCGCGTCTTGCCGATGAACGTCGAAAGCGGGCAATTGGAATTTGAAAAATTATCAAACCTGCTCAACGTCAAAACGAAACTTGTGGCATTCGGCGCGGCGTCAAACGCGCTCGGCACAATCAACGACATCGAACGCGCTGCGCGATTGGCGCGTGAAGCGGGCGCGTTGAGCTTCGTTGACGCGGTTCATTATGCGGCGCACCATCTGATTGACGTGAAAAAAATCGGCTGCGATTTTCTCGCGTGTTCGGCTTATAAATTTTACGGTCCGCACATCGGCATTCTTTACGGGCGCAAAGAACTGCTCGAACGGGTCGAATTTCCCAAACTGAAACCCGCGCCGGACAGCTCGCCCGAAAGAGTTGAAACGGGAACGCAGAGCCACGAATCAATGGCGGGCGCGGCGGCGGCAATTGATTTTTTAGCGTCGCTCGCGCAAGGCGATTCGAGGCGCGAACGACTCGTCATTGTCTTTGATGAATTGCACTCGCGCCAAAAAGAGTTGACTAAACTTTTATGGCAAGGCTTGTCCGAAATCAAAGGCGTAAAAGTCTATGGACCCGCGCCCGATGCCCGGCGAACATCAACCGTTTCATTCACCGTTAAAAATCATCCGTCGGAAGAAGTAACTAAAGAACTTGCTAAACGAGGCATTTTCACTTCGCACGGAGATTTTTATGCGGCGACGGTCGTCGAGCGGTTGGGACTTTCGGAGCAAGGCTTGGTTCGCGCCGGCTGCGCTTGTTACACGACCATCGAAGAGGTCGAGCGATTGATTGCAGGCGTGAGCGCGATGTCTGATTGAGATTAAAGAACACACTTTGCAAGCGATTCAGAAAAAAAGGAGGAGCATTTATGCACAAAGAGCAAATTGCACAAGACATTTACGTAGTTGTCGGAGAGGCTTATCAATCCATTTCGACCGTGTTAATCAACAATAATGAAGCGCTTCTGATAGATGGTTTAGCCAGCCGCAAAGATGCGGAGGAGTTACGACACTTCATCGAAGACGATTTGAAGAAGCAGGTTCGCGTCATCATCTGCACGCACTATATGAGCGATCATATGGCTGCCTTCAAATTATTTTCCGGCACACCAATCATTGCCCATCAGAACTATATGCAAACCTTCGATTCCCAAAGTTCGCTGACGGATGAAGAGAGAGCATACTTCATCCGTCCAACCATTGAAATTTCGGACGGGGTGGCGATGAATTGGGGTCGTTATACGCTGGATATTTTTCATAATCCCAGTAAAGCCGTAAGTATGATTAGTGTGGACATTCCCGAAGCTGATCTGCTGGTCGTCGGCGATGCCTTTTTCGGAAGCACCGTTTTCCTGTCTTCCGCCGGTGAGCCGGAACTGTTTGACACGGCTTTAAGGCGTTTGCAAAGCAAAGGCAGAAGCCGCATCGTTCCGGGTCATATCGGCGTGTATGGCGAACAAGCCTTTGAAAATGCTTTGTTCTACCTCAAATCTTTACAAACGCAGGTCGAAAAAGCACGCTGTTCCGCGAGCGGTGAAAACTCTATTCTGGAGATTCCGATAGAAAATTGTTTAGCTCCGAATATCGAGGCATCCGACTTCGAGAACGAATTTCATCAGCTAAACCTGAGTCTCATTATCGAGAGGAAATTGTTTTCACCTGTCGCCGAGAGCCGCTCGAATGGTTATCAATGAAGGAGAAACTACAAATGAAAAAGATTTTTGCAACCATTCTTTTTAGCGGAATGATGTTAACTGCGGCTTCGGCACAGACAAAGAACTCGGACAGCCGCGTCAGCGACACCAAAACAGAAACGAACGAAACGGGGTTTACGATTACGAAAATCGGCGACGGCGTTTATGCAGCTATCGGCGGCGACGACGACCCGGCGGAGAGCAATGCCGGATTCATCGTCGGAAACAACGGCGTCGTGGTGGTGGACACATTTGAAGATGTCGGGGCGGCGAGAGATTTATTGGCGGAGATTCGCAAAGTTACGAACCTGCCGATTCGCTATGTCATAAACACGCACTATCATCTTGACCACGTTGGCGGAAACGCCGTCTTTGCCGAAGCGGGAGCGACGATTCTGGCGCATCGCAATCTGCGGGCGTGGGAACGGACGGAGAATTATAAGTTCTTCGGCGATAATCCGAAGCCTGAGAAAAGAGCATACGTCGAAGCGTTTGTGCTGCCCGATATGACTTACACGGATGCGGTTGACATCTATCTCGGCAATCGTTTGGTTCAAGTCCGCTATATGCTGGGACACACGGGCGGCGATTCGGTGGTCATCGTTCCAAGCGCGAAAAATTATACCGACGATATAGTTTTCGGCGGCGACCTGCTGTGGAAAAATCGCGTGCCGAATCTGATAGACGCTTCAACCGATTTATGGATTGAAACGCTCGACAAATTTCTGACAAACTACGCCAAAGCGGTCTTCGTTCCCGGACACGGCGACGTTGCTAATTCGGACGACGTACGCTTTTTCCGCGATTATTTCACGGCTTTGCGAAAGAGCGTCGCCAAGTTTCAAAAGGAAGCCAAATCCGGCGATGCGTTAATCGAAGCGGTGACGGCGGAGCTAAAACCGGCTTACGGCAAATGGAAGTTCTTCGACCCGTTCGTCAAGCGCGGCATTGCTTTGACCGCCGCCGAACTGAAAGGCGAGAAAAGGCTTCCCGTTCCGGCAAAGAATTAGCGCCGCATTCGGTAATCAATAGTTTATTGATTCACCTGATTTATACACGATGAATATCAGAACATATACGGTATGGAGAATTTTGTGAAATGTAAACTTATCTCTGTAAATGTCGGACTGCCGCGCCTGATTGAATACAACGGCGAAACTATTTCAACCGGAATTTTTAAAGAGCCTGTCTCAGGAACGGTAAAGGTAAAGAAATTAAATCTCGAAGGCGACGGACAAGCCGATTTAATTTCTCACGGCGGTTGGTCAAAAGCCGTTTATGCTTATCCGCAAGAACATTATAAATTTTGGAAAGCCGAATTGCCGGAAACGGATTTGCCTTTTGGAATTTTTGGCGAAAATCTGACAACTCAGGGTTTATTGGAAACGGAAGTTTTTATCGGCGATAAATTTAAAATCGGAACTGCCGAGTTTATCGCCACCGAACCGCGCTTGCCGTGTTTTAAACTCGGCATTCGTTTTGGACGAACGGATATAATTCGGCGATTTCAGCAAAGCGGGCGAACCGGGATTTATCTGTCTGTTGTAAAATCCGGCAGATTACAAAGCGGCGATGACATTAAACTAATCAGCCGCGATGAAAATAAAGTCACCGTGTCGGATTTAATGCGTCTGCGCTTTGCTGATAAAGATGATGTTGAAACAATGAAAAGTGCTTTGCGGATACAGACTCTGCCTGAGCATTGGAGAAAACAATTTCTACAGCGTATCGAAAAAACTATGGCTTTGTAACGTAAAGAGGTTGTCATAGAAAGTTAAATTTCCAAAAAGAATCGGGCGAGTTTCCTTAAGAAGCCGCCCGATTTTATTCTTAGCTTTCAGCGTGCCGATTGCTCGTAGATTTACGTTTGACCAATCCAATTTTCGCCCGCCACTTCCTGCCATCTTTCCCGAATCGCTTCAAATTCTTCGCTTAAAAGATTTCCTTCCGCCGCAAAACGAGCGTTTTCCTGCCAGCGATTCGGCTTCGTCGTGCCGACAATCGCCGTTGTGATGCCCGGAATCGAAAGCGTAAAACGCAGCGCGGTCGAAATGGATTCTGCCGCAGGTTTATCGAGAAAATCGAAGTTCAATTTTTGAATTCGCTCCCAATACTCG
>MWWG01000125.1_pt1 | contig 12301 bp, 14 predicted proteins | sample 1047331 | NCBI WGS metagenome assembly MWWG01 (sample SAMN06349968, study PRJNA376086) | soil metagenome | isolation source: MG6-4 sample Antarctic (ecotone) soil | place: Antarctica | collected 2015-01-13 | reverse complement strand
TTTGGTGGCCGCTGCGCGGTGGTGGTGGTTTGGTTTTATTCGGCGTCCAATGGCCGCTGCAAGTACTTGCAGTAGGGATGCGCGCATAATTTTCATACCGCGTCTTATCGTATCTTGTGCGATGGCGATAAGCAGAGTTTCGCGCCCAAACCTACCAAAAAGCGGCGCGCGAAAAGCGACCGCGAAAACGAGTTAAGGCTAAAAGCTACGAACGAAACCTTGCTGCAAGTACTTGCAGCAAGGTTTCAATAATTCGGCGCAGCGGTCAGCGTGTTATTTTCCAGCCTTCGAGCCGCGCGGTCGCCAGGGCCAGCCGCGATACGAATTTCCGGCAGTCGCACCGTCACGCTGTCATCGCGCCCGCGCGACTGCTGCACGCTGCCATTGAGTGCCCAGTCGTAGCCGTTGCGACGGCCATAATCGACAACGCCCGCATTCGGGTTTTCGCTGTCAATTTTCGCCAATTGGTCAACACCGTTGCGTCGTGCCCGTCGCGTTTGTTCGGCGTTGGCCTGGTCAAACATGGTTTGCGTTTCTTTCAAATACGCGGGCGTGTTGCCGGTGGCGTCGGGTGTGAAGGGCATTTTTGCGATGTTGCGCAAACTTTGGGCGTACAATTCTGCGGCTTTAATATCGTCTTCCAACGCGGCTTTCTGGCGCGCGATTTCCGGCTGCCATCCGAACGTACTATCCAAATCTTCGCGCTGTTGGCGTTTTTGCGCAGCCAATGCGTCGAAGTCGGCGGCGCGTTCGGTTGGGCTTTTGCCCTTTTGCGCGGCGATAGTCTCATCACTCAAACCGCTGCCACGCTCAGCTTCGCGCTCCATTGGGCGGTTTATCAGTTCATTGAACGCATATCGAAAACCAGTTGTTATGGATAGCGGTATGGCCGCCCCTGGGATGAAAAGTGCCGCCGCCGCCGTACCCGCACCAGTAAACGCACCCGCCGCCATCGCCTCAGCTTTGCTTGCGCCCAGCGCCGCCCAATCGTCATAAGCGCCATAGCCCGCTGCTGCACCAATCGCCACGCCACCGGCTGCCGCTGCATTGGACACCGCGCCGCCGCCTTGCCCGAATGCGCTCACTTGCGAGAAGCTACGACCGCCCAGAGTGAGCGGTTGCGCCATGAGCGTGCGCACGCTGCCAACTGCGCTCATGGCCTGGCCTTTCCACTCCTGCATGGCTTTTTTCGGATTTTCCATGAACTCATCAAATTTGCTTTGTGCGAGTTCTTCGAGCTTGCCTTTGGCATCATCTGCCGCATCACCCACGCCACCAATCGCGCCCGCTTCTCTGCCAGCGGTCAACGTTTTTGCTTTTTCGGCCAGGTCGTCGGCTTTGGTGGCGCCCAGCAGCTTTTGTTTGGCATCGGCCACTTCATTCACCACGCCAGCCAGCTTGCCCAGCGCTCCGGCTCCCACCATGACCGCACCGCCGACCGCCACCCCTTTGAGCAAGCCTTTGGCGAGTTCCGGGTTGGTTTCGATGAATTCGCGCATTTTATCAACGGCGCTCGAAACCGTACCGATGAAATCTTTGGCGTCCGACGAAAACAGCGTGGAAACCGCCGCGCTCGTCTGGTTGATGCTATCGCCCAGGTTCGATAACTTGCCGGGGAGCGTCTCGCTCATGGTTTCGAGCGCCGTACCGCCGCCCACAGCTCCCATGCCCTTCAGCAGTGCGCGAATGCCCTCGTCGGCGTCCAAACCGCTGCTGCCGATGTCGGCGACTTGCTCTTTGGTCAAGCCCAATTCTTTTTGCAGAATCTGAAACACGGGAATGCCGCGCTCCGCCATCTGCAAAAGCTCCTCTGCACTGAGCTTTCCCTTCGTTTTGATTTGCCCGAGCGCGAGCAAAACTCCAGAGAAGGAATTACTGTCGCCCCCGGCAGCCGATACGCTATTGGCGACCGCCTTCATCGTCGGTATCAGCTCATCGGCAGCAAAGCCCATTGATAAGAGCTGCTGTGCTGATTTTGCACTTTGCCCAAAATCGAAGGCTGAGGTCGCGGCAAAATTTTGCAGCTCTTTGATCTTGTTTTTGGCCGCGTCGCTGCTGCCCAGCATCGAAGTCAGACCGGCTTCAACACCTTCCAATTGCGAGCCGCTTTTGAGTGCCGCGCCGCCGATCAAGCCCAGGACGCCGATCACGCCCGCGCCGCCCGAAATCATCGCATTGGACGCGAGCGCCATGCGCGCCTGCTTGCCTTCAAAACTATCGAAGTCGTTGCCCAGACCGCGCAACGTGCTACTCAGCGCGCCATCCCCGCGCTGAATCCAGTTAGTCACAATGGTATCAACTGCCATAATTCACCTCTGTAATTCCCAATGCCGCAAGTACTTGCGGCATGGTTTCGCGCTGACAATTAGCCCGCGCCCTGGCTGCCCTCTGCAAGTACTTGCGGCGCGTTTTTCAACTTGATGCCCAGAATTTGCGCGGCTTCTCTGGCATCGAAAAACGCTGAGAATCCGTGGAGAGCTTCTTCGGCCTTTACAATGTTATGCCGCGCCTGTTCCTGTTCTTCTGCCGTGGCGCTGGGCGCCATCCAGTCGAGCAGCGCGCGACCTAACCCGCACTCGAACAAGACTTGCCAGACGGCTATCTCGCTTTGATTTTTGCGCCACAGCATTTGAACTTCGTAGCTCAAGTTCTCGCGCGGCGGGTTCTGGTGTTCGGCTGCCGATAAGACGGTTTGCGTGCCCGGCCACAAGCCCGCGCCGCTCATCAATGCTTGCGCATCCTCTGCGCCCAGCGGTTCGCCCAGTTTGCTATAAACCGCGTGTTGCAGCAGGTGTTTGGCACTCATTTCACGATTGAGAGGCGCTTCGTTTGGCTCTCCATTGGGGCCAAGGTGCTTCTGGTTTTCAAAATATCGCAAGTTGCGCCAGGCTTCAAAGTCGGCGCGCTTCATCGGCACTACACAAAATTCCACGCCCAGCGCATCGTGAGACACCCGGCGCGCGGTCGTAAAGTCGTAGCTTTGCGCACCGGCCAATCGTTCGCGGATTAAGGCCAGTGATCCGCTTTGTGGCTGCGCTGTGGTGTCGAGCGGCGCGGTTTGGCCGCTTTGTGGTGGTGTGGTCTCTGGTGTTTGATTCATCGGTTTTTCGTCTCCAAAAGTTTGGTGAGGCTGGCAAGTCGCACCGCTGGCACAACCAACGGGCCGCCATCGGCTATCTTCTTTTCGGCGCGTTTGATGATGGCGTCAAAGCCCGCTTTCGCGCGCTGCCGTCGCAAGGTCGCCTCGTCTGGTGCGATACGTCCAATCAAGTTCTCAACTGCCATTTATCTTCACTTGTCCTTGCTCCAAGTACTTGCAGCGCCATTTCCCGCGCGATGCTTTCGATATTTCGGGCTTTCGCGCGCGTGGTGTCGAAACCTATGCTGCAAGTACTTGCAGCACTCTCATAATTTTCATTTTTGTTCGTATTATCCTGTGTTGCGGGCTGGCAAATTTTCGGTGGTCGCCTTCTGCGATGGCGCGTTATTCGACATCGAATGTTCGACGATCTTTTGCATTTCAGCGATGCAGCCCAAAAGCGCAAGCCAGTCGTCGCGCGCGATATGGTTGAATTCGACCAGCAGACGCGGCTCGTCGAAGCGAAGCGGCCCGGCATTGCATCCGACGCGCAAGACCACGCCCGACGCCACAAGCCGCTGCCTCAGTAATTCCGCGCCCGCGAAAGTTTCGGGCGTGATCGCGTCCCGCTGGGCAGTCGTTGGCAGTGCCAATGCAACGCGATTTCTCGCCCTGCTGCAAGTACTTGCAGCAGGGTTTTGGCGTGGTGCGGCTTCGCCTTTGGTGGCCTGACGGCCTTTGGCCGCTTCGCGGTGGTGTGGTGTGTTTTGGTGTGATGGCGTGATTTCCTCTGCAAGTACTTGCAGCAGTTCGGATTTGCAGCAGCGAATTTCGGCGCGCAAATTATCGTCGATGGCCGTGCGCGGTGTGATGCACAGAACGCCATCGCGCACGGTCGCAACGGCACCACGCGCTTGCAGCTCATCCAACACGGCGCGGGCGTCCATTAAAATTCCTCGCTTTCATCGTCGCTCTGTGTTGCAGAAGTTGCAAAACAAGGGCTGTTTTCAATTTGTTTCGCAAGGCTATTTTCTTTCTCGCGTGAACTATCTGAAAAAGAGGTCTGTTTTGCAACTTCTGCAACTATCGGCAAAAACCAAAATCTTTTACCGCCTGCACGCTGCTCATCGCTCAAACCGCGTCCATCTTTGCACGCGCGTGTCCATTGTCGAGCTGCAATCGGTCGCGTGCCTTCGGCTTCGCACCATGATTCGTATTGCTTCCTTAGTTCACTTTTGCTGATACCCGCCGCCAATTTGCTTTGGTCGATAGCTTCCCAAAAGCCGGTAAGCGGGTCGGTATCCGCCCAAAACTTCGCGGTCGCAGCTTCAATGCACGTCGCGCGGTGAATGCTTTCCGTGCGATGCACACGGGCCAAACCTTCCATCGCCCAGGCCGCAAAACCGCGCGCAAGCGGTGAATTCGGGTCTTGTCGGACGGCTTCAATGCGCGCGCCGCCCGTCAATTCAAACGGCGCGGGCGTGTCCAGTCGATGCACAAATGGCAAAGCCACAACGCGGTCGCGCAAAGCATCGTCGTAGGCATCCATGCGCGGCGCATCGTTCGCCACCATCATCAAAACATGGCGCGGTTTGGTGTCGAAACTTTCGCGGAAAAGGAAGCGTACGGAAAGCGTATCGCTGCCGGACAGCGTTTTGAGAAGTTCGGCGTCGATGCGTTGGTTTCCGGCTTCTGCACACACCGCTAAACGCCGATTCCATAGCACGGCGCCCAGCCGCTCACGCGCGGCATCTTTGGCTAAAAGTTTCGGGTCAATGGTCGCGGCCATCGTTCCTAAAACGGTTTGCAATAGTTCAGTGAAGGTGCTTTTGCCGGTGCCTTTTGGCCCATAAGCCCAGGGCAGAAAGCGCAAGTGTGAGGCGCCCGAAAGCACATAGCCCGCGATGTCTTGCAGCGTGCGCGCAAAATCATCATCGCCGCCCGTGATGCGTGCAAGTACTTGCAGCCATTCGCTCCGGTCGGTTTTCGGATCCACTGCGACCGGCGAAAGGTGCAGCAAATAATCGTCGCGCCGATGATCGCGCCATTGGCCGCGCGCCCAGGTGCCGTTTTGAAAACCAATAACCCACGGCTTTTGATCGAAAGCATCGTGCGTGACGCGCAGCGTGGTTTCGTCTCCCGCCGCCAAGTGCAGCGCACCGTCGATAAAGTTGCGGGTCTCGCATTGCTTGGCGTGCTTCAAAAGCGCCACGGCTGCGCGGCTCATGGCGTCGGCATCCATCGAGCGGGCATCGCGGGCCAATGCAGCGGCCATTTCAAATAATAGGGCGCTTTCTTTGCTGACGGTCGCGCCCAGCGATGCCGCGCGCCCAGCGGTCGCCGTCGCGTGCTTGTCGTCAGTTTTCCAGTGCGTGCCGCCGTTTCCCAGCCATCCCAATTCGGGACAATAGCGCAGACTTTCGCCCAGCACATCGCGCACGCGCAAAGCGTGCGCGGCGTGCGAAGCGATATTTTCCGCGCTCCATTTTGGATAAAGCAAAGCCACGATCTGACGCGGCGCATATTCGCGCTGCCCGTTTTCGTTGGTGAGCTGTGGCGCGGGAATTTCGCGCGCGTCCACTGCAAAGGCTTCGCCTGGTGCGCGGCTTTCAGCTTCTGCCAGTACTGGCAGGCCGCGAAATTCGATGCGCGATTTTGGCGGCGGCACGTCCAACGGCGCGGCTTTTCCATATTCGATGCCGTCCGCGATGGCTTTGCGCGCGTTGGCTTCATCGGCTCCAAAGTTCACCGCGAGTGCGTCCATGATGTCGCTGTCGCTAATGTGGCCGGTGTGCGCGTAGCCGCCCAGCGTGCGCGCCATTGTGATGCGCAGCCGGTGTTTCTCGCCATCGGCTGCCGCTTCCATTTTCGCGCGCGAATTGTGCAACGCTTTCAACACATAGGCCGCGCCGTTTTTATTGTGGCCATTGGATGCTGCAAGTACCTGCAGCGCGGGTTTCTGTGGCAACGCGGGCGCTTCGACTTCGGGCAAGTTGTCAGGCTCGAGCGGGACGCCCTGCAAAACTTCGGCGTGCGCGAGTTCGGCGGTTGCTTCTGGGCACGCGGGCAAATAGTAGAAGCGCGCCAGGTCTTTGCAAGCGCGGTCGCTGCTATCGCTGCCAAAGTAGGACGCGGCGCGTTTCCAAAATTCGGGCCAATCGGCTGCGGCCACTGGGCGCGCCAATCGGATCACCGCGCGATATTTTCCGATCTGGGCGCTGTGGCTGTGCGTGGTGTAAATCACCGCGTCCAAACCTTCACAAAGGCCGCGCACGGCGTCGAGCGTGGTGCCGTTGTCGAAGTCGAGACAGAGTAGCGAGATTTCGCAAGCATCGGCGTTGCGCCGTTTGCCATCGAAGCGCGTGGGCGAAAACAAGCGCCCGTCTTTGGCTTTTCGCGTGGCGTGCGTAGTGAGAAGGTCGCAGAGTTGTGGCCATGTAAGTACTTGCGGCTGCGGCGTGGTGTCGTGCTTGTCGTTGAAAAATGAGACGGCGAAAGTGTCTGCAAGTACTTGCGGGTCTGGTGCTTGTGGTAGAATTTCTTTTGTCGGCTTGGCGGTCGGCATCGTAGTTCCTTAAAAAAGTAGTTTGAAGAATCGCGCTTTCTCTGGCTGGGATCGGCGCGATTTTTCGTGTCTGGCAACTGCAAAACTCTAAATAAAACGACAAAGACCCGCATTCGGCTGGCGCTCCGAATGCGGGTCTCTTTCTGTAGGTGTCTGCAAAAATGATGAAGTGTTGATGCTGCCCGCGACTTTGATGTCGTGGGCGCTATCACTTGCGATAGCAAGGCGCTCATCCTATAATTCGTATATACCGTGAATTTTTACGGTATAACAAGACACCCATCGCGCCAGCGATTTGGGTTTTCATGCGCCGCGACCGGGTTCCTGCAAGAATTTTCCGGTCGCGGTTTTTTTGTCTTTGCTTCTGAGGAGCTATTTTCGCATAGATGTATAAGTACTACAAATTGCACTTATCATTTCGTCTGTACTCTTAACAAAATGCAGCACGTTTCACATCTATAAAACGAAAAAGGCACGCCGCCCCCAAAGCTGCCTTTGCAGTGTTGAGAACAGCGCGCCATTATTGGTTCGCGTCTTATGTTCAGCGCGCCGTTGCGTCAGGCGCTCGAATTTTGAATGTGTGCAATTCATTCTATTTTCCATGTTCTGCCGCCAAAGGTCAAACCCGCTCATGATCTGATTCCCAAAATGCGCGCGCCGATTTTCTGCCATGCCGTCAGCTTTGGCCGCTTGTCATTGCGGGTGCTGCCGTTTTGCGGGCCGCTTGTCGCGCTTCCCATCACTTTGCCCGTCCGGGCGCTCGTCGGCTCAAATTCGCCGCATTCCGGCGCGGCGTTTGCGTTCTGGGCTTCGCTCTCTGCAAGTACTTGCGGGCCGCTTTGGTTCTGATTTTCGGGCGCTGCAAGTACTTGTGCGGGTGTGCCGTTTTGCGCGCTTTCATCGGCTTTGAAATCCCTTCCAACTTCTTCCAACTTTGGCCCGTTTTCATCGGCTGCAAGTACTTGCGGGCCGCTTTGGTTCAACGCGCGATGCGACATCTTAAGCGCCTCTCGCAAAGCTGCATGGGCTTCGTTGGTGGCTCGGTTGGCGGCTTCGATCTGGAGACGCTGGGCTTCGATCTGGCTGCGCAGATATGAAGTTTGTTCCCGCAGTTCGATTATCAATTCGTCGCGTGCATCGGCTGTGCGCTCATTGGCCGCAGCTATGGCCGCAGGTGGCCGCACCTCACTGTCCGTAGCGTCCGCAGCTATGGCCGCAGCTTCGGTCAAAATGTCCGCACCTGCTGAAATAGTGGCCGCAGCTATGGCCGCACCTGTCCGCAGCCCAGTGGCCGCAGCGTCCGCAGCTTCGGTTATTTTTTCGACTGCCGCCGCTTCGATCTGCCATTCTTTGCCGTTGTCGGTGGTCGCCAGGCGCGCCGTCAGCTTGCCACTTTCGCAGCGGCGACGAATCGTGCGTTCCGACACTTCCAACGCCGCCGCAGCCTGTGAGACGGTCAACCAAGTACTTGCAGCTTCGGTTTCGCTCATAGCTTTGGCGGCAACGGATAGTCACCAATGAAGCGCACCAATGGGAAAGCATCGTGCGCGCCGTTGTAAAACCGCTCGTCGGCTGTCCACAAGTCGCAGCCACGTTGCTGTGCCAACGCCGCATAAGTCGAATCGTAAACCCGAATCTGGTTCGCTTGCTCTGCGATGCTGCGCGCCAGTGGCCGCGTCCCGGTATCGTAAACGATTTCGACTTGCAGCGCGTCGATCACGCGCAAAGCATCGGCAGCGGCTTCTGGTGTCAGGTTGACCAGATAAACGCGGCGGCGCAAAATGCTGTCGAGTTCGCTTTCAAATAACGGCGGCGCGATAAAGCGCACACCGGCAGCCGATAGCCCCGCAATGCAAGCCCCGGCAGCGTCGTAGTGCTTTTCATCGGGTAGGGCAAAAGCCGCCGCGCTCGAAGCGTCCAACACAATTTGAAGCGTGATTTCATCGGGCATCGACAAACCTTTCCTCTCGCATCGTGTTGAGGTCTGCCGCCGCATCGAAAGGCGCGCCATCGGTCAAAGTACCGGCACGAATCGCAGATGCCAATTCAGCGCGCAGTTTCAGCGCGTCGCGCAAAGGGTTGGGCGCTGCGGCCACCGTTTCCACCGCGTGCAATACGAACGCTTCCACGCTGGTGCCGCGCTGGGCTGCAAGTACTTGCAGCCGGTTTTCCAGTTCGGGGGGAAAGTCTAAAGTTCGGGTCATAAATTCATTCCTTCATGGGGTAAGTTGCTATTCATAGGGTAGTTTTCGGGCATCGGTCATGGGGTAAGTGCATAAACGCCGATTTTCGGCGCTGCAAGTACTTGCGCCCCTACTTTGCGGCTTGGGATGCCGCTTTCGCAGCGCGTTGTTGTGCCGTGCGCTTGCGCTGGTAAAGCAAGCGCCCGCGCGGGCACGTTGTTTTGTGGGCGTCAGATTCCAACACGTCGCCGCCGTCACAAGTGCAAGGCAGTTCCAACGGGTCGCGCCGTCGCGCCGATGGGCCTTTGGCTAAATTTTCGCGTGCTGTTTTGGTCTTTGCTGCCGTTCGTTTGCTGCCGATGGCGCTCATATATGAGCGGACAGCATCGGGAATATTTTCACTCATGCCACTTATTTTAGAACGGTTCCAAAAATAATGCAACTGGAACGGCTCCAATGCTTGCATTATGGAACGGTTCCAGTTACACTATCCTTTGTTAGTTATTTACAAGGAGCCGAAACGATGAACGCCGCACATCACGCCACGATCTACAGCCAGAAAGCCCAGGAGTGCTACATCGCTTACGCCGAAACCAAAGACGCCCGCGACGCCGCGATGTATAAAGACCGCGCCAGGCACTACGAAGTACTTGCCCAAAACGCCAAAGAAAGCGCCCAGCGCGACGCCGTGCAAGTCGAAGCCGCCCAGCCGGTCGCAGTCGAAGCGCCCGCCAAAGTCGAAGCCCAGCCCGCGAAAACGCGCTGCCCACATCGCAAACTGATTGCGCGTTTCTTTGCCATCGCCCGCGAAGCCGGTTTGGACGCAAGCAAAGCTGCCAAGCCCTCTATGCGGCACGCGATGGAAAACGCTATGAAGCGTTGTGTGGACAGCCGCAGCGAAGTCACCGCCGCTGAATGGTTAATGTTGGGCGATTTGATTAAAGCCGGTCGCCTGGCCTGGTAAGACACAAAAAAGCACCCGTGAGCGGAAATCTCACGAGTGCTTTTGTTTGCCGGTGGCGCTGTTTCAGCAACGCCACCGGCCAGATTTAGCGGGAAAGAGGCCCGCAATATCCATGAGTAATTTACACGAATTTTCACGAGACGAGTTCAACAATTCCACGGCGCCCGCGAGTGCGCCCAGCGCGCCCATAAGCGAGCTTATCGAAAGCGTTTGCGATAACGCGGCGTTCCTGCACGTACAAGTCCTCAAAGGCCGCTGCGCGAGCCTGAGTGCCCAGCAGCGCGCGGCCATCGCTGAGGCCATCGCGCGCGCCGATGATGAAATCCTTGCAGCTATCACCGTGATGGAAAGCGTGGCCTAAGTACCTGCAAAACATTGGACAACGAATAAACCCTGCTGCAAGTACCTGCAAGTACTTGCAGCAGGGTTTGGACGTCAAACGATATGGACGAAATTCAAAACCAAACCACCACCACCGCGCAGCGGCCACCAACGGCGCAGCCGTCCACCATGCCAGAACGGGCGCAGCCAGAAACCACGTTACAAAGCGCCCTGCAAGTACTTGTTGATCGCGCCATCGACCGCGCCGACACTTTGGCGGCGAATTCGGAGTATCTTTGGGATCGCCTGCACAACCCGCCGCGCGTGCTGAGTATCGACGAGCTGGCTCACATCACGCGCGTGATCGAACAATGCGACAAAATGACGTGCGCGGCAATCGACTTGATCGAAGGCCGCGCCACATTCGACGCCAAATAAAGCCCGCAAGTACTTGCAGCGCCCGCATTGATGCGCGGGCGCTGCCAAACCCAAAATCAGGAGATTTTCAGATGAGATTTATCGACGACACAAACGCCCCAAAGGGCAAGCCCCAGAAGGTCAACATTTACGATCCCAAAGACGACACGACCACACCGATGCCCGCGCGCGAACTGGCCCCGTTTATGATGAAAACGACTGCCATCGGCGGCGGCAAGGTTTTCGTAGATGCCAGGGAAATGAAGCCAGGCAAAACCTACTATCACCCGCCGTTTACATTTCCGCCACTGGTGGAAGCGGTGCGCCGTATGCAAATGATCCTGACAGAAGTTCTTCCGATGACGTGGAAAGAATGGGAAGACGGCTTCCGGCGTGACTTGAACGCAGCAGATGAGATTTCCAAATGGGATCATCTCGCCCGCGCTTATCAAGAAGTAACCGATGCTCGCGGATTCAGTTTGGAAGAGAAGAAGGATTATTTCCGCGTCCTGTTAGGTTGCATCAATGCGTCGCCAGAACACGCGCTAAAAGTCACCGAACTGGAAACCATCAGCGAAGATGAAGCGCGCAACGCGATTGATTTATTCATTCGCGTTGCTCCATAAAACGACAGGCAGCAGCCAAAGCGCCCGCGCATCAATTTCGATGCGCGGGCGCTTTTGGTTTGGTGTGGACGGCTGCGCCGTTGGTGGTGTGGTTTAAAAAGCCGTGGTGTAAAGGCCCCTGGTGTAAAGTTTTTGAGCGTGAAATGGTGTGGCCGCTGCGCGGTGGTGGTGTGGTTTAAATCGTTCCTGCAAGTACTTGCAGGGCTTATTCGATGTCCAATGGCGTGCGCTTTTCTGCCTGTGCGCAAGGACACAAACCCACACAACGCGCGGGAATTGTGCGCTTTTGGCATGGCGTGATTTCATCCGAACAAGACTTTAGCCCAGTGTTCGCCAGCCGCCAGACGCCCTACTTGCTCGTCTGTCAGCTTGTCTATATCAATCATTGATATGATCCGCATGTCGCGCGCGGCCTCATACAAGCCAAACAGCCGACAGCGCGACGCCGAAATCCTAAGCCAACGATCAATCGCCCGCAGATTGCCGCTGCGCACTTCGCTGGCAATCGCCACCAGCATCATGTCGAGCCGCTCATTTTCCATCGTGACGTATTCCCAGACGCTGGCCCGATGCTCGTCTTGCGCGCGCTGGGAAACTACTTTTACATCGCGCGCGACGGTCATGTGAGACACGCCCAACTTCTCCGCGATCTGGCGAGTGCTGAGGCCCGTCTTGTAGTATTCCCACGCCGCGTATTGCCGTTGCGTCGCGCGTTCTTTGACGCTGATCGCTGCTTTTTTTCGTGCCATAAGAACGATTTTAAAAGTCGTGTGGAGCCTTTTCCACGCTCAACTGTAACATTTCTGCACCGCGCCAAGCGTCAAATGCCGGTGGTTTGGAAACCCTTATGTCACTTTTCCGGTGTTTTTGCGTGCTTTTTGGTGTGAAATCGCGTCTAAATGGCCGTTTTTCGCGCCGCAAACGGGTCATTTTCGCGCGATTAGAGGCGCAAAAGGTTTCCAAACACCCTCTGCAAGTACTTGCGGCTCGACTGGATCAATGGCGTGGACGGCTTCGCCTTTGGTGGCCGCTGCGCGGTGGTGGTGGTTTGGTTTTATTCGGCGTCCAATGGCCGCTGCAAGTACTTGCAGTAGGGATGCGCGCATAATTTTCATACCGCGTCTTATCGTATCTTGTGCGATGGCG
>MWWG01000124.1_pt1 | contig 12303 bp, 7 predicted proteins | sample 1047331 | NCBI WGS metagenome assembly MWWG01 (sample SAMN06349968, study PRJNA376086) | soil metagenome | isolation source: MG6-4 sample Antarctic (ecotone) soil | place: Antarctica | collected 2015-01-13 | reverse complement strand
TTTTTTTACTGGACCTAATCCAAATTCTTTATATCAGACAGATTCTTTAAGTGCGGTTTTAAGTAAAGCACGATATGTAATAGACACGCGACAGGGTTTAACTTCTATTATTGGCGATATTGGTTATGGGAAGTCTACAATTCTACGTTTTTTATTTTCAGAATACTTTTCTCGTGAGGACTGTAATGCAATTCTAATCACGATGCCAAACTTCCCTTCCCCATTCTCAATGCTCAAAAGTATATCAGAGGATTTTGGAATTGAATCAACAAGATCGATGCAAAGTCAGCAAAAGAAGTTCCAGCAATTTCTTGTTGCTGAAAATGCGGCAGATCGAAATGTCATTGTTTTTATTGATGAAGCTCAAGATTTAAATAACAAGCAACTTGATTTACTTCGCGCTCTTTTGAACTTTGAAACTAACACAGAAAAACTGATTCAAATTGTTATTGCGGGTCAAGTGGAATTGTTGAGCATATTAAATCGCAAAGTTAACAAGGCGTTGAAATCCCGAATTATTACTACTTCTACTCTTATGCCGCTCGAACTTGATGAAGCTCGAGAAATGATTCAGAAGCGATGTGATTACTTTAAGATCGCAAACCCATTTCCTGGCGAGATACTTGCCGCGATTCATCAAAAATCTAATGGAGTTCCCCGTTCGATATTAAAAATCTGTGGCTTTTTGTACAAAATGAAAGAAATTGGCGGAATGGAAACGATCCCAGTTGAGTATGTTGATAGTGCGCTTGGAGAGGTGGCTTTATGAGTACCGGTTCCCCGTTTACACAGCTTTGGAAACAAGATGCAGCAAAACAAGTAGCTGAAAAAACAAAGATTGAACTTGTTGAAGCCAGTACACCTACCCCTACCCCTACTCCTACCCCTACCTCTATGTTAACAGCAACTTCACCAGAGAAGAATTTCACGAAAGTTGCCAATTCAATCAAACCAGAAATATTTCGTGGAACAAGCCAGAAGACATATATGGCACTTTACCAACTAACGCGAGGTGCGATAATTCCTAAAAGAACAGTAAAGGTCACTCGAAATGAATTAATGGCTTATGCTGATGTCAGTGAAGTAACACTTGTTAAGCATTTAACGTATTTAGAAAAAATTGCGCGATTAGTTAAGAAGACTTCTATTCGGGGCGATAATGATGGAGCAACTTATGAGGTTTTCATACCTGAAGAAGTAGGTAAGCCTACACCTACACCTACACCTACCTCTATACCTACACCTACCTCAATAAAGAAAGTTGATGCTCCCTCCATACAGAAAGTAGATGTAGGGGGGGGAGTCAATCTTGTTGAAAACACAGTTACTTACAGTAACCCTAAGACTTCTTTAAAGACTAATACTAAGAATGATGATGAAGCATTTGCCCAATTCATCGAAAAATTTCAATCGGCAAGCTATGAGTTAACGGGCAAAAAACTCTCCCAGCGGGAAGTTGAAAGTTTGGGGAACCTTGCCGACTTACTTATTCTCGAACTAAAAACTGCTGCCTGTCGCACCAACGGTGTTTCAAACGTCCCAGCCTTTTTAACTGAAGTACTGCGCCGCCAGTTTTTCGCTAACCGCCAAGGACAGTCTTCCAATAAATCCACCAAGACGAAAATTGATACTGTTGGTAAATCCGAATCTGAAACATTTGAAATTAAACCGCTCGATGAAAAGGGCAGGGAAGAGGCACTCGCTCAACTACAGGAATTTGCAGCCGATGATTTTCTACAGGATTTCAGGAAGTGGTACACGAGCGAGGACTGGACCTGGTTGATGAACAAACTGGAAAGCTCGGATCGATAGCAGAGTCCGATAATGAATCAATCAAACAGGTCTAACCAATCCTTTTTTCTCGGTCTTTCAGCAGTTTGCACCACCACATATTGATTCTCAACTGCACCACAATATCTTGTGGATCGGCAACCAAAATTCACTTCGTTAAAGGAGTGGAAAACCACAACCAATTGTGGAAAGAGGCGGAAAAGGGCTAAAAATCCATTACATAATGCTTTTTATCGGACGCGGCGAAAAAGTAAAGCATCACTTTCGACTAGGACAGACGGGAGGGAATGAGCGATATGACCTAACAAGAAATCGTTAGGCTATTTTTTTTGTTTAGTTATTTCCGTTTTTGTTTTTAGATACGGCACTATTGTGCTACATTGCCGGTTAATCACTTTGTTTTTAGTTTGTTTCGGGCAAATTATTTCCGTTTCCCGCCATTTTCGGAAACTTTCCGAAAAACTTTTAGCTTCAGACTAATTGAGAAAGAACATCAGAACGAATCGGAATTCAAAGGCAAAACCAATCTCTTTCTATTTCAACAATTACATGTGTGAAAAGTTTCTTATGAGGGTTTATCGCACGTTCCCTCCCGCCAGTCCTAAACGAGTTTGAGCAGAGCATCCGCCGAATCATCGCGCCGATTGTCGCTCCAATCGCATAACATTTCCGTTATTCCGCTTGCCGAACTCGCTTTTTCTGTCATTGCCAAACCTCGCAAATGTCGAGAGCAACTTGTTTTTAATTACGAAAATATGTCCTTTTGACCGAAAAGTCAATTTTTTCAAATTATTTTGACCTCTGTTTTCCAAAACTGTCGCGCTAATAAGTAGAGAGAAAATTTTATTGCAACAAAACAAAGGAAGGAAAATTATGAACACGAATTATAAGTCGAACATCGCTGCCGGATGGCATCGGCAAATCTTGTCAGCCGTCTGTTTATCGGCATTCCTGCTGATTACAACGGCTTTCGCCCAAACGCCGACCATTCGCGCAAACGGCAAAATTGCCTTTACCAGCAACCGCGACGGTAATCGGGAAATCTACGTGATGAATCCTGACGGGACAAATCAGACTCGGCTAACCAACAACAATATCATTGACGATCATCCGACCTTCTCGCCCGACGGCAGGAAGATCGCGTTTTTGAGCCAAAACGCTTCAGGGGCGTTTGCAATCTTCGTGATGAACAGCAACGGAATCGGGAAAACGCAAATAACGCCCGTGAACTATCAGTCTCCGTCCAATTGGTATGGAATAGATGGCTGGAAGATGAGTTGGTCGCCGGACGGAGCGCGCATCGTCTTTTCAGAAGGCAGCACACTTGTAATTGTCAGTGCCGACGGCAGCAACCGCCGTAACCTGACGACCGGCTTTTACCCTGCGTGGTCGCCGGACGGGTCAAAGATTCTTTTTTTGAGGTCTGTCAGTAATCCTTTTTTCAATCTGCTTACTATCCGTCCAGACGGTACCGATCTCCGAAATATCCCGCTCACTTTTCCCTTTAACTACCAGCTTTGGGATTCGCCTCCAATTTGGTCGCCGGACGGACAGAAAATCGCTTACAGTTCGTCTGACGGTGCAAATAGCCAGCTTGATATTGCCAATGCCGATGGTTCAAATCCGCAAGGTTTCCTCGAAATATGCTTTGATTTTGCTCCTGACGGCTGCGGCGCTAGAACCGCATTACCAACCTGGTCGCCGAACGGCAGAACAATCGCTTTTGCCGCGGTTAGCAACCAATCTGGAACGGACATATTCGCAAAGAATGTTAGCGGCGGCGCGGTTGCCACACTTACCAACACTTCAGGCGTTAACACCAACCCCGATTGGCAGCCGCTCACCAAAACGATGCCTGACTTCGACGGTGACGGGCGCGCTGACATTTCCGTCTTTCGCCCGTCCGACGGAACCTGGTATTTGAATCAATCAACCGCCGGAGTTTCCGCTACACAGTTCGGGCTTTCAACCGATAAAATCACGCCTGCCGATTACGATGGCGACGGCAAAACCGATGTGGCTGTTTTCCGTGAAGGTGTCTGGTATTTGCAAAGAAGCAGTCTCGGTTTTACAGGCATTGCCTTTGGCGAAGCCAATGATATTCCGATGCCCGCCGATTATGACGGCGATGGACGTGCCGACATCGCGGTTTTCCGACCGTCAAACGGTGTCTGGTATCTGCAGAGAAGCCAACTCGGATTTGCCGGCATTGCTTTTGGACAAAACGGCGATAAACCCGTGGCAGCTGATTACGACGGCGACGGCAAAGCGGATGTCGCGGTTTTCCGTCCGAGCAATGGAGTCTGGTATCTGCAAAGAAGCCAGCTCGGATTTACCGGCATCGCGTTCGGCGAGGCGGCGGATAAACCTGTAGCGGCAGATTATGACGGCGACGGGAAAGACGACATCGCTGTGTTTCGCCCTGCAAACGGCGTATGGTATCTGCAACAATCAACGGCAGGCTTTACGGGTATCGCTTTCGGGTTTGGAACTGATTTGCCTGTTCCGGCAGATTACGACGGTGACGGCAAAGCGGATATTGCCGTATTTCGTGATGGAATCTGGTATTTGCAAAGAAGTGCGGCAGGATTCACAGGTGTTTCTTTTGGCGCAAGTGCTGATAAACCTGTTCCGGCGGCTTATTTGCCGTAATCAATAAGGAGAATTAACAATGAAATACTTTAGTCGCAAGACACGACATTTACGAGAAAACTTTTTGTTTGGATTTTTGGCAGTCGGATTATTTTTAGTGCTGCCCGCTTTGACTTTCGCCGCGCCGGGCGACCTTGATTTGTCGTTCGGCAACGGCGGAAAAGTTATCACCGGAAGTTTTCCGGGCTATTTAGCTGCTTTTGGGATGGCGATTCAATCGGATGGGAAGATTGTCGTCGTCGGTGAAGGAGTTGGGAACGGTTATGACTTTGCGGTTGTTCGTTACAACCCGAACGGCTCGCTGGACACTTCATTTGGCGGCACGGGCATAGTCATCACGCCGGTTGGTGATGCTCATGAGCAGGCTGCCTCAGTAGCGATTCAAGCGGACGGCAAAATTGTTGTCGCCGGCATCAGCTGTATCGGCGTAGGAATGTGTAGCGGTGCCAATAGATTTGCAATTGTCCGCTACAACCCGAACGGCTCGCTGGACACTTCATTCGGCGGCACGGGCAAAGTCTTCACTTCGTTTGGTGGTTCTGTAAATACTGGCAGCAGGTTAGCAATTCAAGCAGACGGTAAGATTGTTGCCGTCGGTAATCTCAGTAATGGACCAAACTTCGGCGGTTCTTTCGTGATTCGTTACAATTCAAACGGTTCGCTGGACACTTCTTTCAATAGCACGGGGATAATTATCACGCCGTCCAGCGTTGCTAATTCGGTGGTGATTCAAACAGACGGCAAAGTTGTTGTCGCGGGGCGCAGTTCCGACGGCTTAGGTAGGGGCTTTACGATTTTCCGTTACAATACGGACGGTTCGCCGGACACTTCATTTAACGGAACGGGGAAAACTGTCACTCAGATTGGCAATGACAGCGGTGCCGGTTCGGTAGCGATTCAAGCGGACGGCAAAATTGTTGCCGCCGGCAGCAGTAGCAGCAATAACTCAAATTATAGCTTAACCCTTGTCCGTTATAACACGAACGGCTCGCTTGATACTTCATTTGGCGGCACAGGGAAAATTATTATTCAGATTAATGTTTATGCTAATTCAGTGGCGATTCAAGCGGACGGCAAAATTGTTGTCACCGGTAACGGTGCGAATGACACAGGCTCTGGTTTCGCTGTTGTTCGCCTCAATCCAAACGGCTCGCTTGATACTACATTTAACGGGACAGGCAAAGTTATCACTCCATTGGAGGGCGGTGCGACGGCGGGAGCGATTCAAGCCGACGGCAAAATCGTTGTCGCCGGCTTTGTCGGGGATTTAGAATTTTTTGGACAAATTGCAGTGGTTCGTTATCAAGGCGGTTCAAATGCAAATATCCGCACCCGTTTTGATTTTGACGGCGACGGGCGAGCCGATATTTCCGTATTTCGCCCGTCCGACAGAACCTGGTATTTGAATCAATCAACCAACGGACTTTCCGCGACACAGTTCGGACTTTCAACCGATAAAATCACACCTGCCGACTACGATGGCGACGGCAAAACCGACATCGCCGTTTATCGTGATGGCTTCTGGTATTGGTTAAATAGTTCCAACGGAAATTTCAACGCGATTCAATTCGGTGTGGCTGGCGACATTCCGCAACCCGCCGATTACACGGGTGACGGACGCGCCGAATTAGCTGTGTATCGTGGTGGCGTTTGGTTCACGCTCAATCTGGCAAACAATCAAATCAACACTGTGCAGTTTGGTATTGCAACCGATAAACCTGTAGTTGCGGATTACGACGGGGACGGACGAGCCGATTATGCCGTTTATCGAGACGGCACCTGGCATCTGCGGCAATCAACGCAAGGTTTGGGCGCGATTCAGTTCGGCATTTTAACCGACCGACTTGTTCCGGCTGATTATGACGGCGACGGTAAAACCGATGTGGCAGTTTACCGAGACGGAACCTGGTATTTGCTTCGCTCACAAGAGGGTTTTACGGCATTTCAGTTTGGCTTGGCTTCGGACGTTCCCGCACCCGCCGATTATGACGGCGACGGAAAATCTGATGCGGCGGTTTATCGTGACGGCATTTGGTATCTGCGGCAAAGCGCCAGCGGAATTTCTGGTGTGCAGTTTGGTTTGACCAACGACAAACCTGTTCCGGCGGCTTATTTGCCGTAATCAATAAGGAGAATTAATTATGAAACGCAAGACACAACATTTACGACAGAATTTTTTGTTTGGATTTTTGGTGAGGCAAAAACAGCGACTTTTTAAAACGGTTTTTCTTAACCCGCAGCTTGCGCGCATCTGGTTTTTGCCCACGTCATCTCAGCCATTGGGCGTTTCCTGTCGCGTTACGCGAAGAGCCGGCGGCAATTTCTTTTTTTTAAATTTACAATCAGAGGAGATTAATTTTATGTCAGGTTTATCCAATCCGTTTTGTGCATCTTTATCGCAAATGGTTCGTGTTCGCACGCTTTTTGCCGCACTCGCGTTTTTAATTTTTGTTTCCGCCACGCAAACCATAGTGGCGCAGACGACACTAACTTTTAGCAATCCCGCGCAAATTGACATTCCCGACTTCGGCACGGCGACACCGTATCCTTCAAATATCACGGTGGCGGGTTTTGCCGCCGGACAAACAATTACGAAAGTTAACGTCACACTGACGGGCTTCAGCCACACTTTTCCCAGAGACGTTGGCGTGCTGCTGGTCAGCCCGGCGGGAACGAGCGTTAATTTGACAGCTGCGTGCGGGGGAGGTAGACCCGGTGTTGCCAACAGCAACTTGACATTTGACGATGCGGCGGCGACAAATGTGCCGACTCCGCCGGTAACGGGAACATACAAACCAACGCAGTGTCTTTTTACTCCCTACCTACCGCCCGCGCCTCCCGCGCCTTACGGCACGACGCTCGCGGCAACGAACGGCGGAACACCGAATGGCGTTTGGAAATTATTCGTTCGAGATTTTTTCCAAGAGGATGCGGGTGAAATCTCCGGCGGCTACTCGCTGACTATCACCGCCGCCTCTGTTCGCACCCGTTTTGACTTTGACGGCGATGGGCGAGCCGATTTAAGCGTCTTTCGCCCAAGCGACAGAACTTGGTATCTGAATCAATCAACCAACGGACTTTCCGCTACACAATTCGGTCTTTCAACCGATAAAATCACGCCCGCCGATTACGACGGCGACGGGCGAACCGATGTGGCTGTTTTTCGTGAAGGTGTCTGGTATTTGCAGCGCAGCAGTCTCGGATTTACAGCCGTTGCTTTTGGAGCGGCAACCGACATTCCCACGCCCGCCGATTTCGATGCGGACGGGAAAGCTGAAATTGCCGTTTTTCGACCGGCTAACGGAACTTGGTATATCTACAACCTGGCAACTAATCAAGCGACTGGTTTTGCTTTCGGACAATCCGGTGACATTCCCGTGGCAGCCGATTATGACGCAGACGGTAAAGACGACATTGCTGTTTTCAGAGGAGGAATCTGGTATGTGCAGCGTTCGAGTCTGGGATTTATCGGCATTGCTTTCGGAGCTGCAACGGACAAGCCTGTTCCGGCAGATTACGACGGCGACGGTAAAACCGATGTTGCCGTGTTCAGACCCGATAACGGAGTATGGTATTTGATGAGAAGCAATCTCGGAATTACGGAAGTTCAATTCGGATTTGGAACCGACACACCCGTTCCAGCGGATTATGACGGCGACGGTAAAGCTGATGTGGCGGTTTTCAGAGACGGCACTTGGTATCTGCAAAGAAGCCAGGCAGGATTTACAGGCATCGCATTTGGTAATGCGACTGACAAGCCTGTTCCCAATGCTTTCGTTCCTTAGTAAAACTATTTAATTAAGGAAGAAATAAAAGAGCCGTGAGTGTTAAAACTTGCGGCTTTTTGTTTTCAAGTAATAAGAAAAAATTATTGTTTCGGTATGAAGCAATCCAAAAACTAAAAGTCTGAGTCTCAGATTTTGCCTCGTAAATACACACATCAGACAAAACCCTCATCCTATCAGCCATCTACCAGCCCAATATAATTCCTAGGCTGGTGTAGAGAGCATATTTATGCCTTGCCAGTTATCCCTTAATAGCTAACTCCAGTCATCACAACATTTAGGGGCTTGAAAGCCAAATTTTGTATAAATGTTATTATTTAGGGGATATTCAGACAAGCATTGCTATATCAACCACTTAACGCAAAGATGAAATCTTAATTCATAACTTACGTAAGCAAAACCAGCCATTAAAATCTAATAACATTCCCTTTTTGAGATGTCTTTTTTCCGAATATACGAGTACTCGATGACAGATAGACGGGGTTATGGGGTCTGGTAGAGGAGAGATATAGTAAAAATTTCACATTTCTGAAATTTTGAAATCCGAGTACTGACTCTAAGTGTTTGCAACAAAAAGGTTTATAGTTCTTTGTATAAGAAGACTTTCGACTTGCGCCAACCTCCTGCGTCCTCTGACAAGTCTAGTTCTGACCTAATGACCCATACGCACCGTATTCTGAGGGCATAAATCTTAGCCAATCTGTCTTCCAAGACCCTCAAATACCTATGTAAAATTATTCTTTTATTCCCATATCGTTATTATCTGCTCTTCCATACTTTTTCCAAGCCCAATTTACAATCCTCAGAATCTCTTTATCTTTCAAAGGTTCGGTAAACTGTTCTTCGTTTATTTTGTGCGCTCTTCTTAATACTTCCTCTTTTGGAAAGCTGTTAACTAATCCGCTCACTTGCTTGAAAAGATAAATATCACGACCGCCTTCCTTAATCTTTTCACTTTTTGCTAGTTTTGGAGAGGTTAGACTAGAAGAGCTGGAAGCGCCCATCTTTTCATTTTCTTCTGCAATTATAATTTCATAGATTAACCAATTTGGAGCGTCTTCAATTGGAGTATTCACGCCCAACCATTGATACTTATTTCCGCTCAGATGTCTGCTGGGTGGAACAATAATATAGTTTCCATTGGCTCGAATATCCAATCCGGAACCGATCTGTGACACCGACCCTTTAATTCTCCCCAAATCCAGAGGATATTTGAAGTAAAGATGCCGACCACCCGAACCGGTGTTAGTTGTTAAGGTGGCAGGAAGCGGATCAAAGTTATCTTTCAACTTGAATCTGTAATATTCCTCTAAATCTTCAAGCGAGTATTCACCGGCGTATTTAATATCAATATCAAGCACCAAGATTCCCGATTCAATTCCCGTTAATAAACCGATGTTTGCCTCCGGATACTTTTCCCACGAATCTATAATTCTGTTTTCATCAGTTGTCGCATCTTTATAACCGTGTTCAGTTCTAGGATGTTTGCCTTGTTTATCACAAGTTCTCCACTGTTGACACGAACATCTTAGCGTTCCGTTTTCTTCTACCAAGTTATGAACTGGGAGAACAGGATAGCCAATGGTGGCGTAATGCAAAGCATTGTTCAGTAAGTCGTTACCAAACTCTTTCTCAATATTTTTTGAATTTAAGAATTCATCTTTTTCAATCTCTGATTCTTCCATCGTTAAGTCTTCCATCGTTAGTTCTTCAATTTTCATATCTGCGTTTGTGTCTAGACTGCTCATACTCTGTTGATTCATTCCTTCCATCACATTCAATAATTCGATCTCAACCGTGTAAAAATTTACTATGTTATAACTATGGGTTCCCAGACACAGCACTCATTAGTCTCTTTAGAGGTCATACTAAGAGATGGTAGACAGATAGTTATAAGATGATGAATTTTTACACGGTTATGATTTACTGTATTGCAAACTCGACATCCTCACTTGTTTCATTCTCACTCAAGAGAAGTTCAAATTCTGCTTTATGTCTTTCTCGATTCTGTTGTTCTGTCCAATCTACCTCTAGTTCGTTATAGATGCCCCAGGAAGCATTTAATACTTTCTGACATTCTTCAGCAGGATCTATTCCGGCTTTAATAGCTAATTCAAAAACCTTTCCCAGTTTCGTATAGATGGTATTTTTAGCCTTCCTTAATAAGTGTCTGGGATGGTAGCTTTTAGTTTTTTCAACGGGTTTATACTGTGCTTTGATTTTGATTAAAGTTTGTTCGATTACTTTTTCTAAGTCCTCGGAATTAGAATGAAGAACTTTTACCAGTTCGTTCAAGATTACAAATTCATATTTAGTTTTGACGTAATCAATTGTTCCATCAGCATTCTGAACTCGCTTTCCTTTTCTGAGAACCCGAATAAGTTGCATTTGATGTTCCGCCTGCCACTTCTCCAACCCATTAAAGGCATTTCTAGCTTTGCTGTCCAGTCGAGACTGCTTTTCATTACTTTTGTTGAAGATACTACCTAACTCGGCAAATGATGCTTCAAATTCAGGTTTGCCTTTGGAAACCAATATGAAAGCTCTGATTAGCTGGCAATGGTTTGCTTTTAAATCAAGTTCCTTGAAAAGCTTTCCCAGTGCTGCTTCATATTTGATATACGGTTCGATCTGTTCTGTTTTTCCTTCCACACTATCTGACTTTGATTGAATTTCTTTCGCCAATTCTTCCATTATCTAGAATTTCCTGTCGTAACTTTTACTGTTGATAAACACACTTCACTTTTATCCTATAGAAAGGCGCAGTTCTACCTACGCCTTTTCAAGGTAAAATTATTCCTCGATTGGCAATTCCCCGTTCTCCAAACCTTTTGAATTCATACGGGCATCCCGAAGTGCTTTTATATGAGAATCTACCAATGCATCATTTCGGAAGAAGCGAGTCCTCTTATGATTCTTCGCATCTAGATAGCTGCAGTAGTAGTAACCTTGGAATTTATCTGTTGCCTTTAGGTATTCGGATACTGATTTATAGTGGACACAGATTTCTCTTGAAGCATTTTTAACGTGATGCCTAGTTAACCCCAACTCCTCTACCATACTTAAGCCAGCTAAGTTTTTTTGGTCAGCTCTTGGCTCACAGTGTTTATCAAACCAATCTGGGGATTCACTAAACAAATCCTCGAATTTTTCCATTATGCGACCACCGTTCTCACTTCTAACCAGCGGAAGCAATTCATAGTCTTTCGCTGCAACTATTGTTTTCTCTTTTTCTTTTTCTTTTTCTATCATCTTTACCTGTCCTTTTTTACTGATTTCTTTCACAAATTAAATTTCTGCATTTTTTACTTGACTTCCGCCAGCATCTTTTATATTCTAAGCTGGGTTGAATTTGCTCTAAATTCTCAGATAGTATAAAAACCCCTAATAAATGCTGACGACTTGGCGCAAAGTCAATATATTTGAACACTAGCGGGTGTTGCGCTTTTTTTAACTTAACCTATTATATCAATTTTTTTTGATGATGTCAAATATATTTACTTGACTTAATTTTTTATAAATGATATTGGGGATTTAACCTTCCCTAAAACCACACTCATTTGGCTTTAAATTGCCCTAGAATCACGTTAAATCTTGAAGAGGCATACTGAGATGGCAGTTTTGCGGATGGGGTTAAATTGGCTTTTATTTCCTAATGTCACTTTTGAACATCAAAAAAGCCCATACCTTTGACTAGATACAGGCTCTGTCCGATTTTGAGTTTGTCTGTCATTGTTACTTACAACTGAATGTATAGATACAACTCAACCTAGGAAAGTTCGATTTACATAAATGAGATATGAGTAGCACTTAGCTATTCATTTTTTTGTCTTAAATGTAAAAAAAACGCGAAATGAGCCTCAATTCTTCACTTTTTTTGTCGAAATAAGTTGTAATTCTTCCAGTTTTCGATTATAACCATAACACTATGTCGAAAAGCTTGACCCCTTTTTTTACTGGACCTAATCCAAATTCTTTATATCAGACAGATTCTTTAAGTGCGGTTTTAAGTAAAGCACGATATGTAATAGACACGCGACAGGGTTTAACTTCTATTATTGGCGATATTGGTTAT
>MWWG01000123.1_pt1 | contig 12392 bp, 20 predicted proteins | sample 1047331 | NCBI WGS metagenome assembly MWWG01 (sample SAMN06349968, study PRJNA376086) | soil metagenome | isolation source: MG6-4 sample Antarctic (ecotone) soil | place: Antarctica | collected 2015-01-13 | reverse complement strand
CCCAAGGTCTCGACCCCAACCAGGTGACGCTGGAGGATGTCCAGATGCGTCCGCTTATCACGATCGATTCCGACCAAGACGCCGAGGAGGCGCGCCGGCTGATGGACGAGCACGGGCTCAACCGCCTTGTGGTAGTCGACGACGACGAGCTGGCGGGCATCGTCTTGGAGGCTGACCTCCGCTCCGACGAGGGGCCTGTCGCCTAATCGGGGGGGCGTCGCCCGTCTTCGAGTTCGGATAACCCCGATCAAGCTCCCTTTGTCCCGGCCCGGTACCACTTGGACAAGGGCTATCATTCACCCGGCTGGAGATACCTCGGTATCCAAACGGTTGCACCCCCCGCCGCCGGAGATCGACCACTGCAACCGACCCTAGCAACACGCTAGCAACACCGCTTGATACCGCCCTCCATGAGCAATCCGCATGAGTATGCAACCGCTCGCCTCAAGGACCTGCAAAGGGGAGTAATCGAGTAGCCGAGAGTGCTCATTCTCGGAAACTTAGCGCTGGCCGCCGCGACAGAACCGGGTACGCTTAGAGGACCCCGCCGCCCCTCGGTTTTCGCGTTCTGGTTGCAGCTGGGCCTCTCTTCTTCGTTCCCGATGCCGGAACCTCGGGGTGACCAAAATAGGAAGCCGTTAGCCTTAGACGGACTCCTTGAGGGTGTTGCCCGCGCTGAACGAGGGGACCTTCTGGGCAGAAATGTGCATAGTCTCCCCCGTCTGCGGGTTCCTGCCCTCCCTGGCCTTGCGCTCCTGGACGTAGAACTTGCCGAAGCCCGTGATCTGAACCTCATCGCCATCCTTGAGAGCCGAGGTAATGATGTTCTCGACCGCCTCGAAGTAGCGCTGGGCCTCGCTTACAGAGACGCCGGCCTTCTCGGCCACCCTCTCGATGAATTCCGTCTTGTTCATGAACGTTCCTCTCTCCCGCCCTACTAGGCCCCCCTCGCGCGGGTCTCTGTTGGCTTGTCCTGTTTACCCAGACCAAGAAGCCACGAACCACGTTACGGTCCGAAGAAGAACCTACGCCACCATGAGCGGCACTGTACGCCTGTCTCCCGGTCCTCCCGGTCGGATGGGGTCTCCTCTGGACCCTATGTGGTCTCGACTGTGTACGCACACAGGAGCGCGTAATACCCGGCGGGCGGCCATTCCTCCGGTCGCATACCCTCATCTCTAACTCCAGATGCTCTATTCACCGAGATGCCGAGAGCCTTTATGCTCGGAAACCCACCTCCTACAGGAACCAATCCTTTCATCGATCTCCCCCACGGTCTTGCGCTAACGCCGATAGGCGGATAGGATCGAAGTGTTAGTTACAAGCTCGCCGGGGGAAGCAAGACGAAAGGAGGAGCCATACTATGTATGCAAGGGTATCACCGCGGAGGTTCAGCCTAATAGGGTGGATGAGGTCGTCGCCATCTCCAAGGACTCCGTCTTGCCAGCCGCCCAGCAGCAGCAAGGTTTCAAGGGCGGGCTTTGGCTGACTAACCCCGACACCAACAAGGTCATGGTCTTGACGCTGTGGGAAAGCAGGGAAGATTTGGAGTCTGGGGAGGCCAGCGGCTATTACCGGGAGCAGATTGGCAAGCTCGGAGACCTACTGGCCGGGGACGTTGTTCGAGAAGCCTACGAGGTCAGTATTCAGGACCAAAAGTAGGGTAATCGCTGGACAGGCTTCTAGGTCTTAGTCTCTAGCCTCGCTCTGTTCTCGCTCTATTCACCCGCCTTCCGAGAGCTAGTCTTCTCGGAAACCCTAATCCACGATCCTGCATGAACCGGCCCTCGGGATGTTACATAAGATCCTCTACGGCCCTTTGGTGTGAACCGCTAACCACAACATGTAGTGGGTCCGAATAAAGATGCAGGAAGCTGAAGGTTACTAGCTACCGCTTATGTTCATTCTCGGAAGCCCAGAGAGTGTGAGGGCATATAAAGAGGGTCGGGGGGTGATCAGTCCCGGCCCTCGCCTCTTCTTGCGTTAGTACTGCGTACCCGCTCTTTCCTAGCGCTGCTTCTCTCCGCCCCCTAAGAGACCGCCAGTGACCCCCCTTACCGGGTCCGTGACTCCGCCTACCGTATCCGTGACTCCGCCTACTGAATCCGTGGCCGCGCTCAACGGTCCCGCCGAGACTGCTTTTTCGTGTGCGCCAACTTCCCCTTGCAGGACCTCCGGTGGATTCGGGAGTAACAAGGCCATGTTTTGCCTTGTCCAGTCCGCCGCCATCCTGATGGACTCTTCCGCACCGGCCTGATCCTCGAAGACGCTTACCGTGGCAAGCCTGCCACCCCCGGCGTCCAGCGCGTAATAAGCGTGGAAGCCCGGCGCACCTTTGATGATGGGTAAGAAGCCCTCGTTTATCCCCCGTATTGCCTCATCGGCTGAACCAGCCACCTGATATTGCCGTATCGCGGCGTACATCCTTTTCTCCTTCCCCTGTCGCTTTTCCCACAGAGCCTTCCTCTAAGGCTACTTAAGTAGGTCCTTAGCCTTGCCCAACTTATCCTTGGCGGTACCCTTGTTTTGATCTGAGCGCCCCTCGGACTTCTTCGCTTCGTTGCCGCTCACGGCTCCGGTGGCCTCTTTGGCCTTGCCCTTCGCCTTGTCTAGTGTCCCTTCGCCTTTGTTTTGCCTGCTGCTCTTCCTATCCACGCGCTTCTCCCTTCTTCGATCATCACGTGTAATGTGCTGTTCTTACCCGTTCGGGAACGGCCCAAAAATTCGCGCCTGTAGTGGGTGCGGCTATGGCAATCCTAAAAGTTCGAGCGTGTTCTCACCTGCGGCGTCTGAGCCCCATTCGTAAGCCCAAGACGAGGCCCAAGATCGCTATGACTATTCCTAAAAACTTCAATCTTTCGGGGGTGAGTAGCCCCCCTAGCGCTTGCTCGCCGGTTAGATCGTCGATCACGTCCCATACTGTTCCTAGAACATCTAGGACGATCCCTACCAAGATTATCCAGTAACCGAGCATGACAGCTCTCATCTCTATACCTACTTCCTGAGCGAAGGCCGTATTGCCTAGCAGTGCTCTACAGTATGGGACTTCGCGTGTTTTCGTGAGGGTGCACCTCGAGGGGGCCACCGTCGCCACTATTCACGAACTGCCGAGAGAAAACGTTCTTTCTCGACGTGCTTCCACATCCGGCCTACCTTTTCGCTGCTTGCCTAGCGCCTCAAGCACTCTCTTGCGTTCGACGGCGTGTTTGGACTACTCGTAAACGGTCAGGTCGAGACGCTTGAGATTTTGCCTATGGCTTCCTAAGCAGCGCCAGACCTTCTTCTAGCCCGCCTGCCTCTCCCCTGCGACTCCACTTCGCCCTCCGCGCGGACTCGCACCCCGGTCGGAGGCCTCCGCAGAACGTCGAAAGCGACCCACCCGCCGCCGATCAGCAGCAACAACGCCCCCAAGACCGAGAACAGGTCCGGCAGAGGTCCGGAAAGGAGCGGGGCGTGTAGTGCCAAGAGAACCCCCGCCCACTTGGTCAGTGTCCCCGATCCCCAAACGGCGAAGCCGAAGAGTATGAAGCCCGCCGAATAGAGCAAGAAGGCGGCGTAGAAGACGCTTTCCGCCGGGCTCCCGAAGATGACGTTGGCCATCCCCACGGCGTTTTCTTCCCCGCCAAGGTACGCCCCGCCGAGGGCTGGGACCGCGTAGGTGCGAAGGCCGTAGTGTGAGAGCAACAGGCCGAGGCCCAAGATGCTCAAGACCATCGCGACCAACGCCCAGCGTTCCCCGCGGATGTCCGACAAGTAGACGGTCAGGGCGAAGACGCCTATGGTCAGCAGTGACATGCCAAGGATGTAGCCCGCGAACTGGCTCCAGAAATAGCCAGCCGAAGTGTAGGCCTGGGCGACCTCATCCGGATCGATAACCGTGTCGGAGAAGTCGAAGAAGGTGCTGCTGGCCACGGCGGCCCACGTGACGAGCAGCCCGGCAAGGGGCAAGGTCACTAGGCCAAGACGTACTGTGGGCATCGGGAAAACTCCTTTTCTATCGCCTTACCATCATCCCCCCTACTTCGCGTGTGCTTCCTCAGCAGTAAACGCTTATAGCAAAAAAAACCACCCTCCCATCACGGCCCGAAGAAGAATCTGTACAGCCAACTGGAGCGGCGCTGTGTCGGCTCCTGCCCTACGGGGACCAATTTACCTCCACCAATTCCGATCCCTCAGAGGTAGATCCTTCTGCCACGACCTCTCCTGACGACAGCACCTCTGCCCTCAACATCCCCGGCACGGGCTGGCTCTTCCGGAAGATGGCGCTAACCTCACCGAACACGCCGCCCTCAGCCTCGATCCCATACTCTGCAGGTTCCGCTCCCAACACCCCTTCCACGGGTATCATCCCGCCTTGGCTGGTACCGTACGTTCCCGAGTAAGCGGTTCCTTGTGGGCCCGACACCCTCACCACGAGGGCAGACGCGTTCCCCGGCGCTATTGCGACCGGTTGCACGCCGGGTTGCACGCCGGGTTGCACCTGGGCGGGGTCGTCGCCCTCATCTTGTCCATCCAAGATATCTTCGATAGGTTCTTCGATAGGAGCAATGTCGACGTCGGAGTTGCCCAGAAACGCTCCGAGGGCTAGCAGTACGACTGCCAGAACGCCCAGTATTGCTAGGCCCCCACACCATATGAGTACCCTCTCGACCGTTCCCCTTCGCGCCACCCCTTATCCCATCCCCGGTGACCAGGTATGCATGTCGTACACAAGCTCTCCTTACTCAAAGCCAAAGAACCGCCGCCACCAACTGGAGCGCTGAGGTTCGTCCGTATCCTCCTCGCGAACCTCAGCCCCGGTCGAGGTCTCGGAGGCCGTCTCCGGGACGCCTCGTGGCACACGCGGGGCTGCGTGCGTGGGGGCGTGCCAGCTCTGGCGTACCTCGTCCGGCCTGGTGCTCATGCCCTTGTCCTCTCGGAGGGATTCCTCGTCTCCGAGCCATTCGACGGGTTTGTTAGCCGGAGCCTCAAGCTCCGGTACACGTTGAGTGAGGGCCATGATGATCGTGTCCTTGCGCTCGACCTCTCGGCGAAGCCAGTTGATTTGATCTCGCAACTCCCCGAGTAGCTCCGACTGGTTGGGGTCAGCCGGTTGGTCGGGACTAGTCTCGCCTAGTCGGTTAGTCGATTTCTCACTGTGCCGGTCGCGGCTAGTCTCGTCTAGCAGCACGTAGACGAGGCCATCGACCCTCATGCTATCGAGAGTACCGCGCCTTATGCGCCCCCTAACAGCATCAACGGAGGCACCCAGGATCTCGGCTGCTTCTTGAACGGTGTAGCGCGTGCCTAGTCGGGTGGTCGTATCATCCGATCCCCCGGCATCGGTGCGCCGGTCTTGCGGCCCGTCGCGGTTAGTCGCCTTGCCGTTGTCTAGTTGCATGGCCGGTAGGGTATACGGCTCACGCCAGGCGTGAAATGCTTAATCCTCCGGCACGCAAGATATAGGGCCTCACGGTGGCGGGAGTACTACACACCCTAACAGGCACCTCGGAAGCCGGGAGACAGCCGCCTCGTTTGCCAGTGAAGCCGCTCGGTCCCGGTCCGATAGGGGGTAAGGTATCGAACCGGGGGTAAGGGCGTCCGAGGGTATTACGCGTTGATGTGCTTGTACAGCAAAAGGCCGGAGCCCCGCGCGAAGCGAGGCCCCGGCCCGTTAGCTCCTACGAACTGTTCAGGGCCGCCGAGAGCCTTGCGGCCTGTGAGCTCCGAAGCTGGAGGGCGCCGGTCTCCGCTTTGGCGATCTCACTCGCAGAGATCCCCGAAAGTCGGGTGAGCTCCTGGCGACCTAAACCTTTCCTCAATCTTCGCCTCCGTAGCTGTTTTCCGTTCATCTTCTCTCCCTTCAGTAAGGGGCGAAGCCCCGCCCCGCTGGGGTCCTATACCCCCAATCCGCTAAAAAGCTCTCCGGGACGTAAGTGTAAATCCCCGTTGCAACAAACCCCTCATTTTGAGGGGTTTGTTTTCCTGCGCCGCAACGATCCTCGACGGCCGTACCCCGTTGCAACGAGGCGTTGACCACGGTTTACAGCGCACCTCCACCATCCGCAACGGTCCCCGACGGCCGTACCCCGTTGCACCCCCCCCCCCGACTGTAAGAGCCCCACTGATAAGCCTCTCCACCGGCGGGATGCGCGAACCTACGCACGACGAAGGCCGGAGCCCCGATTAGGACCCCGACCTTTACAACATCCTCTTACCCTATGACTTTCGGCCTGGTGATGAGCGCCAATGAGCGCGGACATGTTCCAGCTGATAGAAGCGCCAGCGGGTATATGCTTTGACATGGACCATTCCATTCACCTCCTTGAAGAGGTAGGGGGGCCATACCGCCCCGTTACCTACTAGCTGGAAAGTGAAGAGTTATCTGCACGAGCGGAGAAATTACCTATATCTATGGGAAACGAAGGGCCGGAGTCCCGCGATAAGCGAGACCCCGGCCCGGTTGGTGGCCCGCGCACTCTCGTTGTAGGCATGGGCTATCCGGGGAAGACGAAGAGAAGGAAGGGAGTGGGCGCCATGAAGACGACGCCCGCCAGTATCGCCCGCATCACAGTGACGCCGCCAGCCCCGCGAGGTTGCCGCGCGAGGCCCGCGCCGCCGTCCGTTCGACCTGTACCCTTCGAGCCGCCACCCTGGACCGGGCGCGGAAGATAGTGGCTGCGTAGAGATGCTTGCAGGGCTCTCCGGGCTCGCGGTTGCGGCGGGGAGCGGTGAAGTCCGGGCAACTGCAGGACTCCTCACCACCGAAGACGGCCAGGTCGACGCGGTAGCTACCGCCGCTGCAGCCGGGCACGGTGTACACGCCGCGTCCCTCGTGAATGATCTCGTCGCCGTGCTCCCTGTAGAGCTTGATTCCGCGTAGTTCGCGGGTGGCTGGTGGTGCTGTATCCTTCGTGGTGTCCATTGGGCTGACTCCCTTTGGGCCGGGCCTCGGGGTTACGCCAGTTGGTAGCTGGCTGGCCGCCGGGGCTGTTTTTGTCTTATAACCGTAATTATGACGGAAAAATCACCCAATTTCAAGCAATTTAGGGCTGTTTTTCGCCTTTATTTCCTTGAAATTCTCCGCGCGCTTCCGTATGATGGCTCCGTGAGCACACGCTGCGGAGGTCGTTTGTGAATGATGTAGATATAGGCGAACGGATAAGGGAACTGCGAACCCTTATGGGGTGGAGTCAGCGGGATCTAGCAGAGATAGCCGCCACCAACCCGGACACCGTCTCGAACATAGAAGCGGGAAGGCATAAGCCACGTCCTTCGACGTTGCGAAAGATAGCCGGGGCTCTTCAGGTAGAGGTAGCGGACTTCTACAAGGTGGCAGCCCTCCCAAAAGGTGAGGCCCTGCGGCCCGGCCGTGGGGAGAAGCGACTGGAGACACTGCAGGGCTACGAGGAATCAATCAGAAACGTCGCCCACAAGCTGCGAGAGGAGTTCCTTGAACTAGAGGGGTCGGGAGACCAGGGGGCGCTATTCACCCTGTATATGACTACGGTTAGTGCCATCGCGGGCTTTGACACCATGATTGAAGAAGATGAGGATGCGCAGGACCACGTAGACGAAACACTGGAAGAAATGCAGGCCGAAAAAAGGCTTTGGCGAAGTCTTACAAGGTTGACCGACCTTGCTGGAGACATCGAAAAAGAGATCGATGCGCTGGAGGAAGGGCACGGAAACATTACCCACATCAACAACGACTTACGCAAGAAAGTTACCAACATCGCCGACTATATGCGAAGGAAAGTTGGCTAAGAGAAGGAAAGTCAAAGGGTCCCCTCACCGACCAAAGCAGAGGACCCCAGAACCACAATCTGGAGGTAATTATACGTGAATCCCGGACAAACGACCACCGTTAGCCGTGAACAGCGATTCACAAAAGGGCGGCCCTGCCCGATCTGCGGCGGCTACGACACCGCTCCTCGCGGCCAGAGTGTGCGGTGTCATGGCTTTATGTCCAGCGACGGCGAATGGGCGCATTGCTCCCGCGAAGAGTTCGCCGGCGCCGCTCCCTACAACGATAAGACCAAAGCCTACATTCACAAGTTAACAGGCGATTGTAAGTGTGGAGCCCGTCACGGCTTCCCGGCATCGGGGCCATCGCCAAACGGCGAGCGCAACGAGCGCGCGCGGCGAGAGAAGGGCCATAAGGGGCGGATAGTCAAGACTTACGACTACCGGGACGAGGACGGCAATCTTCTCTACCAGACCGTTCGCTTTGACCCTAAAGACTTTCGCCAGCGGCAGCCGAATCCTGCAGGCGGCTGGACATGGAATCTCAAAGATGTTCAGCTCGTCCTCTACCGCCTCCAGGAGCTACTAGCCGCCGACAAGGGAACACGCACACTCGTGTGCGCCGGCGAGAAGGATACCGACACCGCAGCCGAGCTCGGATTCCTCGCCACTACGAACCCGCTAGGCGAGGGTAAATGGAGGCATGAGTACTCGGAGGCGCTCCGGGGCCGCCCGGTCGCAATCATCGCGCACAATGACGAGGCCGGAAGGAAGCACGCCGAAGATGTAGCCCACTCTCTCCACGGCAAGGCCGCGAGCGTCAAGGTAATCAACTTGCCGGGCGTCCCGGAGGGAGGCGGAGATCTCACCGACTGGACGGACGCCGGCGGGACCCGCGAGGAGCTGGAGCGCCTGATAGGCGAGGCGCCGGAGTGGAGCCCGCCACCCTCCCGAGGGGATGCCGCGTGGGCCACATGCGAGGCGCTGGCACGCCAGAAGAACCTAACCGCATTATTCGCCGATGCGCTGAAGCGGTCGGGGGTCGCCGGCGAAAGCAACCAGGTCCGGCTGTTGTATCTCAGCCTGAATAGCCGCCACCTCGATAAGCCCGTGAGCGTGGCAGTGAAGGGGCCATCGTCCGGGGGTAAGTCGCACCTCGTAGAGCGCGTCGTCGCGGGCTTTCCCGAGAGCGCCGTATACGAACTTACCTCTATGTCAGAGAAGGCTTTGATCTACCTGGACGAAGACATGCGGCACCGCTTCCTAGTGATCTACGAGGCGTCGGGCATGGAGGGTGACATGCAGACTTACCTGATCCGGTCCCTGCTATCGGAGAACCGGATCAGATATCAGACGGCCGAGAGCACACCACAGGGAGTTAAGCCTCGCCTGCTTGAGATGGAGGGGCCGACAGGGCTAATGGTGACAACCACACGAAACCGGATGCACCCGGAGAACGAGACCCGGCTATTGTCGATCTACGTCACGGACACCAGGCTCCAGACTAAAGAGATATTCAGGGCGCTCGCCGAAGAAGACCGCGAAGAGGTTAGCTTGGAAGGGTGGAAGACGCTCCAGACCTGGATAGAGGGCGGAACGCGAGAGGTCAGCGTACCGTTCGGGCGGGTCTTAGCAGAGATGGTGCCACCGCTCGCCACGAGGCTAAGGCGAGACTTCGGCGCCGTGCTGCGGCTGATTAAGTCACACGCGCTTTTGCACCGGGCCAGCCGGGAGACAGACGATAAGGGCCGGATCGTCGCCACACTCGAAGATTACGCCATCGTGCGCGAGCTTATCGCGGATCTCGTCTCCGAGGGTGTCGGGGGCACCGTCCGAAAGACAGTCAAGGAGACCGTCCAAGCGGTAGCGGAGCTGACACGGCCAGAGGAGGTGGAGGACATCGGCATAAAGAAGATCGCCGACAAGCTGAAACTCGACCGCTCAACTACGCAGCGCCGGGTGAAGGCAGCGGCGGACGAGGGCTATCTGGTTAACGAAGAGGATCAGCGCGGAAAGGCCGCCCGGTGGTGTCTCGGGGAGCCGATGCCGGCAGACGTGGTGGTGCTTCCCGCACGGGACGCATTACAAGCCGAATACGAGGGTGTGCAGGTGTGCAACGACATCGGGGGGGAGACAGGGGGTAAGACAAAAGAGGGGTGTGCAACTGAAAAGGGTGTGCATTGCACACCCCCCCTCTATAAGCCAAAAACCCGAGCGGGGGAAATCGAAAACCCCATAGATACGCTGACTAAAGTATCTCCACCGTCGTATGAGCCGGAAGAAAATGCCTCGTGGGGTAGGGGGGGTATTAAGAGTGCACACCTGCACACCCCTACGCACGCCGCAAGAAATGGGGACGATGGACTGCACACCCCACACCCCTTGCACACCCCCGAAGAAGAAAAACCGTCAGAACCACAAGAAGGCGACGACGTGGGGGAGGATCTCGCAGCCGTGCGAGAACTCTTCGACACTGACGAAGAGGGCATCGAGTGAAGTTCCGCACCGCTGTCTTGGGTCTCCTGAAGACTGACCCGGAATGGCGCCAGTTCTTCAAGCGCTGCTCTGAGACGAGCCCTCTCCGGCTCCGCTCGCAAGCGTGGCAGTGGCGCGATGAGCTGGCCGACCGGGGCCAGGTCTTCGCGCTGGCCGACATTGAGGACGTCCTCATGGGCCTGGCCCGCAAGATCTTCCCCGAAAGCCCTGCATCCCAGTGGGATACCGAGTGGGCGTACGAGCTTTGCAGGGACTCCCTGGCCCGTCTCGGAGAGCACTACTCTGGGCTATCCGAAGCGGAGAGGGACGCCCTTGACCTCTCCGTACAGGACCCTCACGAGGAGGCAATGGTCGCCGCCGGGCACGCCAACGACCCCGCCGCTTTCCGTGAGGCTCTTCGGGGTTGGGAGCGGGTTGGCCTGGAGGCCGTCGAGCAAGCCCGGAGCGGAAAGGGAGCGGCGTGACGAAGGCCGCCGTTCGCGTCACGGAGAAGCAGCTACAAGCCCAAGTCGTGCAGCTCGCACAACTGGGCGGCTGGCGTACTTACCACACCCACGACTCCAGGCGCTCCGCTCCGGGCTTCCCCGACCTGGTGCTGGTGAGACCACCGCGCCTAGTGTTTGCCGAGTTAAAGAGCGAGAACGGCCGAATCAGGCCGGAGCAGGAGATGTGGCTTGAGGCCCTTGCTGGCTGCGCGGAGGCCCCCGAAAGCCATTTGTGGAGACCTCGGGACCTAGAAGAGGTCCAAAGGATCCTAACGAGAGGAGAGGGACGATGAGCGAAGAGACTCCCGCCTACAACAACATGGCCGGACGCCCCGGTCTCCGCTGGGGACGGGGCGAAGACGCTCATAATTGGGATGGCACCTGCTTGCTGGAGTTGAGGGAGGAGGCGCGATGTCCATCAAGAGACGCTTGAGCGGGCTCGAAAAGGCGGCCAGCGAAACCGCCGAGTCCGAACCGCCGTGGTCGCCCCCGGAGGTTTACGCCAGGCTACATAGGGAGGCTCAGGCCGAGATCGGGCAGGCCTTGGAAGGCGGGGAGGAGCCGCTCTTCTGGATAGACGACGCAGGCATCATCCGTGCTGTTGACGACGACTCTCTCGTGCGCCACCTGGGCGACTACGTGCGGGCCGGCGACCGAAAGATGCGAAGGCTGGAGCGTGAGATCGCCGAAGATAGGGCCAGCATGACACTCGAAGAAATTCAGCAGGCTAACGCGGAGGACAAAGAGCTTCGCGCTGCTCTGAGCAAGCTCTCCCTTGATGAAGCGATCGCTTTTCTCGGTGCCGAGATTGCGCAAACCAACGCCCAGATCGCCGAGGAGGAGGCCGAAGGGGAGGGGGTGCGTACTTAATGTCCCTGTGCGCCGGTATCAAGCGCAATGGAGAGAGCTGTACGGCCACCGTAGAGCCACCGCAAACCTATTGTTGGTGGCACGACCCCGCCAACGCGGAGCAGCGCCGGAGAGCGGCTTCTAAGGGTGGCAAGTCGAAGCCGAACCGGGACGTGACGGACATAAAGCGCCGGCTCTTGGACTTGGCGGACGGCGTGCTTGACGGTAGTGTGGATAAGGGTGTCGGCGCGGTCGGCTCGCAAATCCTCAACGTCTACCTCCGTGCCGTCTCGGTCGAGTTGAAGGTGTTGGAGACCCGGGAGCTAGAGGCCCGCATCGAGGAGCTTTCGGAAGCCTTCGAGCGACAGCAGGGAGTGAGAAGACATGGGACTTAAAGGCAAGCTCGATAAGTTGCAGAAAGCCATGCGTGAGAACTTGGAGTCCTTCGAGCTTGCCGATGGAGGGCAGTACTACTTCGACCCAACCGAGGCGTTCAAAGACTCGTTCCGCTTTTTCGCGGCTTGCATGACCGCCGACTACAAGCGCGAGCCGCGTCCGGACCCGCCGGAGGTCCTGCGAGCCGTAGCAGGTGCTAGGGACCGTAGCGAGGCCTTGGCCCGGGTCATGGGCGATAGCTCTCATCTACCGCTGGACAGGACGGCGCTTGTAGGGCGGGGCGAGTTCGTGCCGCGTAGCCTGGTAGCGTGCCGCGAGTATGCGGATCTCGGGGTACCGAAGGACCTCGGCGAGTAACCGAAGAGCCTATCGCCCCGGTCCGATAGGGCATGCCCCTCGACACAGGTGCCCCTCTTCTTAGTGGGACCGATCGTGCTCTGT
>MWWG01000122.1_pt1 | contig 12403 bp, 11 predicted proteins | sample 1047331 | NCBI WGS metagenome assembly MWWG01 (sample SAMN06349968, study PRJNA376086) | soil metagenome | isolation source: MG6-4 sample Antarctic (ecotone) soil | place: Antarctica | collected 2015-01-13 | reverse complement strand
CCTTTTTGCTTCTTCGGTTTGGGCAAAACCTGACAAAGCAAATAATGAGAAACAGAACAAAGCAAGTAATTGTTTAATCTTCATTTGGTTACCTTATTTTATCGTCAACAGTCTCAAAAAGGGTCGATTTTGAGACGCGGTTAAGTATAGCACCACAAAATTAGGACATTACTTATTTCTGGAAATATGGATTTCCATATTTCCAGAAATACGATTAGTCAAGTTTAAGAGTCAGCATATGTCGAGCTATCATCCGGAAGGAGCGCCGACCACTTCAAACAAATCATTCTATGTTTAACGCCTTCCACGCTGACCTTCTTCGTATGCCGGTCAGCTTCGGTTGAAAACAAAACACCGGATTCTGCCATTTTGTTCAAAATAGCCGTTTGGTTCCACTTTCGTTTGTTAAACACGGCATCGAGCGTAGAACGCAGGAACCCGACATATTCACCCGGTCTCGCGGCACCTTGTAAATTCCCGCGCGTTGGATCGTAGCGGTCAGTACCGGCAAATAGATTTTGATTGGCGATATAATGATCGGCTAATCCACGAAGGGCGAGCAGAACCAAATTCTGATTCTGCTGCTGTTCATTCAAGTGATTCAGCATCCACGCGCTCAAAACATCTGCTTTAAATCGAAGCCCGAGAAGCGGAGCCGTCACTTCAGTGGCAACTGCAATGGCGGCAATATAGGAAGACACTCGCCCGACGATATCGGAACCAGTATTCCTGAGAAGCTCGCTTCGCAGATGGGTATAACGACGCTGCCACTTCAACCATGTCGCTTCGTCCCAGCCGTTTATATGTCGCACGAAAGCTTCTCCGGCAAGCCCGTGATTGTCCGCAACCGCTGTTTCTAATTTCTGGACAAGCAAACCCGAATTAGCGGGAAAAGGCGGTATCAAGCCACCGATGGGCAACAAACGACCGCGCGCTCCTTCATGCGGGCTGGCTTCATGAAGCGGTTCTTCACTCGTCGATAACGCTACGGTCTGCCACGTCATCGTTTCTCTGAGTCCACCGCCCTTCGCGCCTCTGCCCTTGCCCTTCCCGTTGGCAATCATATAAATCACCGTGCGCTTGAGGTCATCGGGACAATGCTGAGCGTCATCCAGATACACCGGCAGCTCTGAACACATTCCAGCTAACTGTTCCACAGAAACCTTAGTGTTATTCCATTGGTGAATGACCGATTCAGGATCGGACGGGCGACCGAAGACGCTTGCCGCGAGTTTTAAGGTAGTCGATTTACCGGAACTCGTATTTCCGTACATATCCAAAATGAAATTCGGAATCTGCAAATGCTTCTGCAAGGGAGGAACAAACGCCGCGGCAACGGCAATTTGCGGGATGATAAAATTGTTGTCGACCAAACTATTCATGACGGCAACCCAATCTTTAAGCGTTCCTTTGCGCGAAGCATAAGAACGATAAATCGCATTGTCGCCGGGACCGATAGGTTGAAACTCGATGTCGCCGTCGAGTCCGGGAAGAAAAAACGCGCTGTTACCTCGCCCACGCCCGAATTTTGAAGTTACCTTCTTGTGCTTGACGGAATCGGAAAAAGCGTGCTCGTAAGCCGTCAAATAAGAAACTACCAGGCGCGAATTAACAGATGTTAAAGGCGCGCCTTCGCTGGCAAGAGCGGCGACCAGAGCGCGCGCGTCGCACATCTGTCCCCTTAAAATCGTAGTCGAGCGCTGACGATTGAGATACTTATAGCTTATAGAAATCGAAATCTGTCCAGTGTCAATATTTTCGAGAATTTCAGAAATCCTGATCGGCGAGTCGCAAACCAGCGTCATTCTAGGCTCGCCGTCTTTTTTTATCGGAGGACCGACGAGCCAGATCGAACCGTCTTTAGCCAGTTCATAATTATCTGGCATAGAATGATCAGAAAACCCCACACCTTTCTCTTCTTCCTCTTCCTGTTTTGAGGAAACACGCGCGGAGGCTTTAGCAACGGTCGTTTCGAGATATTTTTCGCCGTGCTTGGGATTTGCCCATTTACTGCCGCAGCCGGAAGGATGATTTCGGAAAACAGCTTTGACTTCTTCTTCTGTAAATTTTTTCTCTAAGAGACTCGTGGCAATCCAGAAATCCCGGCTCGATTGGTCGTCGTCGCGCCCCGCGTTTCCGCCGGTGCGAGTAGCGTGTTTCCCGGTGATAATCGCCTCGACAACTTTGCCGGAAACGCGCCGGTCGCGGAGAGTGTCGATACTCGGCGAGCTGACTGGAATGGAGTTCGCGCCGGAACCATTGGAGGACGCCGCGGTCGAGTTATGATTACCGTTCGCCGAACCAGTCGTTTTCTTACCGTTACCGTTAGATTTGACGCCGTTGATAATTTTAGGCTCGTTATAAAGAAAGTTTTTTACTTCATCGAGCGAATATTTCGTCCAGCTTGAATCGTCGAGACAGATTTCCGTCTCAACCGGCGGCTCGTATTTTACGTTCAAAGTGCCGGGCAGTCGCATTACCCGGCTCGCGTTGATCACAGCGTCGCCCCCTAAAGCGTCTCTCAAAGCGATAATCATTTCCTGCCAATCGAGCAATTGCACGTCATGCAGCGGTTCGTTAAAAGCATAGTAGACGTGCCGCCCGAATCCGGAATTGATTACTATTGAAGGACGAAGAGAAAGACCGTGAACCCGCCTGACCACTTCGATGACGCCGCCCGGCGTTTTGTCGTAATCGAGATCCGCCCAGATACACGATATCTCCGACACGTCCGCATCAGCGCCGGCTTTCTTTTTTTCGGCTGGCTTCATTCGCGGAGCCGGTCCGAAAGCGACCATTTGCCTGCCATTGCGCGACAAAACCTGTCGATCAATAATCATCGGATCGAGCGGAAGCGGAAAGAAGTCGGGGTCGTCATTTATCTTCGGCGGAACGCCTTTAGTGAAATAACGAAACTCGACAAAGCCTTTTTTATGACCCGCAAAAAGAAAGTCTAAAAATTTATGGGTAGAATTTTCCTCTTGCCCGCGGGAAGCAGGTTGTGCTAGTGTTGGAAATGACATATCGCTGACGCATGCAAAGCGAACTTTGAATTAGCCGACGGTGCCACCCGCCGGCTTTTTCGCTTTTAAAGCATTATTTTTTCTGACACTGACTATTAAGTTTTATTTGTTCTTTGCTTTTCTTGCTCCACCAGCTGTTGCCGCCACAGGCAACGACGGGGGACCTTGAAAAAGTATTTTCGCCGCATTAGGACCCAAATCGTTCAGATCACCCAAGTCGCTCCAAAACCTGTCAAGAGCGACCCGCGTTAATTCAGACATCGAAAACCTGGTAACCCTCGATGTCTCTTTCAACTTTTCGTGACGCTTCGGATCAATCGTTAACGTGACCGTCAGCATTTTCTCGGTATTTTCTTTCATCATTGTGTATTCATCCAAAATTAAAATTGCTAAATTTCCTGTGATTTAAGTCCACAATTCTAGCGAGCTACCGCGCCAGCCCCGCCCTTCCGTTTGGAGACGTTCTTGAGGCGAGCATTTTCAGCCGCTAAAGCTTCATTTTGAGCCTTCAATTCCGCCAATTCTGCATCCACCGCAGATCTGGATCTTTGCATCGATTGAATTGTTTCGTGCATGCTGTCCATCATGCTATCCATTTTTTTCATAGAAAGATTATGTCTTTCCTCGCGCAAAGCGGCTTCAGCCCTTTCCTTTTCCGCTCGTTGAATAGCTTCTATCTTTTCTTTTTCTGCTGCTCGTCGAGCGTTCTCAAGAGCCTCCTTTTCTAAAGCCGCCGCGTTCCGTTCTCTATTTTTCTCTGCCAGGATAAAAGTCGCATCGTGAACTCGATTTCTATCCAGATACTCTTTGTTTAACATTTCAACGGTGTCTGCAATATACTCGGCAGCCTCACCCAAACTGAAGTGAATAACCTTTACAAGCCAGTCAACGCATATGCCGCGTAGGTGATGAGGATATAGAGACTGGAAATTTTTTGCCGTAATACCTTTGAAACTTAGAAATTCATTGCCCCATGAAACAAATAAGTGGTCAATCGCTCTAGAGTCATCCGGTAAAAAAGCGAACTTTCCTGGAAGGTTTTGCGGCATATGAGCAAAAAGTTGTCTATCCAAAGACGAAGCGGTATTCCGTAATATATAAGGGTAAACTTTTTTATAATAAGTCTTTAAAATACGGATCAGGGGAGCATGAGTCTCAAAACCGGGAAGGTTAAACTCAAGATGAAGCGGCTTTTTATTCTTCGTCTCTTCCTTCGTAAAGTGAATAACCAAAGTGCCATCTTTGCGAAACCCGACGTTGCCCTCCGGATGATTTCGATTTTCCGGATCGCACATTAATCGAAAATTCCGCACATTGCGCTGGCGCACTCCTAAAAATCGAAGAGTTGCAAAAAGCGGAAGAAAAAGACACAAACGCATCTTCTTATCCGTTTCATGTTTAGAGACACCCGCCCGACGCTCGAACGAACGATCTTTCACAATTTGATTAAATTCGAGCTCCATACGGGCGATGTTTTCATCAATCTCCGATATGGAAAAAAGTTTTTTCTTATTGTCCTTATTTAAGCGCTTCGATTCGACATCCAAATTGCTTCTATACGCTTGCCTGAAAGGCTGGACAAGATCAAATAAGCCGTTAAAACCGGCGATGACAGCTAACCCGCCTGTAAACTTTTCAAAAATAACGCTATTGAAACCTTTTTGCTTGACCTTCGATTCACGATCCTGCTCGCGCGTGCGATATCGATCTATAAAAGGGTTGTATGATTCGGAATGTTTGAGTCCACCGATAGTCGTTGTTCTCACATCAAGGGATAACAAATCCTCAATTCCCCAATCTTCCGGAAATGGCTGGCAGTGAAAAAGTCCGGAAAGCATCGCGTCTTTATATGTAGTAACAGTAATAGGCTTACTCTTACCTAAAGACATTTTGTAATGAGTCGCCATCTTTCCTAGCGGAGAATTCTGAGACACGCCCGAGAGGGCAAGCTTTTCATATGTATCCCATTGTTTTTGAAATTTGGGAGACCATTGCTCAAATGGCAGAGACTGTAAAGTGGGGTTAATATTGTAACCAAGTTCGCGGCGCTTGATAGAAAGATAACAAATCAAACTATCAGAGTGATTTCCAAAGTGGCGTAGTTTGATTTCGGACGTAACCTGTGATCGGCAATCGAGCAGTAAAGACCGGAGCGATGAACACTTCGATGTTTGGGTAACTTTTAAAAGCACGCTTAGAATCTCCGCCGAATTAGAAGTAAGAGGATATGTAAGGCGATTGGCTCCTTTGGGTACTCGTCCAAAACGATCTCCAGTTTCGCGCCCCAAAATATTAATTAGAGGACTCATCCACTCCGGAGCCTGGCGCTCGAGAAAAGATCCGGAAAGAATATTTCCGCTCCTGCTCTCTTCAGATTCGTTACTAGTCGCCGCGAAAAATATGGCATTAACCAGTCTTCGCACATCAGAATAAATTTCTCCAGGGTAATTTTTGATTCGTTCCGGTGTAGCTCCGGGTTTTGGAGGTAAATTCTCTATGAAAGAAATAAAGCTTTTTCTTAAATAAGCACGGTCATCGGCGATTTGCATAACAAGCAAATCGTCCGGCGCAAGATTAATCGATAGAGCGTAGTCACGAATTTTACCTCTCACCTTCTTGTAACGATCTCCGAGAGAGGAGTCATTACTGATAAGCGAGTTGATTTGACCGACAAAAGGGCTGGATAAAAAATCAACCATATTATTTACCTATAATGATTACTATTTATAGGTAAATAACTCTTTAAAGTCAATCTTTTATGAACAAAATGTTTCATTATAAAAACATTGTTTCATAGCTGGGAAAGCGGGGGCTTGGCAGCAAGGTCGGACAAATTAAAAACCTTTGTAGGCAATATCTAAAGACAGGAGAAAATACCATTGGTCCCACACCTTCCTCTCTTCTTTTTTTAGTGGGGACTATATGTTACTTACCGGGGATCTGGGGACTAAACTAAATCTTACTGGGGACTAGATAAACCAAGTAAAAAAGAAGAAAAAAAGTGTGGTTCCCCATGTCCCCGGTAATAAAAAGCAATATTGCATACCAAAGATGCGTTTAACATCTTTTATTTTTTGGAATTTTTAATTTTTTCTCCAATAAATTAAAATTTATTTTAATTTATAATGCCCGAATTTATTGAACTATGTGATTATTTTTTCCAAGATTAAGAGTAATGAAACGAAGCGCAGTAATCCTATGCTTACATTTGTAAATACTTGCAAATAGGGAGCTTAATGGAAGACATTTCGGAATTTATCAACAAAACTATCAGAGATGTGCGAGTTTTTTGGAAAATGGAATCTAGGTTCAGGGGTTTTTCTGCTAGTGAGAGGCTGACAAAAGATATTATACCTTAGTTTATTGGGTTTTAACTAATAAACTAAGCGTATAAATAAATTATTTGGTTTGTAGGTGTTTCGTTTTAACGAGGGGTATCCGGGGAATCTGATTTTGTGAACTTCAAATAGCCGAGAAGTCTACGACTCTATTGGTTAACGGGCAGTCGTCTTGGAAGTCGCACCATGAGCAGCATTCGGAGCTGCGCGGAGTAAATTTATCCGATGCAATTGTCTTTAAACACTCCCAAAGGGCTTTTTTATTCTCATCGATTAGATCTCTTTCGTATTCAACCGTCACTTTTGCGCCGGACATTACATTTAAGTAAGTGAATTTCAATCTTGGATATTGCGGATAGCTAATTCGCGCCAGGACGAAATATAAAAACGTTGGAAGATCGCCGCGCACAAATTCTAAGGTCGGAATTTTGCCCGCAGCGGAAGTTTTGTAATCGATTATTTCTAATCTGTTATTTTGATCTAACGCCAGTCTATCCGCTCTACATCCGAGCCGGATTTTTTGCCCTTTGAACTCTATAATGAGGCTCATAAAGACTTCAGTTCCCAAAGTCTCGCTCACCTCTGCTTTCGCCGTATGACAGTAGTTTTCCAGAGCGTGACAACCTCTTGTGAAGTAGCTACTATCTTCTTCGCGAGTCGCGTAGCCGCTACTGTTCCAGAATCGCTTAAGTAACCCTTCACAGCTCGGTATGCCGTCCTTGAGCATTTGTTTTTCGTGTATTTCTTGCAGGGCACGGTGCATGGTCGTTCCAAACGAAAAAGCAGCAGAAGAAGCGGCTCCGCCGGATTTGTCGATGTGCTTCAGTTTGAATTTAAGTGGGCAATTCAGATAGTCGGATAATTTCGTCGGGGTTACAGAAAGCATCAATCTCACCTCTTTCTTTGTTTCAACTAAAATACAACATCTTATAAGCGAAACACAAGGAAAAATCTACGACTTTATTCTGAATTGGACTATTCCAAAATAGGTTTTAGAATTCGACTGTCTGGGGTTGGTCTTAACCCAAATGGAAAAAAGTCTCGTTACCAAAGAATATTCGTTATTTTTAGCTTTCCTGAAAAAGGCAAGGCAGGATACCGGACTGACTCAAGAGCAACTCGCGAAGAAACTGAAAACCACACAGTCGTTCGTCAGCAAAGCGGAACGAGGAGAGCGGCGGCTTGATGTAATCGAACTGCGACGATGGACGCGTGCCATCGGACTTTCTCTTTCAGAATTCGCTGTTCAAATGGAAGCTTATATTAAGTCAAATATTAAATAGATTGCCGGTTTTTAGACTCAACAACACATGTACATTTATTACGACGGTTTGCAAGAAGGAATTTGGTTTCAAAATCTACACGGCGCACTGGCGGCAGCGACGCTCCATCCTTTTCCGAAAATCTCGGAAGCCCCACCGTTAATCGCACAGGCGCTTTCTTTCGACAGACCCGACATTATTTTGGCAGATGAGGCAAACAATCCTATTCTCATTCTTGAGAGAACAATTGAAGTTCCCAGCGGACACAATGTAGGACAGCGTTTTGCCCGACTCGTCGGTGCCGCAAAAATGCGAGTTCCCTCAGTTTATTTCGGACCCTTTAAAGCTTATAAGCACGGCGGTGAAACGCAGGGTCCGAGGTACATGAATCTTCGTCTCTTCTACGCGATTGAAATTTTAGCGGCTGTCGAGCAAAGTTCCGTTACGGTAATAAATTGGCCTGTCGACGCCGATTGCGAAATCATTCAAAATCCGGAAAAAGATAATCATGTTCGGGAATATTTAGAAATTTTTCTAAACTACTATGCTGATAAAGGCTTAAATGGAATCAACGATCACATAAAGAATTCGGAATATGAAGCCAGACGCGTTCAAGAGCGTGAAGATTTTATAGAAGCTGACGTGCGTAAGTCGGAGCAATACGATACACCACCGCCTTCCGTGCAAGTAGGCATTACCGGGGAAATCCTCGAATTACGGGGTGCGGATTTGAGCGCCTTGGAATTTCCGGAAACTGTATTCTACGACGTCGGGATGAAATACATTCGTTCTGATCCTTACACAGGCGTTGCGTTGCTATATTCGTATCTTTATTGCGGTGGTCAGCCTCCGCGGTCGCGCAATATGGTTCTTCATTTTCCGAATATCACAATTGAAATGTGGCGCGCAGTCGGGCGCGCCGGCGGACGCAAAGACGAACGGCTTTTTAGAATGGTAGCGGACGGTATTTTATTCAGTGACGGCTATTTACCGAAACTCCAATTACAGCTTTTGGAACAGCAATAAATCTTCCTGACCCATTAAATTGGCTCGACGATTAATACCGCTGCGTTGGTGAGCGGCAGCGATAGTAAATCCGGCACATATGGCAATTTCTTTTGACATTTCAGTCAGGTCGATACGCTTTCCCTTGACGACTGGGTTGCCGACCAAAATTAATAAGAGGCGCCCCGGTTTAAGAACTCGATAAGCTTCATTTATCATATCCGCATAACCGGCTCGAAATTGCTCGACCACGTTGACGGATTGTCTTCGTCCTCCGGTCAGCTCCCGATCCAACTGCTTAGCATCGTGTCCGAGCCAGGTAAGGCTTAATAAACCGTATTCCGCGTATGGAATTGATCCTATGTAGGGCGGATGAGTGATAACCGCATCTATGCTGTCATTTTCAATTTCTAATTTACGGTTGTTACTCTGTCTTACTTCCGGTTTGAATTCATTAGATAAAACAGAACTTAGTCGAGAGACTGCGTCCGCTACCTCTTCCAAACGACGGATGAATCGAGGTATTGCGGAAGGAGGCTTGCTCTTAGCTTTATCGAACATAACATTTGGGTAAGAGCTGTGAGCGTTACTGGATTTGCGCAAAATATCGCTGAATGCCACGAGCGCGACATTTCTTAAATCAGGGTCGGGTTCCATTAAAATCAATTGATGAATGGCAACTAGTTCTCGTCTCACGTCCTCTCCAAACCATTTGATGTACCAGGGCTCTCTCAAACGAGAATCCTGTTCTACGGATAACTTCCAGTCATCGGGTCGGACCGCGGAGGTGTCAAACAATTTTATCTGGGGCTGGCGCGCCTCCTGAAAGCATTTAAGGTTTTCTTTTGTGAAAGCTACAAAATCCAGTAGCTTCGACTCTTTAACAGGCGTCGTTTTAACTTTTGAAATAAGAACTGCTAGAGGATTTAAATCCACTCCGATGGAACGGCGACCGGTAAGATTGCATTCAAGCAAGGTGGTTCCCGAACCGCAGTAAGGGTCTAATACAGCTTCGCCCGGCACGGTTAGAAGTTCTATGGCTTGGCGTGCTAATGGAGGAATAAATTTTCCCGAATAACGATGTATGGAATGAGTTAGATACTGCGTATCGGCATTTATAAAATCCCAATCGAGATTCTCAACTTTGTCCTGCAAATAATTCTTCACAAACATCACTCTACCAATTCACCATTGAATTGCCGACAAATTCAACATCATCGAGATCGTGAACTTTGAAATAACAAAAATCAGGGTTATTGACATACGATGTACCGGCAGCGAATCCCAAACAAGGAATAAAAATCAAATCCTCAATAGGAACAGGAATTATAGCTCTGCCTCCTTCCGTCAAAGATCTAAGAGCCGAAATCAAGTCCGCGCGCCGGAGAGTTAGAAGATTTATAAGCTTTTTCTCGTCTTCAGCCGAATACTTCGGTTTATGTTCAGCAATCAATAAAATTCCCCGGGAGAGAGCTACTATATCGGGAACGATTTTATCTGAGGAATGGCGTCTCGGATCCGGACTTCTGTCCCGAGCGACGGCGGGATCAACGACATATAATGCCGGAACCTCGTCGTCGGAGCCGTTAGGGTACTGGCCTGCAATTAATTGCCAGCCGTTTCGGACCAAAAATCGCCGCACAGCCACATGAATAAAACCTTCTCTCATTATTTTTTTGTATTAGTAAAGAGCATGACGAATTCTTCTTGAATGATGCGATCCTGCCAAGGCACTTCTGAATTACTATTATTACATTTCAATTTATGTTCGATGGAGCGATCCAGACGTAGCCCGAAAAATTCAAAAATTTCGGTTATTATTCGGTCGGTCGGTATAATTTTTTCCCCTAGCCGCTTGTTGCCGACAACGAAAGCCAGCCTGCCGTTCGGACGAAGCCATTTTTGAAATCGCTGTGCAACCTTAACCATATCGTCAAAAAAGTTGACTGTCATATCACGACGATGAACGAATTTCTTAGATTTTTCATCAATCATTTCCTGGTCAAAAAATTTAACGAAAGTCGGGCTATAACTCGCGGCGTCCCAGGTCGGAACGGTGGAATTGGTTTCTTTAACGTATTCCGAACCGATAATTTTCTCGTCGAATGTATATGGATTGTAGTCCAAGACGGGCTGTAAAGAACGATAGCTAAGTAAATGTGTTCGGATATAACTTACCGACTCGATGCCGTAAGGAGGAGAAGTAATAATATGGTCGACCGAACCGTCCGGTATATCAGCTTCCAGTAAACTATTTTGAACTACCTTGATGTCGTCCGCTTCCGACATTAAGTCGTGATGAGTCCGAAGCATTTTGTTAATATCGCCCAGCATAGATTTCAGTTTGCGCTGCACCAACTTCAACACGGCGACATTTTGACGTGGTTTTTTGCTGTACTCAGCGCGCACGACGTCCACGTCGAGGTTGCCGATTGATCGCATACAGGCAGATAGTGCGCAGCAGATAAAATCCCGATTGTATCCGTCGAGCGTTGTCGCCAACTCAACGATGATTGACGAGCCGAGCAAGGCTTCTTTCGACATCCATTTTTCGTAATTTGTAAACGCCGGTATAGAATTGCCGGAACGCGCTAATATCTCCTCATGAGAAATTTCCGCCAATTCTCGCTCCCGGACGAAATCGCTCCACCGACGTTGATAGAACTGCGCGACTTTAGCCGAGAGTTCTTCCAACTTGGTAGTCGATAATGGAAATCCGCTTTTGGTGCGGCTTATCAAAGCTGAAAGCGGGCAAACTTCTATGCCGATAGCTTTCATTCCCAATAATCGACTTTCGACCAAAGTGGTGCCGCTGCCGGAAAAGGGATCGCAAATCACGTCGCCCGCTCGAGCCTTAAAATGATTCAGCAGCGCTCGAACGAGCTGCGGCGGAAAGCGTCCTATATACCTATGCCATCCGTGACTTCCGTAATTTGGATTCCAATGTTTGGCATCGCGTTTGGGACTTTCCAAGTCGAACTGCGCGGTTTTTTCACAAAGATCCGAAACGTTCGCCACTAAAGACAATCGTCTGGAATACAATTCCGGAGAGCAGGGCAATTCGTTATGTTCCTGTAATCCGTAAAGCGTTTCAAAAAATTTGAGTTGATTTTCGGGTCCATTCACTACATATGGCATCGGGTCAAACTCGTATCTCTCACGATTTAATTCGATGTCTTCGCGAACGCCATCCCTTAGTTGATGATGGTCATTCTTAGCGACTGTAAGGCGCGGTGTCGACGCCTGCTTTGTTTCCGTAAGCTCAATCTTACCGAAACCCATTAATTCCAATTTATTTGCAAGCGAAATGGATGGGAAAGAAGTTCCGTTCTCCCATTTAATAATGTTGATTGGTTTGACTCCAACCAGAACAGCCAAATCCTCCGGAGAGAGGTTTCGGTCATCTCTAAATTCTTGTAAACGTTGCGATAAATTCATTGTTTGATTCTTCGTTAACTACTTTCGCTTTTATTATAAATGTATTATTTGATTCTTAAATTACTCTGGCTCACCGAATTTTTTAACAAGCGCTTCGATGATAACCTCGCTGATCGTAATCCCTTGCAACTTCGCCTGCCCTACCCAGTGACGCCGGCGTGATTCATTGATTTTTATACCAAGATTTACTTGTTTTTCAGGTTCTGTTTTGCTTCTGGATTTCTGGAATTCTGGAATTCCAGAAGATTTATCTTCAAGCTTTCTTGCATTAAAAACATCTTTATACTTGGACATTCAGAACCGCCAAAATCTCATTTCCTAACTTTAAGTAATCGGT
>MWWG01000120.1_pt1 | contig 12411 bp, 11 predicted proteins | sample 1047331 | NCBI WGS metagenome assembly MWWG01 (sample SAMN06349968, study PRJNA376086) | soil metagenome | isolation source: MG6-4 sample Antarctic (ecotone) soil | place: Antarctica | collected 2015-01-13 | reverse complement strand
TCTCGAAATTGCCAAGGAAGTATGCCCGGAGGAGTAACATTAACTTGGGAAAAATAAATGTTGCCGTTGCAATCCAACAATACACAAGGGTAAAAATGCCTGAAACGATGCCGCATATAACAAATCAATGGACGTGAGGGCGAAACAGCGACTTTGTATGGACGTTTCTTCTTTCATATAAACTTGCGCGTGGCGGTTTCGCCCCACGTCAACTCGGTCGTTCGATAGCTTCGCTCGCTTGTGAAAGGAGAACAAAATGAAATTGTTTTTTATTCTATGCATTGCTTTCTTCGCCATAACAACCGGTTGTGAAACTCGCCAGCAAATCATGCAAAACCGTGAAGGAAACCAGATGTCTGGTTCATTGGAAGCGGCTGCATATATGGCTGAAGTTGAAAATGTTCGTCGCCTTATCTCAGAAGGAGCAGATGTCAACACTAGATTTACAGATGGCGGCACTCCATTATTTTCTGCTATTGCGAGGATTCCTGCTGAAAGAAATGATAGACGATTGATTGAGCGTCGTCGTGAAGTCATCAAAATATTACTAGAGGCTGGAGCCAATCCGAATGTTGAGAAGAGTGGTAAGAAATTGATCGAAGCAGCAAAAGAAGGCGGAGATACAGAAGTCAATCGAATGCTTGAAGAGGCTGCTGCAAAAAGAAAAGCGGTTTAGAGTAATTTTTGTTTAAGCGCAACCGAACAATTCATTGGATGTGAGGGCGAAACAGCGACTTTGTTAACATCTCAAAAACGCTCGTTTTTGACTCAAAATAATCCATCCGTCAGTTCAGAGAGATAACTTAGTCAAGCGTCTTTCAAAACTCGTCTCACAATCAAAATCTCAAAACTAAACTCGTTTCTTGAGTTTTGACACAATTAGAAATAAATCGTTTTTGGAAAATAAAGAGTCTCTTAAAAACCAGCGTTTTTGAGGCATTGCTGACTAGATGAAACCTTTTGGTTCATCTTCATTTCTTAATACATTTATTCTTAATATTAGTATAGGATGGCTTATAGCTAATAGTATTCACTAATTCCTTCCCATCTTGCCCGTTAAGCGTGGTAAAATAAATTCCTTTTTCCGCATACCTGTAAACATCGATTTCGGCATCTCTGGGAGCTTTATCAAACTTGTCCAAGTTCCACCCGAGACCTTCAACGAGACCTTCAATGGGTATAGCCTCAGTTAAACTAATGTGGAAACTACTTACTGTGTCGAATGAAGGATTACATTTGTAATCCACCCGCATTGAATCTTCTGCTCCATAATAAACAAAGATTTTTCCAAAGTTAGTATCATACCTACTAGAATGAATGTTTCCCATATATGGCTTACCAAAGTAGTTTTCAACCTCAGCTTTTTTTGTTACTAGCGGGACAATTTTTTCCCACTCAAACTCCGCCCTTTTTGCTTCTTCGGTTTGGGCAAAACCTGACAAAGCAAATAATGGGAAACAGAACAAAGCAAGTAATTGTTTAATCTTCATTTGGCTACCTTATTTTATCGTCAATAGTCTCAAAAAGGGTGGTTTTTGAGACATTCTAAAGGTTATTAACGAACTCATCTAAATCCTGTCTTTTGATTCGATACCTGCCGCCGATTTTCGTTGCTTTCAACGTCTTTTCCTTTTTGATCGCTCGGTCAATATATGCTTTCGGCAATCCAGAAACTGCCGCTGCTTCGTCAACGGTTAGAACGAGCTTTTGAAACCTGTTTGAAACCTCTAAATGTCGCTCGGATACGGTTTCAAAACTCTTGAAAATGATGCCGAAAAGATTGGCTGTCGGTGTCTGTCCGTAAATGGAAACCTCATTACCTGCAAAGTTTGCCGTGTCTAATTGTGTCTGTCCGTCTGTGTCTGTCTGTGTCTCGGTCTGTGCGTGTCTGTCCGTGATTTCGGGAAACACCACATTGCCGGATAATTCACGTTGCAGGCGTTCCAGATCGGACTGGTTGAAGTCTAAAACCTTCCGAGATTTACCGTCTGCGCCGACGATGCGCTTGAGCCGGGCGGTCAGTTTCCCGGCTGATTTATAACGCTCGACGGTTTTTTCAGATACGCCGAGAAATTCGGCAACTTCTTTTTTGTTCATTTTGATTCTTTGATTTATAAATCAATTTTTCGAGCTTCACAAAACTTCACTTTTGATTATTCAAGTTTTTTCAAGTTAGCGGAACTTAGCAAAAAAAGAAAAGAAGGACTTGCAAAAAATAAAAAAGAGTTTCACCTTGAAGAATAGGTTGAATGATTAGAAATTGAGACGTTCATTTGACAGCCGAAAGTTTCGAGATAGCATTTAGAGTAAGAACTTCTGAGATGTCTCAAAAGTTTCTTGTAAGTCCAAGTTTTTATTGCTTTTGGCTTATTTTTGAAGTAAAATTAGAGCATTGAAAAAGGCTCGGTGTATCAGACCGAACCTTTTAGATTATTTGACACTTGCGCGAGTCAAAAATAGCAGACCACCTGAAAGTTATCTGCCTTGACTATTTTTAGCACGAACTCTTGATGATTTCAAGATGTTTCGTTGGGTGAAGTGAAAATCTTTAATTTCACTCGCAAAAATGGCGATTACTTTCAGGTGGTAATCGCCATTTTTATTTTGATTATGAAAACACCTGAAAACCAACCAAAATGTCATTCAAGGCGCTGTGATGAACAGCCGCTTGTCATCTATCGCCGTCATTGGTTCTGCGTGGTTCACGCACTCGCAACGGCGCGGATTCGGCAATTTATCCGAAGTTTGCGAGGTGGCGAATGAATCAACCCACCTTATCCACGGATTTAATCAGCCGTTTCCAAAATTCAAATTTATCGAAGCTCGAAACGCCGCCGCACACCTATCTTGATAATAGGGTAACAAAGACGCATCGTGACAATAAGCGAACACGCTCACAAACGGCGCGCGCGCGGTTGCAGACGAAGGAACATCTGACGGCTTTAGCGGGCGAACTTCACGAAGTCGAATTAGCCGACAAATTGCAGCGATGTCATTCGCGCCTTTTGGTTTTGACGTGCGGTCGTCACGTCGAACGAATAATTCCAAACTTTACCTGTGAGTTTCGGCTTTGCCCGGATTGTGGACGGCGACGATCACGGAAACTTCAAAATAAATATCTGCCGATGATGCGGGCGTTTCTGCGACATCACCACGTTAAGCCGGTTCATCTTGTTTTGACCCAGACGCATCGAGTCGAAACTAGAAAGCAGTCGGCAAAGCGAATCAACGACGCTTTCAAAAAGTTGCAACGGCGGTCATTTTGGAAAGAGTATTTCAAAGGCGGCACCTGGTCGCTCGAATTTACCAAAGACAAAAACGGACTTCATCACGCGCATCTGCACATCATCGGATTTCGTCGGAAGTTTTTCGACATCGAGCTTCTGCGCTCGGAATGGTTGGCGGTGACGGGTGACAGCCACGTTTTGAACTTAAAACCGATCTCAGACATCGCCGCCGGGCTTCGTGAGGTCGTTAAGTATGTTTCCAAGCCGTTGGATATTCGCAGATTCGGCGCGGATGATTTGCGAGAGTTTCTAAAATTAAAAAATATGAGAATGTTCGGCACGTTCGGAGAGTTTCGGGAATTCTGCAAAGGTTTTGACCCGTCCGATAACGACGGCGACGAAGTGAGCGAGCTAGACGGTTTGAGCCGTGATTTAGCCGAGGGCTGCGCTTGTCCGAAATGTGCCGCGCCTTTGTTTGAATTGCGCTTGTCAAAAAGTGATTTAGTGCGTTTTTACGAGGGCATCGAATCATCGCCGGGAACATCGCCGCCGGGCAAAGTTGCAACAAGTTGAAACTAAAAAAAAGAGGAAAAGGGCGCGGAACAAAGTGGATTTTAAGGCACTTTGCCGACAAAAGGGAAAACCTGAGGAAACCTGAGATTTGAACTTGAGAAAACTTGATATTTTGAAAAATATATCAAGTTTATCAAGTCTTTAAAAAAGGGGCAGTATTGCAGTTGAAATAAAGTTAAGAGCCTTTAATGACGCGTCATGTACTTGTAGACAGCCGAGCCGAATACCATGACAATGCCTATGCCAATTGCTAGCAGTAGGTTCTTAACCTTATTGGACTCTTCATCGGTAGTTTCGTTCATTGAATTGAACGAACCGAATAACTCTGTTTCTGTCTCTGTCTCTAATTTTGTTGGTGTTGATTCTGTTTCAGAGTCAATGTTTTTGTTGTCGTCTTCCATAATGCGACTGATTTTATACTAGGTATTAAAAATGGGAAAGGGAAAGTTTGAAAGGTTCGGACTAAAGGCGATTGCCGACGCTGTGAGAGGTTCGGACATAGCGACGGCGCGTGATAGCTTGTCACAACTTGTCGGCGCGGTCGTAGAAGTTTCGGGAACGGTTCAAAAGCGCGTCAAACGGGACGGACAATGCAAATTGATTATCGAGCCGGGCGACGTTCCCGGCTTCGTCGTTTTTGCCGATTGTCCGGGCGAACTGGAAAACTTAACAAAACTTAACATTCGGAAAGGTTCGCTTGTGTCGGTCCGGGGGAAGTTTCAATCATACGGCGCGTTGGCGGTTTGCTTGAGTGATTGCCGATTGATAGGAAAGAAACGGGAAACAAGTGGAATTTGAGATAAGTAGGAAAAAAGTCCCAAAGCGATTTGTAAGGAGAATTTGTTATGGCAGGAGAAATTGGTTTTTGGCTTTATTACATCAAGCTGAGACTGACGGTTTTATTAGGCGTTTACAAGAATAGCAATCCTTTGAGTGTAGAATGGCGGCGAAGTCATTGGCAGCAGATAAAAGCGGCGAACCGTCGCAAACGATTGTAGGAAACGCGGCGCATCTGCTCGCTGATTATCAGCCGCTAAATCAGACAAATAAGACACCTAAAAAAAGGCGCGGAATTGCAGGAATTACAGTTATTAAAAAAAGGGAATTATGACTATCACCAAGCAAGTAAAATCCGTGTTGACGTTTAAGGTCGGCGCGGTCGTCGAGCTGACTGGCAAAGTTACAAAGCGCGTGCGGCGTGAGGGTGAGTGCAAATTGGTGATTGAGCTGGGCGAGGTTCCCGGCTTCGTCGTTTTTGCTGATTTCACATCGGACGCGGACACCGTAAGGAATAGTAAGATTCGGAAAGGTTCGCCCGTGTCGGTCCGGGGAAAGTTTCAATCATACGGTGCGTCGGCGGTTTGCTTGTCCGATTGCCAGATTGTTGAGAAATGTTCAGATTCTCGCGTATATGCGCGAACGGAAAATCCTAAGAAAACCTAAGATTTTGAAAACCTGTCAAAACTTAACAATTGAGCGAAAAAAAACAAGCAAAAACAAGCATTTGAAAACTTCACAAAACTTCACTTTTCGGGCGCGTTTTTTCGCTGATTATCAGCAGCCGAAAACCGAGAGAAAATCGAGAGAATTAAGGCGAAGGCAACGAAAAAGCAACGAAAGAACAGAAATGGGCGGCGCATTTGCTCGCTGATTATCAGTCGCTAAATCAGACAAATAAGACACCTTAAAAAAAGAAAAGTCACGCGAAAGTGACGTAGAGAATCGGACAAATTGGACACCTAAAAAAAGAGAATGATTAGTTTTTGCTCGAAATGTTCCGGCTGGTTGCTGACATTCGTTTATCAGCCGGAATTCTGCGTGAGCTGCGGCGGCGTGATCGGTCGGCACGTCCCGATTCTTGAATGGTCGTTCGTTCTGCTTTTGGCGGCGGTTGTTTGGGCGATAGCTTGATTATTCAATCTTTTTCCGGCTTCGGATAAGTTCGGATAAGTTCGCATTAAAGAACCTCAGAAAACCTCAGATTTTGTCTAAAAAAAGAGAGAGAGGGGCTTTTTTGTCTAATTACTGCAAATGGTTGATAGAATGGGAATTGCGAGGGAATCGGAAGCCTTTGGAATTACCCTATGGAATTAGATGCCACAAACTAGAAAAACCTAGTTTTGAGGTGCGGCGAAATGCTAACATTTGCTAACATTTTGGACTTAATAAAACTTAATATCTGAGTCTCAAAAACGACCCTTTTTGAGACGACTTGTCTTCAAAACGAAGTGCATTTGAAATTTGATACCAACCAGCGAAAGATGCTAAAAATTAAATTCAAATACTATTAGAATAATCCAAATCCAATGAAAATTTTAATAACAGTTCTTAGCTTGTTTTTTGCGTTATCTGTTTTCGGGCAACAAAAAATGTCTGACCTAGAAGTTGATGGATTGAAAGGAAAAGTTAAATCGGTGACTACCACTGTTAAGAAAATTGAATCTAAAAACTTTGCCGATAACACCTTGAAAACGTATCGCGATTCAGTTGAAATATATGATACTAACGGCACGCAAACCGAAATTGTTTATTATGAACAGAACTCAAAAAACACTTACACGATTATTGATGGCGATTTAACGCTCAAGTTTTCCCAGCTTGAGAAAAGACCCAAAAATCGATTGTCTGCTGATACACTGGGAGGAAGTCAAGAACCGAAGCCTACTCAGCCAAAAGACGAGCGGTATGATCTCAAATATAAATTTAAGTTTGATAATGCAGGTCGAAGAATTGAAAGTTTGCAATATGGTAATACTGGGATTTTAGTCGGTAAGATTACATATAAGTACGATAAAAAAGGGCTTTTGGTGGAAGAGCTTCGTTATATGGAAGGCAACATTCTTAATGAACAGTACTTTAATAAATATGACGCAATCAATAATTTGATAGAGTCAAAGCTGGTGTTACACAGACCTGACAAAAACATTATTTCTTACTGGAAATATAGTAATTATAAACTCGATACCCAAGCTAACTGGACTGAGCGAACAGTAACAAGCTTGGGTGAATTTCAGGGAAAAGAACTTAAAACAATATCTATCCATTTCCGAAAAATTGAGTATTACCAATAACGCTCGTTTTCGGTACTGTTGAAACTGTCCCTAAAAGATTTGGAAATGATCGGTAAAACATTCCCGAAACTCATCCCATAATCAAAGTTTCAAAACTCCACCCTATTTTAGCTTTTGGGATACGGTAAAAATCAGCCTTTTTTTGAAGTTTCAAAATGGAGCGTTTTTGAGACACAAAGAAGGAAATTAAACAACTGAAAAGATTATGATTATTAGGAATTCCAATAGACACAAAAATAATATGTGTATTCGGGATTTGTAACTCCTACATAGTCAATAAAAGCAGTAAATTCGCCTTTAGAGTAAAATGCGCGCTTTTGCCCATAGGCTTCCGATTCTCTCTGAAGTTTGAATCCATTTCTTGCTAGTTCGACATCATAATACTCCCTAACTTCGTTATAAGACATATTTGTTTGATAGAGCATTCCGACGGTTGCAGAATTTGCGGCAACAGTGTCTTGATTGTTAGATGTAGGAACTGCATTTGGTAAGGGTTGAATCTGATTAAACTCAGACTTTACTATAGGATAGTGTTGTCTTCCTTGATATTCCTGATATTCCAGATAACCGAAAAAACTTGCGAAGAGGATAAACACAATAAGCGTTATTAAAATAAAAGTCTTTTTTTTGCCGCTTGAAATGATTGGTGTTTCAAATTTCATTTCTGTTTCAAACATTTTTCCGTATTTATTATCTCAAAAAGGGTCGGATACTGTTGTCGAATTCAAAATAGCCAATAAAAACGAAAAATGAATTTCTGAATTTACTGGGTTTTAATCAGATAAAATTCAGATCAAATGAATTCGACAATAGTATCTGGTCGTTTTTGACACGTTCTAAAGGTCATTGACGAACTCTTCTAAATCCTGTCTTTTGATTCGATACCTACCACCAATTTTCGTTGCTTTCAGAGTCTTTTCTTTTTTGATCGCTCGATCAATATATGCCTTCGGCAATCCAGAAACTGCCGCTGCTTCGTCAACGGTTAGAACGAGCTTTTGAAACCTGTTTGAAACCTCTAAATGTCGCTCGGATACGGTTTCAAAACTCTTGAAAATTATGCTAAAAAGATTGGCTGTCGGTGTCTGTCCGTAAATGGAAACTTCATTACCTGCAAAGTTTGCCGTGTCTAGTTGTGTCTGTCCGTCTGTGTCTGTCTGTGTCTCGGTCTGTGCGTGTCTGTCCGTGATTTCGGGAAATACCACATTGCCGGATAATTCACGTTGCAAGCGTTCCAGATCGGACTGGTTGAAGTCTAAAACCTTCCGAGATTTACCGTCTGCGCCGACGATGCGCTTGAGCCGGGCGGTCAGTTTCCCGGCTGATTTATAACGCTCGACGGTTTTTTCAGATACGCCGAGAAATTCGGCAACTTCTTTTTTGTTCATTTTGATTCTTTGATTTATAAATCAATTTTTCGAGCTTCACAAAACTTCACTTTTGATTATTCAAGTTTTTTCAAGTTAGCGGAACTTAGCAAAAAAAGAAAAGAAGGACTTGCAAAAAATAAAAAAGAGTTTCACCTTGAAGAATAGGTTGAATGATTAGAAATTGAGACGTTCATTTGACAGCCGAAAGTTTCGAGATAGCATTTAGAGTAAGAACTTCTGAGATGTCTCAAAAGTTTCTTGTAAGTCCAAGTTTTTATTGCTTTTGGCTTATTTTTGAAGTAAAATTAGAGCATTGAAAAAGGCTCGGTGTATCAGACCGAACCTTTTAGATTATTTGACACTTGCGCGAGTCAAAAATAGCAGACCACCTGAAAGTTATCTGCCTTGACTATTTTTAGCACGAACTCTTGATGATTTCAAGATGTTTCGTTGGGTGAAGTGAAAATCTTTAATTTCACTCGCAAAAATGGCGATTACTTTCAGGTGGTAATCGCCATTTTTATTTTGATTATGAAAACACCTGAAAACCAACCAAAATGTCATTCAAGGCGCTGTGATGAACAGCCGCTTGTCATCTATCGCCGTCATTGGTTCTGCGTGGTTCACGCACTCGCAACGGCGCGGATTCGGCAATTTATCCGAAGTTTGCGAGGTGGCGAATGAATCAACCCACCTTATCCACGGATTTAATCAGCCGTTTCCAAAATTCAAATTTATCGAAGCTCGAAACGCCGCCGCACACCTATCTTGATAATAGGGTAACAAAGACGCATCGTGACAATAAGCGAACACGCTCACAAACGGCGCGCGCGCGGTTGCAGACGAAGGAACATCTGACGGCTTTAGCGGGCGAACTTCACGAAGTCGAATTAGCCGACAAATTGCAGCGATGTCATTCGCGCCTTTTGGTTTTGACGTGCGGTCGTCACGTCGAACGAATAATTCCAAACTTTACCTGTGAGTTTCGGCTTTGCCCGGATTGTGGACGGCGACGATCACGGAAACTTCAAAATAAATATCTGCCGATGATGCGGGCGTTTCTGCGACATCACCACGTTAAGCCGGTTCATCTTGTTTTGACCCAGACGCATCGAGTCGAAACTAGAAAGCAGTCGGCAAAGCGAATCAACGACGCTTTCAAAAAGTTGCAACGGCGGTCATTTTGGAAAGAGTATTTCAAAGGCGGCACCTGGTCGCTCGAATTTACCAAAGACAAAAACGGACTTCATCACGCGCATCTGCACATCATCGGATTTCGTCGGAAGTTTTTCGACATCGAGCTTCTGCGCTCGGAATGGTTGGCGGTGACGGGTGACAGCCACGTTTTGAACTTAAAACCGATCTCAGACATCGCCGCCGGGCTTCGTGAGGTCGTTAAGTATGTTTCCAAGCCGTTGGATATTCGCAGATTCGGCGCGGATGATTTGCGAGAGTTTCTAAAATTAAAAAATATGAGAATGTTCGGCACGTTCGGAGAGTTTCGGGAATTCTGCAAAGGTTTTGACCCGTCCGATAACGACGGCGACGAAGTGAGCGAGCTAGACGGTTTGAGCCGTGATTTAGCCGAGGGCTGCGCTTGTCCGAAATGTGCCGCGCCTTTGTTTGAATTGCGCTTGTCAAAAAGTGATTTAGTGCGTTTTTACGAGGGCATCGAATCATCGCCGGGAACATCGCCGCCGGGCAAAGTTGCAACAAGTTGAAACTAAAAAAAAGAGGAAAAGGGCGCGGAACAAAGTGGATTTTAAGGCACTTTGCCGACAAAAGGGAAAACCTGAGGAAACCTGAGATTTGAACTTGAGAAAACTTGATATTTTGAAAAATATATCAAGTTTATCAAGTCTTTAAAAAAGGGGCAGTATTGCAGTTGAAATAAAGTTAAGAGCCTTTAATGACGCGTCATGTACTTGTAGACAGCCGAGCCGAATACCATGACAATGCCTATGCCAATTGCTAGCAGTAGGTTCTTAACCTTATTGGACTCTTCATCGGTAGTTTCGTTCATTGAATTGAACGAACCGAATAACTCTGTTTCTGTCTCTGTCTCTAATTTTGTTGGTGTTGATTCTGTTTCAGAGTCAATGTTTTTGTTGTCGTCTTCCATAATGCGACTGATTTTATACTAGGTATTAAAAATGGGAAAGGGAAAGTTTGAAAGGTTCGGACTAAAGGCGATTGCCGACGCTGTGAGAGGTTCGGACATAGCGACGGCGCGTGATAGCTTGTCACAACTTGTCGGCGCGGTCGTAGAAGTTTCGGGAACGGTTCAAAAGCGCGTCAAACGGGACGGACAATGCAAATTGATTATCGAGCCGGGCGACGTTCCCGGCTTCGTCGTTTTTGCCGATTGTCCGGGCGAACTGGAAAACTTAACAAAACTTAACATTCGGAAAGGTTCGCTTGTGTCGGTCCGGGGGAAGTTTCAATCATACGGCGCGTTGGCGGTTTGCTTGAGTGATTGCCGATTGATAGGAAAGAAACGGGAAACAAGTGGAATTTGAGATAAGTAGGAAAAAAGTCCCAAAGCGATTTGTAAGGAGAATTTGTTATGGCAGGAGAAATTGGTTTTTGGCTTTATTACATCAAGCTGAGACTGACGGTTTTATTAGGCGTTTACAAGAATAGCAATCCTTTGAGTGTAGAATGGCGGCGAAGTCATTGGCAGCAGATAAAAGCGGCGAACCGTCGCAAACGATTGTAGGAAACGCGGCGCATCTGCTCGCTGATTATCAGCCGCTAAATCAGACAAATAAGACACCTAAAAAAAGGCGCGGAATTGCAGGAATTACAGTTATTAAAAAAAGGGAATTATGACTATCACCAAGCAAGTAAAATCCGTGTTGACGTTTAAGGTCGGCGCGGTCGTCGAGCTGACTGGCAAAGTTACAAAGCGCGTGCGGCGTGAGGGTGAGTGCAAATTGGTGATTGAGCTGGGCGAGGTTCCCGGCTTCGTCGTTTTTGCTGATTTCACATCGGACGCGGACACCGTAAGGAATAGTAAGATTCGGAAAGGTTCGCCCGTGTCGGTCCGGGGAAAGTTTCAATCATACGGTGCGTCGGCGGTTTGCTTGTCCGATTGCCAGATTGTTGAGAAATGTTCAGATTCTCGCGTATATGCGCGAACGGAAAATCCTAAGAAAACCTAAGATTTTGAAAACCTGTCAAAACTTAACAATTGAGCGAAAAACGAGAAAGAACCGAGAGAGAGATGAAACGGAGACGCGAGGCAAAGCAGAGAAAAAGCAGAGACAGAACAAGGAAAGAACAAGGAAACGCGGCGCATCTGCTCGCTGATTATCAGTCGCCGGACAAAGTTCGGATAAGGTTGCATTAAAGAACCTCAGAAAACCTCAGATTTTGCCCAAAAAAAGAGAGAGAGGGGCTTTTTTGTCTAATTACTGTAAACGATTGATTCGATAGCAATTGCGGGGTAAATCGAAAGCCTTCGTAATTATAGTATGGAATTAGAAATTAGAACCTGGAAAAACCTAGAATTGAGGCGCGGCGAAATGCTAAGATTTGTTAAGATTTTGGACTTAATAAAACATAATATCCGAGTGTCATAAACGACCCTTTTTGAGACAGGTTTGCGGTATTTTGCCCGTATTTGAGTTTTATGCCGCTGTTTAGCGGTATAATAACTTGTTACAGCATTTTATGCCGCTTGAGCCTGTTTAAGGCGAACTTTTGCTTGATAAATTTCATCCTCTGCATAAAATGCTCTAACCAATCGTTGGAACCGACATCCCGCGACAATAAGTTTGTCAACTGAAGTTCAAGTTTCCAGCCGCGGGACAAGCCCCATTCGTCGCGGGTTGGCGGCTCCACTAGCTGCTAGGTTGAGCCGCCAACGAGTCAGTACTGCTCCTCAGGGGTGCGGCTCAACTCAATCGTTATATGCTTCGTGATTTAGTCCAAACCCAAAAATTGATGAGTCTTTAAGGAAATCGCAATGAACCATTTATCAAAAATTCTTTTGTTAGTTTTATTCATAATCTTTTCTTTTTCACCGATAGTTTCAGCGAACTGCAAAGATAAAGCTCCCTCTAAAGTTGCGCTTGAAGAAATGTTTGGAAAGGCTGTCAGTTGCAATAGTCGCTGGACTGCTTGCACAGATAAATCCGGCAAACAAATTGAGTGTCCTGAGCCTGA
>MWWG01000118.1_pt1 | contig 12515 bp, 10 predicted proteins | sample 1047331 | NCBI WGS metagenome assembly MWWG01 (sample SAMN06349968, study PRJNA376086) | soil metagenome | isolation source: MG6-4 sample Antarctic (ecotone) soil | place: Antarctica | collected 2015-01-13 | reverse complement strand
CCCCCAAACCGGAAAAGTACCACGCCAGGCGACGCGACGCGGCCGACGGAAAACCGTACTGATTTCAAGAAGCGTCCGAGAAGGAATGTTATGTTAAGCAACAAAAGCCAGAAAGCAGGGAGTTTATTAAGCTTCCTGCTTTCTGGCTTTTGTTCAATTGAGTGCTCTTCATAAAAAACAAGCGATGTTCTTTTATTATGAATCGCTTACTCTCATCAATCAAGATATAAGGTTGAGGAAACCTAATGCAGCTCTGGTTGGCTCTGAAGCATGCAGTAGTCCATCACCATCCCATATCAAATTGATCTTTTGATCATTTTCCAAATAATCAAGAAGCCAGCTGTTTTTACTGTCTAATTGATTTTCTATCACTAGAATTAATTTGGCATCTTTTTTATCTTGTAAATAACGATATTCTTGTAACTGACTTACTCCCTTACGAACCTGTGATCTAGTATTATCACTTGTTATTGATTTCATCTCAAAGAGAAAGTCGCCATCTATAGTAGTAGCCAAATCAATCAATTGATTTGATTTAGGTACTGAACCGCTATCCACTATTCTTTTCGCTACTAGGTTCACAAGGCGGATATGAGCATTGTTTGCCCTCTCCAATTTAGCTTGGTCTTTATAGTATGCTATGGTTTCAGCTGCTTTTCGAGCCCTCTCCTCAATTACAGCATATTCTAATAATTCACCTGGCGTTGGAAGTACAGGTTGCTCTATATCAGATACTTCTAATGTAGGTAGGTCGTCTGTGAAGTAAGGTTGTAAAGAGAAAACGTTATTACTTTCACTAACAACATTCAAAGCCTTTAACCATGATAATATAGTGCTGGTCCTCCGCGGGATCATACTTCCTCCTATGCTACTATCTACAATCGTATTTAAATAGCTTTCTATGGAAGATCTACTTGCCCCTGATCTATGAATTTCTAAGAAGGGCAAAAGGCGTTGAATTACCTCGATATTTAATACTGATGATATGAATAAAGGATTATTCATACCTGGATTTTTCATGAACTCTTTCCCCAATTCTGTTAATGAGGCATGGTTTCTATAATTACTTATAAAGCCTAATATTTCCGCTGCATTACGGTAATATCTTCCTTGCCTGTCTGTGGTAAGACCAGGTATATCTCTAATGATTTCAACGTCAGTTTTTGCTCCATTGCCTACAGCAATAATGGCCATTACTACTGACTCAAGCCTGTCAGCCTGAGGTATGTCGAAGCTTTTGACATTCATAATACGAAAGTCCTTGATTTAAGAAATGAGTAAAAACTAATAGGCAATGAAAAGGTACTCCTGTGCTTTATTGCCAGCAGTGCCTTCTTTCTGGGTTCCAAATGAATAGCGGTAGTCAATTTTAACTACCTCAACTTTTTCTTTGTATTTAGATAGCAGGGTGACAATATCATCTAATGTTGGCAATGAATTAGAAGAATATGACACTATTAATATACTGTCTTTATGATCATTGAATAGCTTGTCGAAAGCATCATAAGCACCCTTGTGCGAAGAAAAGGGAGTGGGATAGCTCTTGAATTTTTTAGTTTTAGTATGCCATTGTATTTCGCGGTCTTTCCAATCACAAGCTAGGCCTTCAACGAAGTGATAACGCCTAACATATTCATTGTCAGATAGAGGGCTGTAATAAGGAGGGTCTAAGTATACTAAGTCAGCTTTCTTAGTAACCTGCATAGCATCTTCACACAAGGAAATATTAACCTGTCCATTATTGAATATTGCACCGTTTATTTCCTCAATAGCTTTAATGAATTGGTCCTCAAAAGACATCTGCAGGTCTTTTCTACCATCATCATAACGATGCCCAACATAGGTGAATATACCTCTTGGTCTTTTCTTGGTACATGTTCGCACTAGCGCAGCTAAAGCAATAGCCTTCTCGTATTCATTAGTTATACCCTTAATATTTGCTCTAAGTATATCAATTATGATATTCTCTTCATCTGTGAAATAGATACCTGAAAAAGTATCTTGAACAAAGGAATCAAACTCGAAGGCTGGCTTTTGTAATAATTGCTTGGCTTTTTCTAAATCGAGCGTAGTAGAATTATTTTCTACCATCGCCTTCGTATACAAAGCAGATAAAGCCATGTAGTCATTGCTAATGACCTGCTTACCCAATGTCTTGAATAGATAACTCACAGTGCCTGAGCCAGAGAATAGGTCAAGTACAGAGTCATATTGAAATCGCTCACATGCTGCAGCGATATTAGTTATCAGCTTGCTTTTGGAACCCATCCATCTCGTAGAAGGATACAGCCGGATTTGATCAGCTATTCCATTACTAAGTCCCTGTGTTGAAGAGGGTTTCGGCGAAACGCTTACTAGTATGTCTTCGCCAGTTCGTTTGCCTGCTTTACTATTGATATTGCGCTTGGTTTGGTGAATTTGTAGATCATATGAGCTGTACAAATTATGCACTAATGGATGATTTGAATTAGTCAGCAAGACGTAGCACCCCATCTCGTGTAGCCGGTGGACCTCTTCTGCTAGTTCACGGTGATCTTGTTCGTGAAATTGCTCTTTAGTATAACGTTTAAAGTCACTGTGCTCGGAGATAGGCAGGTAGGGCGGGTCAAGGAAAATAAAATCTCCAGGTTCAGCATGCTGCTTAAGAATAGCCTTATAATCGCCACCATAGATAGATGCCTTTTTTAGAGCATCTGAGGCTGCATATAGTACCTCTGGGTCTCCAATTTTGGGATTCGTATATCGCCCAAATGGTACATTGAACTGTCCTTTCTTATTGACTCGGTAGAGGCCATTGAAACAGGTTCGATTCAGAAATAATGTCCGAGCAGCTGCTTCATAGGGGGATAACTCTTCAAATATTTGAGCTCGCACTTCATAGAAGAAAGTTTCCTCGTTCTGATAAGAGGCAAGTGCATTTATGATAAGCTCAGGGCTATCAGCTAAGCATTGATATAGATTGACCAATTCAGGATTGGAATCTGCAATAATTGCTCGTTCAGGTTGGAGATGAAAGAATAAGGCTCCTCCTCCAAAGAAAGGCTCAATGTATTTATTGAAGTTTGCAGGGGCTTTCTTCATCAACTCATTGATCATTTGAGTCTTCCCCCCTGCCCACTTGAGAACAGGCTTTGCCTGTGTAGGACTTTCAACTATCATTTCTAAGATCATTCTCTGCAAGAAGAAGATAACAGACCTTTTAAAAGGAGCTGTCATCATGGTATAGGCCGAAATTACCCAAATAAAGACGGTTAGCCGTGCAAAGGCTTAACCCTAAAAGCTTACATGATGTAGGCTTTAGGGTTAAGCCTTTGCATGGCTCTGCTTAAAGACAAATCACCTAAGCCGATAAGCTATCGGGTAATCATACCTATGACTTGGGTAGACATTAGCCACGAGCGCCCACAACGCCCTCTCAGCTTTGAGTTACACAAGCTATAAAAGCCAGTTAGATAATGGGTTGGCAAGTGATAACTAAACCCGGTGTTTAGTTATACGAAACGAATTGCGGGATTTGTGCCTAGATTAGCCGTGCAACAAAACGTCTAACAAAACCGCCATGCAGCCCCAGCCGGAAGAAACAAAATCCGAGTTAGGTATAACACTTGTAGAAAGTGCCACAACGGAACCCGAGTTAAGTATAACACCGGATGAGATGGGCGAAACAAAACCCGAGTTAAGTATAACATCCCCTGAAACAGCCGCAGAAAGGATAAAACAAAACGCAACAAAACCCAAAGCGAAGGGTGGAAGGCCCCGTAAGGCCCCAGATACAGGCTTATGGGCCATTCGAGGGGTTGATTTGGAAACGCGGTCCATCGTAGAGAAAACTGCCCAGCGCGCTGGCAAGACGATGGGCCAGTTTGTGAATGAGGACGTGCGCTCCTTCTGTCAGGGCCAGCTCACGCAGTCGCAGTTACCCGCCAGCCCCCGCGATTTGCAGGTGCAGGTCGAGCAGCTGACCCAGCTAGTCGAAGGGATTGCTGCCCGCATGGCCGAGCCCGCCCGCAAGGGATTTTGGCAACGGGTGTTTGGGAAGTAGGGGAGGCTAACGAGTCTTGACTGGCTTATCGAATAGCGGCCCGCCAGCAGTTGCTTTCTTGATACCAAGCATTGTGAGCAGCAGGCCCGAGAGGGAACGGGCGCTCGTATGCTTACCTGTTTTCAAGTCATGCGCAAACTTGTTGCAGGCCGCAACGTGCGAGGGGTTGCCGAGAATCTGTTCAACCAGAGTAGGGGTGGTAATGCTTAGCTGCGCGAGCAGCCGCCCGGCGTTCTCAACTTGGTGGGTAGCTAGGCTGGGTGCTTCATCCGGCAGCAACCCGAATGCTAATGGAAGTGCCAATGCTTGCGGCTTTACCGTGAAGACAATGTTTTTAAAGCCACGACCCACTTTTTCCAGCTTGTAGCCAATCAGCAAATCCGTTTTCTCATTGATTTGCTTCACGGCCACGTCTAGCACGTTCTTCTTGAACATTGAAATCTCCGTGTACTCTTCACGGCCTTTATCATCGGCTAGGCTAAGGGTTTTCTTCAGGTCCAGAATAGTCATTTTCTTGGTTTCGCCTATGTCCTTCCACTGGCTGCAAATCTGGTAGATCCGCTTGGCGTGCTTGCTAGTCAGGCTTAGGGCTGCCTGCACCTGAAAGGAGGTGAAATTATTCTTAAGGTCGAACAGATATTGCGTAGCGTACTCGTTGAACTCTAATTCAATAACCCCCGTCCCGAGGATATAATCAATCCGCTTGAACAAGACGAGTTGCCGGAATACTTCGCGGCCATTGTGCAGCGTATTTATTTCGTGAACGCGGCTCATCATCTCCTTTGTGGATTCGCGCAGCTGCTTGTAATTGTACTGGCTACCCGTTGCTTTCTCCATTTCGGGAACCGTTATCTGATACACGGCGTCCGGGGCATCCTTCCGCAGCTTCGAGAGCAATACTAGAAAGATGTTGGATTGTGTCTCGGTGTACTCATACCGCGCATTAGTCAGCGCATTATGTTGGCGTACTTCCAGGTCGGACTTCATAGCTAGCAGCTTGATTACAAGGACAAAGCTAGTGAAGACGAACACTAATAAAAAACACTTCGCTAAGTATGTTCGGGTTCACTTATAATCTGTTCGGGTTTCACTTATAATCTGTTCGGGTTAGCCTTATTTTAGGCTTATAATCTGTTCGGGTTCACTTATAATCTGTTCGCCCTCACTTATAATCTGTTCGGGTTGGCCTATTTAAATTATTGATTACCAATAGTTTGTGAGGCCCTCAAATAGCAAATAGGGACAAATAAAGAAATACACAATTGTGTTTCACGCGAGGAAAAAGGCTTTTAGGATTTCTAGATGGGCGAAGCGACGCAGCCCAAACAAAAACAGCAAAGTCCTAGAAGCCAGTAATTTGCGGGCATTCAATAAACTGTATATGATTGGTAATCAATGGTTTATATTGGTATAAACATAGTGTTCAGGTGCCCGCTTTTGTGCTGATATTGCCCTTTACAGACCATGACGCGGCCTTTGTGCTATCTCGGCCGTACCTACGCCTCGCTATCCTATCCCACCGTAATGGATTCTACTTTTCACTGGTTTTGGGCCTTGGTTGGGGCCGTTATTACAGCATTCGTCGTGCAGTCCATTGCCGTACTCCTGCACCGGGTAGGGTTTCCAACCGTCGCCCGAGGGGCTTACCGGGCCGTGCTGCTCGAGGATGAGCCAGCGTCACTGGTCCATTCCTTTGGGCGGTTTGTGCTGCTGTTCTGGCTCAACAGCCTGCTGAACCACTGGACACTCGGGATTGCGGGCTATCTGCTGCTGGCCTGGTTTCTCTACCAGGTGTACCGCAGCGTTACCAACCCCCTAGACAGCACAATACAGCCCGCTGGTGAGGGGCGCGGCCTGAGCTTCACCCTGCGCACCACCAGCGGCCCCAACGTGCGCCTCGGCAACCCTTTTCGGGGCACGTTCATTGCCGGCGGCGCGGGCAGTGGCAAAAGCAAGTCGATCATTGAGCCCATTTTGCAGCAGGCGGGCGCGTTGGGCCTAACGGGCGTGGTCTATGACTTCAAATTTCCCACGCTAGCCGAGGAAGTAGCCGGCAGCTACGCGGGCGGCCCCGTCACGCCCTACTTTGTCAACTTCACCGACCTCTCGCGCAGCCACCGGGTAAACCCGCTCGCGCCGCAGCTGCTGGCCACCGCCAGCTTTGCCCGCGAGGCCGCGGCCACCATCATTACCAACCTCGACGCGAAAGCCGCCCAGCAGCGCAATTTCTGGATTCAGTCGGGCGAGGTGCTGCTGGCCGGCTGCATCTGGTACTTGCGCCGCAACCACCCCGCGCAGTGCAGCTTGCCCGCCGCTGTGAGCATGATCTTGGAAAGCGACGCCCCGCAGCTGCTAGCCACCTTGCAGCAGGACGAGGAAGTGCGCGGCCTCATTGCCTCGATTGCCAGCGCCAGTAAATCGGAAAACACGCTAGCTGGCGTCTTCTCGACCATTCAGAATTATTTGGCCGTGCTCAACACGCCGGAGATTTTTTGGGTGATGAGCGGCGACCAGGTGCCGCTCGACCTGAACACCCGCGAGACGCCGGGCGTCCTGGTGGTGGGCAACGACCCCGCCCTGAGCAGCACCTTCTCGCCGCTCATTTCCCTGATCGTGGCCACGGCCATCAAGCGCCTGAACCAGCAGGGCCGCTTGCCGAGCCTAGTGCTGCTCGACGAAGCGCCGACGCTCTTTATCCCCAACTTTGCCCAGCTGCCGGCCACGGCCCGCAGCAACCGAGTGGCCACGGTGTACGCAGTGCAGGACGTGGCCCAGATGGAGGCGCTGACAAGTCGGCAGGAATCCGAGATGATTCTGGCCAACCTAGGGAATCAGTTTTGGGGCCGCACCACCAACACGGCCACGGCCGAGCGGGTGAGCAAAATGTTCGGCAAGGTGGACCGGGAATATCGATCCACGACGGCGGGCAAAAGCAAGAGCAGCCAAATCAATATTTTCAAGCCGAGCACCCGCACCAAGAGCACCAGCGAGTCGGTGAGCATCCAGCAGCGCGACAAGTTGGAGGCCCAGCAGGTGATGCGGTTCGGGGTAGGCGAGTTCGCGGGCCTGGTGGTGGAAAGCGGCCGGGCGGAGTTCCGCAGTACCTTCCGCGCCGAGCCAACGAAGGCCGTAAGAATTGCCCCGTTCCAGGAGGTGGAGGCCGACCAGGTGCGCCAGAATTTCGCCGCCATCAAGGCGCAGGTGCGGGCCATCGTCGGCCGGGAACCCAGCCCGGCGCAGCAGGTCCCGGATTCTGCCATGGCAAAAAAGGAGCCCGATGAACAGCCCGCCCAGGACAGCCAGGATGTTGCCATTGTAAAAAAAGCGCCTACTGACCAGGCCCCTAGTACCCCCCACCAGGAAGACGACGACGACGTAAACCAATGGTAATTTGAACAGGACAGCACCCACCAGTTGACCAGCTAAAAGGTAAGGTTTGGGCAGGTGCTGGCCACCAAGTAGAACCCGGTTTGATTAGGTTGGTGAGTTTGCAGGCGGTCGTTTCAAACCATCGGGGAGGCAGGGCAGAAGGAAGTGCAGCCCGCTCGTAGGGGGCGTGCATTTGTCCTTTTATTCCCTTTTGTTCTACCTTGCTACCCGAAGCCTAACCAAACGAACCTAGAGAATGCGCCTAGCCCCAGGATAAGCAACGATTTCGTTCTGAAAGAAGCGAGCAGGAACGCTATTCCAGTCGGCTGCGCCTCCCTCCATACCGTTCCGCTCGCCAGCAAAATGCTGGCTTACTGTAAGTTACTATAAAAAAAGAGTGTAATAAAAAGTGTAAATTACACTTTTATGCATATAACTACTTGATAATCAGTTAAAATTTACACGTAAACATGGGTGCAAGACTGAAAACTATCAACGCCGAGGAAGGCGCCTATGAGGGGTTCCGGCAACTGGCCAAGGAGTGCGAGCTGACCAGCCCCGAGCTGGTGGCCGCGATGGTGCAGTACTTCCGGGTGACCAAAGCCGACCCTCGGTATCCTACTGGGCCGGACCTGACCACGAGCCTAGCCAAAATCACGGCCAAGCTAGCTGACTTGGACAAGCGAACGATTGGATTTATCCGCGAGCAGGAAAAGACTTACCTGAAGCCGATGCTGGCCCAGGTGCAGGCGTTGCAGCAGTTGAGCGGTAGCCCCGCCCCAGCTGCCGAAGGCCCCGGAGCGCTACGCCCCGCGCAGGTGCATGAACTGTTCGGATGGTATGCGCGGATGCTGCGCCGGGTGATTGTGCCAGGCCAGCTCACGCCCACGTTCCAGGCGGAGACCCTACCGCCCCCGCCCGCCAAAGGCCAGGAGGACCCCGCGCTCGTGCCCCTTCGAAACGGGTTATTCAATATTCTGCGCTTAGCACTACATCCCGACATCCTGACCCCAGCCGCCTCCGCGCCCCCCCTTACCGCGCCAGCTGCCGGAGCCGCGCCGCCTGTTTCATCCCCTACTAGGCCGGCCTAATGGTAGCGAAGATTCCCAGCGGTGGCCCCGGTTTAGGGCAGCGGTCAGGCAGCTGCGGCGGCCTAGTGGCCTACCTCGAAAAGGAGGTACAAGGGCAGTGGTTTAGCCTCGACCGGGAGGACGTGCCCGCCGCCGAAGTGGTGGCCACGCTCGACAGTAACAAGCGCAATTTAAACCGCGAGGCCGACAAGTATTACCAAGTAGTGCTCGCTCCGAGCCAAGCCGAACTGCGCCACATTGGCAGCGACCCGGAGAAGCTGCGCGAGTACACGCGGGCGGCGATGGAGCAGTACGCGGCCAACTTTGGGAAAGGCATCGAGGGCAAGGAGCTGGTGTACTTCGCCAAGGTGGAGCACGAGCGCACCACCGGCCCGGCCGACCGGGCGGTGCAGGTGGGCGAGGTCAAGCGGGGCCAGGCCAAGGAAGGCGAGCAGACGCACATTCACGTCTTGGTCAGCCGCACGGAGAATCTAGCCCGCTACACCGAGCGCAAGCAGGCCGGCGAGCTGGACCGGAAGAACCCGTACCACTTGAGCCCGCTCACCAACCACAAGAACACCGAGCGCGGGGTGGTAACGGGCGGCTTCGAACGCAAGCAGTACTCGGAGCGGGTAGAGCAGGCCTTTGACCAAGCGTTCGGCTACGAGCGGCCCCTGGTGGAAACCTTCCGCTACGCCCACACGATGCAGCACGGCACGACGGAGGAATGCACGGCCCTGCGCGCCCAGGTCCTGCGTGAGCAGCAGCAACGCCAGGCGGTGCAGCAAGCCGCAGCCCAGGAGCACCAGGCGGTGCAGGTACTGGAGCCCCAGCAAGTGGTAGCCTCTCAACAGCCGCCAACGCCCAAGGTAGAACAGACTCAAAAAGTAGAGCGGCAACGAACCCAAAGCAGAGGTTTATCGCGCTAAAATAGACGGCAAGGTTTTAAGTAGAAAGCGCCTTAAAAGTGATTAAAAAAGGGTTTTTGACGTATACTATCGTATGATAGAACCCTTCAAAAAACCATCTTTTTGGGCCGAGGAAGGCCCGCAGTTTACGCGCTATAACGAGTTGAATACCTTCCTGCGCATGTCCAGTTTTGCGTGGCACGCGGAGCTAGCGTGCCGGAAGTGGCTGGAACGGGCCGAAACTTTCCCTGGTGGCCTTAACACGCCGAAAACCACGGCGTGGATGGCCTTACTCAGCTATGTGAACCCGCCACTTGACGCCGGCCAGGAGTTTGGTATCTCGTCCCACGACGTGCCGGACGTGGCCATCCTACGGGCGTACCAGTTGCTGCTTACGGATCTGACCCCGGAGCAGGCTGCGCAGCAGATGGAAGATAAACCCCTACCGGATAATCTGACTGATTTTCTAGTGAGCGAAAGCATATAAGTCCGCCCATTTAGAATAAGACCCTCTAAAACCGAGTGCTAGAACGTCTGATTTTCCACTTTCGAGTGGACCAGTAAACCGCATGACCTCAAAGCTGTCTAAAATCTAATAATCAATGGATTGATGAAAGGAGGAGCGGCAGTAATCGCTAGGGTAATTTCTTTATTTTATATCTGGTTTAGCTGGAGGCGTTGGAGCTGGATCTGTTGGCGTTGGAGGCGTTGGAGGCGTTGGAGCTGGATCTGTTGGAGCTGGATCTGTTGGAGCCGGAACTGGAGTTGCTGCAATAGCTTGTGCACCACTGATATAATTTTTTATTATGTCAAATGAATAGCAAACCTTAAATCCAAATGTTATGGCAGGTTTGTTAATAAAAATAGTATTGTCATTTATATCTATACTTTTTTGCGCAGATCCGCCTATTTCATATCGCTTATTGTTGTCTTTATATTCATCAATAAACCATTTACGAGGCTGTCTAACAGAGAAAATTTCTCCCGTCGCCATAAGTAATAAGCCTCCTGCGAATCTATGCCCGATGCCTATTCCAAAATCCACCATGGAAAAAAACGATTGCGATTCTGTTGCCTTGGTGAAAGCCACAGGATTAATAAAGGCGGCAAAAGTTCTTCCTTTTGGTACAACCTCTATCTGTTTCATCATTTTTACTTGTCCATTTCCATCGGCAACCGCAACTCTACGAGTAATATTATAAATTTTTGGAGTGTAGATAATACCTAAGGCTAAATTAGATTTGATATTTGTTGCTCTATTAATTATCACTAGGTCAGTTGTTTGATTCACAACAGGGTCATCATAAAGCTTTCTATTTATGTATGACGCACCAGGGCCTATTATAAATGAGATCCGGTTACTTGGGCTACCTAATTTCACAGGTTCTTCAGGACCTGTAGGCTCAGGGGCATCAACTACTTTAGGTCCTGTATTAGGCGTGTTTTGAGAGAATAATGTTAAAGGCATTAAGACAAATAATAATAAAAAAAGCCTTTTCATAAAATCAAGTTTATGTGATGGTGAAAAATAAAATAATGTCAGTAGTATTAGCAAATTCAGCAAAATGAAGGATTTATTCACATCGAATAATAATCTAAGTAATAAAACTACGTTGATTTATATAAATGCTTATTATTTCAAGTTCACGTATATTTTTAAATGTAAAATTATGTTATTATGTCTCTGTGTCGAAATAACCAAAAATAAATAGCTTACCGTATATAAATGGTAAGTGAGTTGATAGAATAACGGCAGGGGCGAATGACAAGTATCTACATGTAGAATACATCAGTGCTACCACTGAATTTCATATAGGGGTTGCGTTAATACCTGAAGAATTATGGTAAGGGTATAGAGGCTGAAAATAAGCCTCAAACCAGGGGTACTTCTTCCTATTGGGCGGATTTACACGCTAAGCCCCAAAATAGCCACTTACCAAAAAGGGTAACAGAAAAATATAGGTAAAAAGAGCGATTCGGAGCCATTCAGCAGGTGAGTTTGCGTTAGCAAAAAGGAAAACTACTTGACTTCTAACGTGGTCATGTAGGCCCCACCTGCGTTCTCGAAGTTGAAGCGCTGACCGTTTGCAGTTGAGCCCACGTCGGTGCAATGCTCTTTGGCCTGCCACTCGGTTTTCAGTGTGCCCTTATCATTGGTTATTCTGACAGCCAAAGCGCCCAATAAATCGTCTTTGTTCCTTAAAGCGCCTGCAAGGGCTTCAACGATGTTGGCGGCTGTGCCGATTCGTTGGTCGTTCGGGGCGGTTTCCCGCGCTATTTGAGCTGCTGCTGCCAGCCTTTCATCAGCCTGTGCGTCATCAGCCTCCATCCATACGATGGTCATTTCTACAGACTCCCCATCCTTTAGAGTAGGTTGCAAGGGCATCGTGTAAGGCCCATACTTTGCCTCTAAGGACTGGACTCCGGGACCCCCGCTTTTCGTGAGGCTCCACGTAAGCTTCTCAGGAAACCTCTCTTGGTATGAGGTGCCATCAGACTTTTTACCTCCTACCAAAAAAAATACCTCATCTTCATCATTAATACGCCTGCCAACTATCGGGAGCGCATCAGTTACCTCATTACACCACAATGTTTTAATTGTTAAAGCTGGTGTTATGTCAGGGTGGACAACGGCCGGAGTAGCCGTAGTGGCTTCAGTAACATTCTGCGGCGGAGATACAGGTTGGCTTGCGACTGCTGAGGGAGTAGAAGTAGCCGGGGTGTTTGCGGCGGGCGTTTCATCGGTTGTGTTTGCTGCTGAGCCCTCTTGTTTGCTTTCGCCCTGACAAGAGCATAATGCTAAGAGCGTGAGTTGCAGAAGTAGAATCTTGCTATTCATCGCGTGTGTGCTAAAAGTGAACGAGGATGGATGCACCTATCAACCGCTCGGCTTTTTAGCGAGCTGACTATAAAGTACAGCTTCTGGAAACTTCAATACATCAGTGTTGGCACTGAAATTATGAAGCCCTTGAAGTCAGAAGCCCACGCCGAAAAAAGGCCCCCCAAACCGGAAAAGTACCACGCCAGGCGACGCGACGCGGCCGACGGAAAACCGTACTGATTTCAAGAAGCGTCCGAGAAGGAATGTTATGTTAAGCAACAAAAGCCAGAAAGCAGGGAGTTTAT
>MWWG01000117.1_pt1 | contig 12529 bp, 19 predicted proteins | sample 1047331 | NCBI WGS metagenome assembly MWWG01 (sample SAMN06349968, study PRJNA376086) | soil metagenome | isolation source: MG6-4 sample Antarctic (ecotone) soil | place: Antarctica | collected 2015-01-13 | reverse complement strand
CGGGCGTGGACACGGCAAGCGAGGTCACAGATTGAGAGGAGCGCAGAGCGCGGAGATGAAAAAGCCGAAAACGATTGTTGTTTACATGGGCGACGTGGAGGGGCGGAGACATCCGGCCGTCAGCCGGTGGGCGGGCCAGCGCGTTTACGTGAGCCGTGAGGCCATGAAACTGCCGTTCGGAACTACCGCTCCCGCGCCCGACTCGTGGGCGCTACTCGGAGATAAGCCGATTGAGTTCCGCGGCGGCCGGGTGTACTTCCCCGAGTTCGAGTTAGAGCCGACGGCCCAGTCACCGGGGCGCGCCAAGTTCTACTACATCACGTACTACGGCCGCGACGGGCAGGACGAGAGGACACCGGACGGCAACACCTTTGTCCTGCCGCACCACCTCGGCCCGGAAATCTTCGTCGGCGACCTTTTCGGCTACGTCATTACCTACCACCCGCACTTGAACACTCTTTAACGTCCCTATTGATTTTGGAAGGAGTGAGGAGCGACGTGGAGAGGGCGACGAGGTGGAACGGCGTGCCGGCTCGCACGTGCGTCGAGTCCTGTTTCACGCTCGCGCCGCCGGCGGGGAAGATTCGGCCCGGCGGGTGGTCGGCCCGGTGGCCGCGCTCGGGCGTCGCCGTCTCGTGCCGGCTCACGCGCGACGGCGCGGGCGGCTTCGTCGTGGCGATTCGTCATAACTGGCGGGGCGGCGGCTATCAAAGTGTGAGGCTCGAAGCGACAACGCCGAACTTCTCGCGCGGCGGGTCGCGCTGGTGGTTTCTGTGCCCGGGCTGCGGGCGGAGAGTCGGGCGTCTGCACCTACCCGGTCGGGGGCCGGTCGTGCAGGAGTTCAAGTGCCGGCGCTGCCATAATCTGACTTACGAGAGCGCACAGCTCAGCCGGTCATCCGTGCGGGGGACGTGGCTCGCCTTGGCGAGCGAGTGGGGATGCTCCTACGCGGAAGCGCGAGACCTTTTCCGCGTTCACATGGGCGCCCACGTCCGCCGGGCGCGCCCGCTCTACTTCGGCCCGCGCGAGCTCGTCGCAGATCGGCACGTGGATTGAGACCCGCAAGGCGCGGCTGATAACGCTCGAACCGCGACCCTCACATCTTGCGCCCGACGCCCGCGCGGCCCTGATCGCAATATCTTGTGCCTCGCTCTCGTCCTTCCGCGTTCCGCCTTCCGCAATAGGTTGGGGTTTGAAGCTCCCGCACGGAATTATCTCGGACATAATGCTTATTATCCGACGCCGGGGGTGTCGTCGGTGTCGTCATCGCCGACACCGTTTCAGCCTTCCGCGTTCCGCTTTCCCTTCCTCGAACTTCGCGCAGAATCGCCCTCAGAGCGTTTCGGGGGCGCTGCGCCTCGCGTCTCGCTGCCGCGGCCTGTCCTGCGAACGCTGGCGCAAAGTGGCGGGGGTGTAAAGGGCGGCGGGCCGACGAAAAAAAGAAGGGGCGGATCGGCCGTTGCTCCGATCCGCCCTTCCTCGTCTCACAAACCTCTCGGCTCGTGAGGTCGCGCAACCCGTCCTCACCACGGGGCGCGGGCGGCGGGGACGTTAGCCCTCGCCTGTTGGCCGCGCATGATAGCAAACCCGAGCGCGCGTGCAAGGGGCGTGTCACAGGATGGCACTAATTCTTCGCCGCGCGCGGCCGACGAAAAAAGGGGGTGGGCGCTGGTGCTCGGCTGAGTCCAGCTACCCGCCCCCGTCGAGGTTTCATTAACGAGCAATGGAAACTCAGTTGTCGCGCTCCGGCGGATCGCCGTCTTGCCCGATCTCGGCCTCGGCTGTGGCTTCGCGGAACTGCTCTGAGAAGCGGTGAAGGATTTGGCGCGCCTCAAACTCCGTGGGCGTTTTGAGCATGAAGGCGGGATCGTCGTCGGGCAGGGCTTCAACCCACGCCTTAAATTCCGCTTCGTCGGCGGCGTCCAGTACGTGGCCTATCGCGTCAAGATGCTCGGCGGCGCGCAGCCCTAATACTTCGGGGTGAAACTCTGCGGGAAGTTCTGCGCCGTGGTTACACCCGTTCGGGCACAGCCAGTAACCCGCGCGCAGCCCGCCCCGCTGCCGCCACTCTTCCAACTTGGCCTCTTCCTCGGCGGTGAAAATTTCTCGCTCAACTTCCTCGTTCGTCTCTTCGTCAAACTCATACTCGGGCACGTCCGGGCCGTCGAAGGGATGCCAGCCGACGCGCGGAGTGTGCGCGGTGCATTTCACACAGCCGAGAAGCCATCCCCATTTATCTATGAAGAACACGCCGACGGCGGCGAGGGCTTCGGTCAATCGTTCTCTCTTGGTTGATTCGCTCATGGCGTCTCCTGTTCAGTCGGTTTATAGCACGGGGCGGGTGCGAGGCCCGCCCCGGTGATTGCCTTGGCTTCCGCTACGCGCTCGCTCTCTTGCCGACTTCCAGCGCGACCCGGATCACGTCGGGCGAGTGCATGGTGTCCCGGTGGTTAACCATCCCCGACAGGGACTCCTGCAAGGTGTTGTAAACGCTGGCGGGCGTCGCGGGGTCGGCCAGCACCGCGGCGAGGTGCCCGGCGAGGTCGAACCGGGGGCCGATCTCGACCCGCGCGAGCGGGTGGTTGGCGAACACGCTCGCCAGCGATTCGAGACTGTACCCGCCGGGCTCGGTCTCTTCCCGCCCGTCGAGGTAATGGTAGAGCCGGCATCCGATCTGCCTCTCCGTCTCGGAGAGCAGCACCGTCAAGGCGTCCAAGATGAAGTCGGGCTTCCCCGGCATCTCGTAGAGCGCGAGGACGGCGCGGGCCGCTTCGACCGTCTGCGGGTCGAGGTCTTCGACGCGGGAGAGGACTGCGCCGGCTTCGGCGCGCGTGACGGCCTCGCGCAAGTCGCGCACGTAGCTGTCGGCGTCCTCGGGGAAGGTGCGGTCGGTCTCGTTGGTGAGGGCCAACTGCACGGCGAGGCGCGTGTCGATGTCGCGCTGCCGGTCCTCGATGATGATCGTGGCCCGCTCGCGCAAAGTGGCGAGCGCGGCGACAGCCTGCGCGGCCTTCCCGCCGCGCCTCTGCTTTGTTGTAACCTTCTTCATGGTGTCAACTTTCCTTCCTTCGGTTGCGGACGTTGATGCTTAGAGCGCGCCGGGCGGGTCTCAAGTTCACCCGGCGCGCTCGCTTCCCTTCCCTCAGTTCGTCCCTCTGAGTAACTTCAAAGCCTCGGCCAAGTTCCCCGCGATCTCGGCGCGCGATTGCGGGTGGACGTGGAAGTCGTCTCCCAAGTCGGCGAGCGCGTCGGCGATGCTCTGCGCCGCAACGACTGCCCCGGCTTCTCTGGCAAGGTCGCGCGCGGGGTAGAGGGCGCGCGAGATGTCGTCGAGGTCGTCCCAAAAGAGCGGGGCGTCGGCTTCGACGATGGAGAGCGCGCGCATGGTGAAGTTGATCGCGCGGGTGATGGTGGTTTGCTCGCCGACGGCAAGGTGTCGTTGCGGCGGCGTGGCGGGCGCGGCCGGGGCGGTGTTAGGATTCGCGTGCATCTTCTAATCTCCTTCGCGGGTGACTGGTTGATGTCTCAGGCGCGGCCGGTGTCATCAGCACCGGCCGCGCCTGTCTGCGTCTAGTGGCCCGTCTGCCGCGACATCAGGGCCGTGTGGACGGTGAGGGCCGCCAGCAGGTGCTTGCAGACCAGCGGGCGGTGGTTGCCGCGCATGGGGCTGCCGGCTTCGCACGAGCACGTCCCGAATTTCTTGCCCCGGTAGACCTCGAACACGACGACGTATCGGCTGCCGGTCGAGCGGTTGGTGACGGCGTACTCGCGGAAGCGGAGCGGCTGCACGAACATGCGCTCGCGCCGCGCCCTCTCAATCGCTTTGGTGAATTGCTCCTTGCGCTGAATCTCGATCATGGCCGGTTGTCTCCTTCGCGGGTTGGTGTCTGACCTGAGAAGTAATATAGCATAGCTGCTACTTTAATGCAAGATAATAATAGAGGGTCTGCTACTTTTTTCTTCCTTTTTTCAAGCTGCCGTGCTATCTTTCCGCGCATGGCTAACGAACTCACGGCGGCGCAGGTCGCGGAACGTCTCGGCATGGGTCGCTCGACCGTCAACAAGTGGTGTCGGTTGGGTAAGTTTTCGGGGGCGCGTCAAGTCACCTCTCCAGTTGGTGACTACTGGCTAATTCCTGAGAAGTCGCTTGATGGAGTCCAGCCGCCGCCGCTCGGCAGACCAACGAAAGCGCAAACCGATCCGACGAAGCCGAAGGGCAACGGCACGGCTACGGGCACGAAGAAAGGCGTGAAGAAATGAAAGAGCAGTTGGTGATAGGGCGCGGCGATAACGATAGCGGTAACGCTTGTGAAGACAAGCCGCTCCGGCTCCGGCATTGTGCTAAATGTCGAGTTGAGTTGATGCCCTTGCCCGGTATGGTTGACCTTTACATTCTTCCTCGCAAGCGACTTGTTTGCGTCTCCTGTGCCAGTGAGATTGATGAAGGACTGGTAAAACTCTACAACCTCCTGACTCCGGCACGCTGCTTCGCTGACGATCTTAGGGTAAACGCGGACGACGATGATGAGCCGCTTAATGATTTGAAAGCCGCGGCAATGGCGTTCAAAACTCGTCCGGTCGGCATCGTGCTACAACCTGACGGCAGTTATGGCATCAGCGCGCCGCTCAGGGGTGAAGACAAGCGTTTGACCCTCGTGCCGCCCCCTGACGCTACAGGCGCAGCGTGATTCTTTTCTGGGCCGGCGAGCGATCACCCCTTACTGCCCTGCTTTTCAAGCGGCGGGTCATGGCTCAAGTACCCTGCGGCGGGCGTCTCGCGAGTCGCACCCGCCCGACGTGATAAGCCTTCGGCGGTATCGCCGGGCGCGGTCGGCGTGGGACGGGCGGAGCTAATAAGAGATTTGAATCCGTCTTTCAGTCCGTCCTTATGGTTTTATGAATTGTCGGACTGTCTTAGCAATCGGCGTATGCCGAGACCCTTAGCGGCGCATGATGCGCCCAAGCGATAGCTTGAAATTGTCTTTGAATCGAGGTGTGAAGGATGACGGCCGAAGAGATGGAGCGGGCTATCGGGTTCCTGCTCGAAAGCCAAGCCAGACACGACGCGCAGATCGGCGGGCTGCGCGAGATGGTCGCCGAGACCAACCGCGTCGTGCAGCTCCACGCCGAGACGCAGACCGAATTTATTCAGGCCGTGACGGGGCACATGGAATCGCAGCGCGAGATCAACGCATCGATGCGCGACGCGATCCGCGAACTGGTCGGCTCACAGAGCCGCACGGACGCCCGGCTGGACAGGCTCGCGGCGACGGTCGAGCGGTTCATCGAGGGGCGCGGGCCGCGGGAGTGAGCGGCAACCCCGGCGCGCACGCGCCTCGGCTCTGGCCCAACGTCGCCGGCCTTCTGCTTCGTGAACTGAGGTTGACGCGACGTGATGAGGTCGCCCGGCGCGCGCGGCCGGCTTGAATCCTTAAATCCGTAGAAACTTAAAACCTGAAATGATTATTTCCTTATTGAATCAGAAGGGCGGCGTCGGCAAGACCACGCTGGCCGTCCACCTCGCGGCCTGCCTCGCCCGCCGGGGCAAGCGCGTGATGATGATTGACGCCGACCCGCAAGGCAGCGCGCTCGATTGGGCGGCGGCCGGGGCCGAGACGCGCGACGAGCGGCACGCCTTCCCCGTCGTCGGTCTGCCCAAGGCGACGCTGCACAAGGAACTCCCGAAGCTCGCCGCCGACTATGACGTGCTCATCGTGGACGGTGCGCCGCGCACTAACGACGTGGCGCGCTCGGCCATCATGGCGAGCGACGTGGTACTCGTCCCCGTCCTCCCCTCGGCCTACGACGTGTGGGCCGCCAAAGAGATCGTTGACCTGCTGATCGAGGTTCGCCCCTTCAAGGAAAACCTTAAATCCGCATTTGTGATTAACCGTAAAATCGTCAACACGGCCATCGGGCGCGACGTGATTGACTACCTTTCGCAGTATGACGTGCCGGTCATGCGCTCTCAGGTCTGCCAGCGGGTGGGCTTCGCCGAGAGTGCGGGGCAGGGTAAGACCGTGCTGGACACCGAGCCGGGGAGCCTCGCCGCGAAAGAGATAGAAGCCCTGACGGACGAACTCATGGAGATGATGAGCTGATGGGGAAGAAGGTCACGATAGCGACGAAGCCGACGACGAGACGGCCCGCCTCAACTCCGGACGAGTGGGTCGCGGGCGTCGCCCCGGTCGAGTCCGCGGCTTCACCTGAAGCTAAGCCGAAGGAAGCGTTGACGCGATTCACCATCGACATTCCGACCGGCCTTCACCGCAGGATTAAAAGTCAGTGCGCTAACCGGGGCGTGAAGATGCGCGACGACATTCTCGCACTGCTGCTCAAGCATTACCCCGAATAAGGATTTAAGGTTTTAAGGATTTACGCGAAACCGGTTTTAAGTTATTCAAGTGCAACGACTTAGCGAAAAGAAAGTGATTGATCTGCGCGCCGGATTCCTGTATGGATCGGCGCGCTCGTAGTTCGGCCCGCCTCACCGACGACTGATCATCGTCGGGAAAAGTCGCAAACCCTAGCGGCCGGCGGTGCCGATTCAATCAGGGGCACAGAGAAGGGGACTGTGAAGTTATGGTGATGGTGTTGACAGAGCGACAGCGGCGCGGCGTCGTCATCGGCGGGCGTGACGACGTAAAACAGTCGAACGGCTCGATCTTCCACTGGTCGGAAGTTTTTAAGGTTACTGATCACAACCCGTCGGGTACGCGCCATCCTCGGTACGTTCCTGTCACCTGCGGGAGCGGCAAGTCTCCGCGTTGTCGCGGTAAGCGCCCCGCGGTTTTATTAAAGGACTGGAATCAACCGTTGCTCTGGGGGCCGGAATCCACGAACTTAAGAGGCGGGGATTTCATCGGCTACTGTAACGCCTGCTTCTCGCTGGAGTATCGCCCTAATCAAGTCCTGCCCGAAGGCTCGCGCGTTCTTTGGGAAGAGCGCGACGCCGCGGGCGTGCCCGCCGTCTGCGGCAAGTGTAAAACTCAGCAACTGCTCGAATGCGACATCTCGGTCAAGGTCGAGGATCGCGAGTGGGTTTGTACCAAGTGCGGCCACGGCATCGGCGTGGAAGAGCACCCGACCGGCGCGACGATCCTCTGGCTCAAACGGGGGCGGCACAACCGGCCCTCGCGCAGCAGCAGGAAGCGGCAGCAGGACAAGACGCCGTTCGGGTGCGCCCGCTGCCGCGAAGAGAGCGCGGCATGGGCGCACGCGATCCGGGCGAGCAACTGGTCGGGCCTCTGTGAAGTGTGCCGGCGCGAGCGCGGCCACCCTCGGAAGCAGACTCAAGACCGCACGCTCCCGACCGGCGCGATCTGCCTTTACTCGCAGCGCGGGCAGCGGATCGGGCGCGCGGGTAGCGATACTCCCGTCCTCTGTGGCCTGCCTGTCTCGGAGACGGAGCGTTGCCGGAAGAGAAACAACTTTAATTTCGACGTTACCAAACGCGACACGTTCTCCGGTTACTGCCCGACTCACTCGACGGTTGAGATTGCTACCTTGCTCATGCGGTACGGAGCCGCGCTCGCTGCGGTTGAACAGAACGCGGCCAAGCCAGCGAAGGCGCAGCGAAAACTTGACGAAGTTAAAGACGAGATTTGCGCCCTGTGGCTGGCTGAAGGGAAGAGGTTCGGCGCGGTGACATACGAAGAGATCGCGCGGCGGCTTCAGCGTTCGGGCAAGGAGAGCAAATACATAGGGCCGAAGGCCGTCGCCAAACGGTTCAACCGTGCTGGCTATACAGGCGAGCGCGCCGATGTGGTCTTGCGGGTCTTACGTGAAAAAGGGCTGCTCTAAAGGACGTGGCCCGGCGATGGAACATTTTTCGATGGCATTTGTTCCATATGGAACAAAACTTTTTTCGGGCAGTTCCATAATCGCGCGCCGATTTTTTGTAGACTGCCCGCGGCTCAGGGGATTAGGGAAGAGGTCTTGAGTTCCCGGCGTGATGCGCGCCGGATGAAAAGTAAGGGCCTGACGTTCAAAGCTGTGGCGGCTTCCGTCAGGCCCAAATTAGAAAACGCGCCCCACGTCGGCGTGAAGCCCTTTCTGCGTCCGCAGGATAAGCGAGACGGGGCGCGCGTTGCAAGCGTCTTTATGGCGAGAAGGGAACTGTCGGATGAATCTCACTGAAACACGGACGGGCGCGGGCGACAACCCCGGCCCGCGCGCGGCCTCGGCCCTGCCGCCGCCGCAACTTCTCTGCGAGTGCCCCGGCTGCCGCCGGCACGTCGCCCGCCTCGAAGAGATCAACCGCACGCTCTCGGCTGAAATTGATAGGATGCGCCGCGCGGGCGGGGAACGGCGTCGGGCGGCATGAACAAACCACTCTTCGAGCCGCCCACTCTCGACGAACTCGCCGCATCCGAAGGCGAGTCGCCGGCCGACGATCATCTCGAAGACGAGCCGCGACGGCCGACGCTCGAAGAACTGACGGCCGACCCGCTGACCGTGCAGGGGCGCAAGCGCGGCTCGGCGTGGTTCGCCTCGCTCTCCGCGCTCGTCTCCCGCTCCGGCATCCCCGACGCCTGCCGCGCGCTCAACGAACTGGAACGCGCGAAGGCGCGGCGCGACCCGGCGCACAAGATCGTGGAGTACGACGCGGCCGAACTCCTGCGCGTCTGCATGGTCTTAATGGAAGTGATGCAGAAGGCGGAAGCCGACGCCGAAGGCGCGGGCCGCCCCTGCCCGAAATTGCGCCGGGCGCGCGTGGCCGCCTACCAGTTCGAGGCCGCTTTCCGGCGCGAGCCTGTCCCTTACATTTCCGAAGTGTCGGCGGAAGATCGCGCCCGCATCGTCGCCTCGCTCTCCCGCGCGTGGTATCGCCGTTGGAAAAAGCTGCACACGGTTCAATGCTTCCTGCACCTCGCGTTCTTCACCCGCGAGGACGGGGCCGCGGGCAAGTCAGGCAAGGTCGCCCCGGCCGTCACCGACCGCATGATTGATCTCGTCGCGCAGACGGCGGCGAAGGCCCGCGGGCGCGGCGGAAACTTGGTGCGGCGCTACAACCGCGCGGCCGACGAAGTGCTCGAGGAGTTCCGGCGCGACCCGGCGAGCGTTTACGCGCCCGGATGGTCGGTCGAGTCGGCGTTTGAAGAGGCGGGCGAGTCGGCGCGGGGCAAGGCCGGCGCCGACGCGGAGGACGATCCCCTGAAGTCGCTGCGCAGGGTGATCGGCAGCTTGGGGAAGAGGGCGCGCGAAGTGCTGGCCGACCTACCCGAAGGCGAGGCTGACGGAGCGCGTCACGCGCTCGTCGCGCTGTTCGCGGCGGAACTGGCCGAAGAGGTCGAGCCTGACCCCGGCGGCGGCCGTCGTGTCGAGAGAGAGAAGGCGCGCGGTGTGACTCTTAATAGCGACACGGCAATCCGCGAGGCCTCGGCGCGCGTCGCAACTGCGACACCAGTGTCACGGCAAGAAACCCGCGAATCTCACGAAACGCCAGCAAAAGAGCAAAAACAGCCCGCCCCGGCCCGCCACAAAACGCACGTTTCTGATGAGGGGATGGCGGACGCGGAAGCCGCCGCCACGCTCTGCGCCTCGGTCGGCGTCTCGGGGCTGCTCGTCGTCGGCATGGACGACACCAAGCGGGCCGGCGAAGAGGGAAGTTGCATCTTTTCCGAACAGGTGACGCTCTCCCAATTCCGCGCCCGGTTGCCCCACTACCTCAAGCGCAACGCGGAGTCGGAAACTCTGAGCCTGTCGGTTCGGCTGCGAACCCGCGACGAATTCCACGTTTTGCAGATAGACGACGTGACGCCCGAACAGTTGGAGCGCGTGCGGCCCTTCTGCTTCTGGGTCGTCGCCACGTCGCCCGGCAATCATCAGGCGTGGCTCGCCTTCTCGGAGAAGTTAGACAAGTCGAGCTATGACGAAACGCGCTCGCGCCTCCTGCGCGCGCTCAACCCGACGGGCGACAAGGAGCAAGCGAACGGCGGGGCGGGCGGCGCGATCCGCTGGCCCGGCTCGCTCAACCGCAAGCCCAAGCGGCGACTCGCCGACGGCACCAGCCCGCGCGTCGAGCTGGTTGAGGGCACGCCCGGCCGCAGGGTGACGCGCGCGGAGTTGGACGCCGCGGGGCTGCTCGCCCTGCCGCTGCCGACCCCTGCGCCCGCCCCGGCCCGTTCCAACGTCGTGCAGTTTTCGACAGGTCGCCGGCCCGACGGGTGGCCGTCGCTCGATGAAAAGCTCTCGAAGTTCCGCAAGCCTGACGGGTCGCCTGATCGCTCGTCGGCCGAATCCTCCTGGGCCTGTGCCGCTCTGCGTATGGGGTGGTCTGAGCATGAGGTCGAGTCCGAGTTATCGCGCATCACTCAGAAGGGGCGGCGGCGTTCCGACAACTACGTCTCGGCGACGGTGCGCCACGCGGCCGACTGGCTCGCCACGCAACCGCGCGCCGGCACGAACGCGGGGCGCGAAAGGATGGTGATATGAGCGTCGAGGCGGTCTATTACCACTTGCTCGAACTCGGCGCGAGCGTCTCGCTGACGGGTGATCTGCGCTCGCTCGAAGTGGACGCGCCGGCGGGCGCGCTCACGCCGGAGATGGCCGGGCTGCTGCGCGAGCACAAGGGCGCGCTGGTCGATCTGCTTTTCGAGATGCGCGAGCGCGAGGCAATCGAGGCCGAGGGGTTGCTGAGCTATGATCCGACGCTGCCCGACGTGATAGCCATCCCGGCGTGCGTGCCGAACACCGTGGCCGAGATCGCGCGTTGCATTGACGCGCAGAGGGTGAGGGCGAGCGCGGCGTGAGCCAAACAAAAAGCAAAGGCCGACCAAAGGCTGACCAAAGGGGAAGCAAAGCCGCGCCCGGCTTCGAGGTGTTGGAGACCTACGAAGCGATGCTGCGCGAGCGGGTCGAGAGGCCCGAAGGATTCGACTTGCGCCACGGCACGGCCGAACGTCTCGCCCTTGGCTACTACGAACGGGCGAAGGCGAAGGCGGCGGCATAGGGGGGATTGATGTCCGAACGGCAGCGACAAAAGAATCCGCCCGCGCTGGCTCGCTCGCTCACGCTGGCGCGGCGTGCCGAGTTCGATCTCGGTCTCCTGCACGACGCCGCGCTCGCCGCCGCCGTGCCGTTCGCTTCACTCGCCAAGATCAAGCGCGCGCGCGGCGAGGTGAAAAACTTGCTGCGCGAGTTGTCTGGCGTGCCGGTGGAGAGTGAGAGGCCGCGCCGTGATGTTTGATACCATGAGGCGGACAGTGAGCGAAGGAGGCCCGTCCCCCTGGGTTCCAACGACGAACATGATTCCGCCCGCGAGATCGAGCCCGACACGCTCCTCGCCGCCCGCCAGATCGAGAACGTGCGCGCGCTGCTCATCGCGGAGGCCCGGCTCGTCGGTCGGGCCGCGGTTACGAAGGGTCTCATGCGCGAGCGCCGGAACGCCCGCTCGCGCGTCGAGGCGGCCGAGCAGGAGTTGCGCAGCGCGCGCAGTTGGCTCGCGGAGGTCGAGCGGGAGATCGCGGAGACGCGCGCGCCCGGCGACTTGAAAAAAGCGTAGGGACTTGCGCCCTCGCGGTGCGGTACAATGCGGACGGCCACAGCGCGACCACGGCGCGGGCCGTTGAAAACATAACGGGCACACATCTGAGGCCCGCCGAACCCGGATCGCTTACGAGTGATCGAGGTTCGGCGGGCCTCTGTCTTTTGGAGTCACGATGAATACTTCCCAACCCTTACCCGCCGTCTACGCCGAACTCGTCGCGGAGGAACAATCCCTCGCGGCCCTCGTCGAGTCGATCAACCAGCGCAGCGACTACCGGGCGCTCGCCGTCGCGGAAATCGAGCTCGCCATGCTGCGTCGCGTGATGGCCACCTTCGCCGACGACGAGAAGGTGGCGCGCCCGCCCGAAGATTTCCGCGCTCGCCGCCGGGACGCGGAACGCGGGCGGCTGGAAGAGATGCTGCGGACGCTGCCGGCCGAACTTGAGGCCGCGGAGGCGAAAATGGAAAAGGCGCACGCGGAGTTTTCGCGGCCGGCCTCGCCCTCCCTCAGCCCGTCCGCCGCCGCGGAGCATGTCGGGGTGGCGCGCGGCCGGTTCTTCGAGGCGCAGAAGTGCGTCGCCGAACTGCGCGCGCGACTCGCCGGCATCCCGGCCCACATCGCGCAACTCGACGAGGAGGCCGTGCCGGGCTACGAGGCGCGTCAGAGGCGGGCGCGTCTGGCCGCGGACGTGGCCGCGCTGCAATCGGAGATCGGGCGCGAGGAGGGCGTGCTCGCCGGCTTCGTCGCGCAGCTCGCCGACGGGGTGACGCCGCCGCCCGAGTGCGTGAACCCGCTGATGATCGACCGGTGGCGCGCGAACCTGCGCGACCAGCGGGATCGGTGGGTGGGCGACATCGCGCGCCTGCGCGCCCATCTCGCCGCGGCGGAGGACGCGCTGCGGCGAGCCGAGGCGGGCGTGGACACGGCAAGCGAGGTCACAGATTGAGAGGAGCGCAGAGCGCGGAGATGAAAAAGCCGAAAACGATTGTTGTTTACATGGGCGACGTGGAGGGGCGGAGACATCCGGCCGTCAGCCGG
>MWWG01000116.1_pt1 | contig 12554 bp, 10 predicted proteins | sample 1047331 | NCBI WGS metagenome assembly MWWG01 (sample SAMN06349968, study PRJNA376086) | soil metagenome | isolation source: MG6-4 sample Antarctic (ecotone) soil | place: Antarctica | collected 2015-01-13 | reverse complement strand
TTGGCAGAAGTGGAGCAAAGCCTTGGCTTGGACGATTAAATTTGACGAGGGTGCCAAGAAAGATTTAGCGAAATTGGACAAACAAATTGCTAAACGCATTACGACATTTTTGGCTGATCGGATTGCTTCGCTGGACGACCCGCGCAGCATTGGCGAAGCCCTCAAAGGTTCCAAGTTGGGCGATTTTTGGAAGTACCGTGTGGGTGATTACAGAATCGTTGCTAGCATCGAGGACGGCGCTTTACGCGTTCTCGTGGTGAAGATCGGTAACCGGCGCGAGGTGTACCGTTGAACAGGAGGCCGCATGGCTGGTAGCAAAAATAACGCGGCAGGCAAGAAGTTGATCGAGTTCGTAGAGCGAGTCTCGGCACAGGCGCAGCAGCGGGCCGAGACTGAACCCAAGGCACCACTCCCGGCAAACGTGGTGCGGTTGCCGTTGTGGTCGGAGGTAGTGCGAGGTGTGCCAAACGGGGTTCTTCGGTCTGCGCTCTTTGGTGCGATTAAGAAAGGCGCACGTCGTTACATGGAAGGCGAGCAAGTACCCGCGCTGGACGGGGTTGATATTCGTTACACGGGCCAGCGTCTGGATCAAGGCGATCTTGATGTTTGGGAAAACGTGCTGCACATCGTTCGTCTTCAAGAAATGGGCGAACAGTGCCGCTTCACAGCCTACGCCATGCTCAAGCTGCTGGGTAAAACAAATGCAGGTACCAATCGAGAGACGCTGCATAAGCGTTTGATGCGACTCAAGGCTAATGCAATCGAGATTCATCAAGGCCGCTACTCTTACGCTGGAAGTTTGATTGACGATGTATACCGAGATAAAGAAACGCATGAATATGTGCTGATCTTGAACCCCAAATTACGTGCTTTGTTTGCTGCGGATCAATTTACCCAGGTCGATTGGAATGTGCGCAACGCACTGAGTGGCCACCAGTTGGCGCAGTGGTTGCATGGGTTTTACGCAAGCCATGCCAAGCCGTTTCCGCTAAACGTGGAAACTCTACTCAAGTTGGCAGGCAGTGAGGATGCAAGCGCAGGTAGTAGGCGCCAGACTCTACGCAAAGCACTGGACGCGCTAACGGAGGCTAGCGAGTCCAACGGCCAGCCGTTCGGCTATGACATTCGAGGCGACCTTGTTCATACTGAAAAAAAGCCAAGTGTGGCGCAGCGCCGGCATTTGAGCAGAAAATCTACCAAGCCTCGGAAGCCTTGCGTTTGATACCGGCGCTGCGCCTATCCAATAGGGTAGTAGCGCCTATCCAATAGGGTAGTAGCGCCTATCCAATAGGGTAGTAGCGCCTATCCAATAGGGTAGTAGCGCCTATCCAATAGGGTAGTAGCGCCTATTCATGTTTCACGAAATCGGTTGGGAACCCGCATCAATCCTACCGTGGAACATAGGAGCTTTGTTTGCTAATCTTCTTTAATCTTTTTTAATCAATAATTTCATTTTCAAACTGTGGATAACCTTAAAAAATCGACACACCCGCCCCCACCGCTACGCGGCAGGGGAAAGGTAGATCAACCCCCCCTTTTTTACCTATTTTGTCATCGGTCAATTATCTAGCCCATTGGCTTCCCAGCCTACGCTAGTCAACTTCACTCCATGTTTTTCATCTTTCTTTTCGGCACCTTCAATGATCTGTCCGACATAGGGGAAAGCTGCTAAAAATTCCGGTTTTTTTGCCCAATCAGCTAACTCTTTGATTTTGTAGTGGTACGTTACCTTGGCTTCTTGATAGTCGCCGAACTTCATTGGACCTTCCCATTTCACTACCTTATCGAGTGCTTTTTTACCCCAGCACAAATCGGTTTGCGTCCCCTTAGTCTTCCCGTTCATCCCGAAGCTTTCTACTTCTTTTATCTGTTCAAAGGGCTTGGCTGCATCGGTCAGCACATAGCGTTTGACTTTGAATTTTCCGCCAGTAGGCTTACCGTCAAAGCCAGTCATAGGGATTTCGGTATCTTCGCCTTTTGACAAGCCAACGGCTTCAAGTGCGGCCATGCTCCCAGCCGTGCCGGTCGGCATTGTCTTTTGCATGAGCAAGTCCACTTTGTTGACATCGACTGGCCACTTAGTAAGGTTCAGACACAGGTCGCCCTTTTTGTCGAGATATTGTCCGACCGCTGCACCGAAGTTTTTTTCGTTCGCGTCGGTCTTACTTCCACATCCGACTAACAAGATCACCATAGCTACCGTACCGCTTACTGATTTCTTCATATTTCCCCTTTTTTGTTAAAGAAACATGTTTTTACATCATTTTTTTGAAATAAGGTAGGACTGGTCTGCCGCTGTGACCACACCCGCTATTCTGGGGGAGTGAGGCCCAGTAGAACGGTAGAAGCAGTTAGTCGGTTAAGAAGTCTCCAAAATCAAGCGGCGGAGTGTCCACCTTGGGGAACTGGCGCCGGCACGGACACCCCCCCACCGCTACGCAGCAGGGAAAGGTAAGTCAAAACCTAAAAATCGAAAGGTTATTTTCCTTTTAGGAAATATTTTTATTTTCGTATAAGCAGATGTTTTTATATCTGCTTAAAGCAATGATTTATTATCCGTTAATGCGATAAATAAATATCCGCTAATAGGATTGATTTTTATCTGTTAATAAGATATCATTTATTAATTGCAGCGGATATTTATTTATCTGCATAATCAGATAAAAAGGAATCCGTTATGCAGTTCAGGGAACAGGGAAAGAAAATACAGTGCATTCGTTCAGCATATGACCAGGTTGCTAAACGGAGTCATCAAAAAGTTATTGCTGCCTTTGACCGTTTTGCGGATAAATTACCATCCGCCGAGTTATCCGATTTAACTACTATTGAGCAACAGGAACTGAAGACTTGGTTTGAGGCGCGGCAGTCGATTAATGCCGAACATTTGCAGCGGCACCGTGTGGTAAGTGCGGCTTCGACATTGGCCCAGCTTGCCGAATCGATCAAGGTTGCAGGCACTGCCCTGAACGATGTTCAAGCAGCTGCCATCTGGAGTGGTCTAGCTAATGTTGGTAAGGCACTACGTCGCAGCGGGTATTTGAAACCACGCCGTGCTAACGTGGTAGTGTCTGTTTTGATGGATCAGCCGGATTTGTTGTCCGATGTTGTTGGCAATGAAGGTACTTGATATAATTTTTATTTGCGGCAGTACGGTTAGAAACAAGCCATGTTTTCGCAAGCAAAAACTAGCCTCTTCCCTACGGTCATCGCCCCCACTCGCTACGCTCGGAGGGTTTTAAATGCAAGATCAAAAGCCAATGCCGGACGCATCCCCACTACCGCCGCGACGCGGCAGGGGTGGGCGTCCAAAATCCGAACCCGGCACCGTCCGCGCTCGGACGATCGGCGTGCGTGTCAACCCAAGCGAGTCGGCATTGTTAGATAGCAAAGCCGCTGATATGGGTATAACGGCAGGCGACTTTTTGCGCCAGGCCGGGCTGACGCGCCGGCTACCATCGCCGCCAGTTCCGGCTGTCAATCGGCAGGAATATGCCGACCTGGCCAAGCTGGCCAGCAATCTAAACCAGCTCGCGCACCAGGCTAATTCCGGTGCGCCGGTTGCTGTAAGTGATGCACTTCTGCACCAGGTCGCCGGCGAAGTCCGCCGCTTGCGTCAAGCCCTTTTGGGTCTTGGGAGTAGCAATGATAGCCAGCGCAGTTAAAGGAACGGGCTTTCGCGGGGCTGTGGAATACGACATCACGAAAGAGGGTGGGCGTGTCATCGACACGAATATGGCGAGCGAAAATCCAAGAGAACTGGCAGCAGAATTCGGAAAAATCCGTGCGCTTCGTCCAAAACTTGCGAAGGCTGTGCTTCACGTTTCGCTATCCGCAGCGCCCGGTGAGCATTTAAATGATGCGCAATGGCAGTCAGTAGCAACGCGTTATTTACAAAAAATGGGCTTCGACAACAATCAATTTGTCGTCACGCGGCACACGGACACGGCGCACGAGCATATCCACATCGTTGCAAATCGCATCCGTTTTGATGGCAGTGTAACAACTGATAGCCAGGATTATCAGCGCCAGGAGAAAGTCATGCGAGAGATAGAACGAGATTTCGGGCTACGCGCGGTGGCGCCAAGCCGTGACGCCGAGCGTCGGGCGCCGACGCGGGGCGAGATCGAGGGCGCGATCCGCACCGGCGAGCCTTCGGCAAAGCAGCAACTGCAGCAGCTTTGCGATGCTGCGGCCAAGGGTTGCCGCAGCTTTACGCAATATCAGGATCGTCTGGAAGCCGCCAGTGTCGAGCTGGTGCCGGTCGTCCAGATGGAGGGCGCGAAGCTGTCGGGCCTGTCCTATCGGCTGGACGGCGTGATGATGAAGGGTAGCGATCTTGGCAAGGCATACAGTCCGGCAGGTTTGGCAAAACGAGGGGTGACATATGAGCAAGACAGAGATTTTGCGGCAGTCAGCCGCAGCATCGAACGAGACACGGTTAGAGCATTTGGCGAGCCAGATCGAGGCGGTGCGCCAGGCCAAGCACCAGAGCGCGGAGGATTTGGCCGCGACCTTGGAACCGTTGGCGCAGGCACTGGCGGCATTGGCGGACGAGACGCGCCAAACGCTGATCGAGATCGACCACAAGACCGCGCAGGCAGCGAACTACTTCGAAGAGAAGATCAGCGACACGACGCAAGCGTGGAAGGACGCAGCCAAAGCAGCGGACGACGCGGCAGTAGCGTTGACGAAAGCCGCGACACGGATGGAGTGGCGGCATTACGCCCTGGCAGTGGCAACGGGATTGAGTACGGCGGTGCTCGTGAGCGGGTTTTGGCTTTGGCTGGAACCGCCGACAGTCAAGACCGAGCTGGACGCGGAAGCGGTGGCCAATCTCCTGAAGCCGTCAATGATCGAAGCCTTGCGGCCATCAAAAAACAAATAGCAGCGTTGGATGTAGAGCGTTTCGAGGTTGGCATCAGGGAGGCTAAAACCGGCTTGATGATGAATCGCCAATGGAGCCGGGCCGAGGTCGAGCAGTCGGCGGCATGGTTAAAACGCATGAATGCCAAGGGTAATGACGTGTATATCCGGCCAGCTGGCGACCATGGCCTGATATTGGTTGATGATCTGACAGCGGATAATATTTATAGCATGGCAAAGGATGGTTTTTCATCCGCTGCGACGATAGAAACTTCTCCGGGTAACTATCAAGCCTGGGTCAAAATATCGGATAAGCCGTTATCCGTTGAGACGCGCAGACTTGGCGCACGTTCGCTGGCAAAGTACTACAGCGGCGACATGAATAGCGCGGACGGCCAGCATTACGGACGCTTGGCGGGATTCACGAACCAAAAGCCCGAACACACACGCGCCGGCCGGCAGCCGTTCGTGTTGGCCCACGCCTGTTCGGGCGCGCTGGCAGCTGCAGCGCCGTCGTTCACGGCACGTATCGAGCAGCACATCGACAAGGCTGAGGCGAAGGAAGAGCGCGCAGTACGGCTAGAAGCGATCAAAAAGGCCCCTGGCGGCGTTATTGGCACCGATCCGGTGCGGTACTACCAGCACGGCGCAAAACGGCTCCTGGCGCGTTATGGCGACAGCACGGACCTGTCGCGCCTGGATTGGATGATCGGCGGCGACATGGCGGCGGCTGGTTTCAGTGCAAAACAGATCGAGCAGGTGATTCTGGATCACTCGCCCCAGGTGGAAAGCAGGAAGGCCGGGCATGTGGAGGATTACGCCCGGCGCACTGTCCAAAAGCTGTTTGCAGATCCAGACGTGATTGCAAAGCGGGATCTGAATGCAGCGCAAGAGCGACAGCGAGGGCGCGACCGTGGCAGTGACTACGACATTCCGGGCCATTGAATTCTTTCCCTGCCGCGCTAGCGGTGGGGCGGTGTGTTGGCTTACGTTGCTAGCGTTTCTTATTGCCCCATGCAATACTTGTAATGCTTATTATTTTTTCAGGAGAAATCATGGCTGCCGTATCACTTCGTTTGCCAGAGGACGTATCAAGCCGTCTTGAAAACTTGGCCACCATTACCGGGCGCAGCAAAACTTTTTACATGATCGAGGCCATTCGGGAACACATTGACGATCTCGAAGACTTGTACCTTTCGGAGCAGCGACTGATTGCCAATCGTGCCGGAAAATCCAAGACATACACTTTGGCAGAAGTGGAGCAAAGCCTTGGCTTGGACGATTAAATTTGACGAGGGTGCCAAGAAAGATTTAGCGAAATTGGACAAACAAATTGCTAAACGCATTACGACATTTTTGGCTGATCGGATTGCTTCGCTGGACGACCCGCGCAGCATTGGCGAAGCCCTCAAAGGTTCCAAGTTGGGCGATTTTTGGAAGTACCGTGTGGGTGATTACAGAATCGTTGCTAGCATCGAGGACGGCGCTTTACGCGTTCTCGTGGTGAAGATCGGTAACCGGCGCGAGGTGTACCGTTGAACAGGAGGCCGCATGGCTGGTAGCAAAAATAACGCGGCAGGCAAGAAGTTGATCGAGTTCGTAGAGCGAGTCTCGGCACAGGCGCAGCAGCGGGCCGAGACTGAACCCAAGGCACCACTCCCGGCAAACGTGGTGCGGTTGCCGTTGTGGTCGGAGGTAGTGCGAGGTGTGCCAAACGGGGTTCTTCGGTCTGCGCTCTTTGGTGCGATTAAGAAAGGCGCACGTCGTTACATGGAAGGCGAGCAAGTACCCGCGCTGGACGGGGTTGATATTCGTTACACGGGCCAGCGTCTGGATCAAGGCGATCTTGATGTTTGGGAAAACGTGCTGCACATCGTTCGTCTTCAAGAAATGGGCGAACAGTGCCGCTTCACAGCCTACGCCATGCTCAAGCTGCTGGGTAAAACAAATGCAGGTACCAATCGAGAGACGCTGCATAAGCGTTTGATGCGACTCAAGGCTAATGCAATCGAGATTCATCAAGGCCGCTACTCTTACGCTGGAAGTTTGATTGACGATGTATACCGAGATAAAGAAACGCATGAATATGTGCTGATCTTGAACCCCAAATTACGTGCTTTGTTTGCTGCGGATCAATTTACCCAGGTCGATTGGAATGTGCGCAACGCACTGAGTGGCCACCAGTTGGCGCAGTGGTTGCATGGGTTTTACGCAAGCCATGCCAAGCCGTTTCCGCTAAACGTGGAAACTCTACTCAAGTTGGCAGGCAGTGAGGATGCAAGCGCAGGTAGTAGGCGCCAGACTCTACGCAAAGCACTGGACGCGCTAACGGAGGCTAGCGAGTCCAACGGCCAGCCGTTCGGCTATGACATTCGAGGCGACCTTGTTCATACTGAAAAAAAGCCAAGTGTGGCGCAGCGCCGGCATTTGAGCAGAAAATCTACCAAGCCTCGGAAGCCTTGCGTTTGATACCGGCGCTGCGCCTATCCAATAGGGTAGTAGCGCCTATCCAATAGGGTAGTAGCGCCTATCCAATAGGGTAGTAGCGCCTATCCAATAGGGTAGTAGCGCCTATCCAATAGGGTAGTAGCGCCTATTCATGTTTCACGAAATCGGTTGGGAACCCGCATCAATCCTACCGTGGAACATAGGAGCTTTGTTTGCTAATCTTCTTTAATCTTTTTTAATCAATAATTTCATTTTCAAACTGTGGATAACCTTAAAAAATCGACACACCCGCCCCCACCGCTACGCGGCAGGGGAAAGGTAGATCAACCCCCCCTTTTTTACCTATTTTGTCATCGGTCAATTATCTAGCCCATTGGCTTCCCAGCCTACGCTAGTCAACTTCACTCCATGTTTTTCATCTTTCTTTTCGGCACCTTCAATGATCTGTCCGACATAGGGGAAAGCTGCTAAAAATTCCGGTTTTTTTGCCCAATCAGCTAACTCTTTGATTTTGTAGTGGTACGTTACCTTGGCTTCTTGATAGTCGCCGAACTTCATTGGACCTTCCCATTTCACTACCTTATCGAGTGCTTTTTTACCCCAGCACAAATCGGTTTGCGTCCCCTTAGTCTTCCCGTTCATCCCGAAGCTTTCTACTTCTTTTATCTGTTCAAAGGGCTTGGCTGCATCGGTCAGCACATAGCGTTTGACTTTGAATTTTCCGCCAGTAGGCTTACCGTCAAAGCCAGTCATAGGGATTTCGGTATCTTCGCCTTTTGACAAGCCAACGGCTTCAAGTGCGGCCATGCTCCCAGCCGTGCCGGTCGGCATTGTCTTTTGCATGAGCAAGTCCACTTTGTTGACATCGACTGGCCACTTAGGGGTCGTCTCAGAATTCGGAAAATAAAGCACGCTAGGGGCTGGCGTGTCAGGTTGAAGTCTAAGAAGTCGAGCGTAGAACGTCAGACAAGGCCGAAAACGGCCCTAATCTGACGCGATGTAAGTGGGGTGCTTGACGCCCGTTTGAGGCGTACTTCAAGCTGACAGCGCTATTCGTAAATTGCTACGGTTGCCGGGCTTCCCGTAGAACAATTAACATCGCCGAAGGGCTGAATTCGGCCAAGAGCTGCCGTTCAAGCCGGGGACTTCAACCAATCTTAGATAGGGATCGACATGAATCCAACCCTAGATGTCGCCATACCGGTACTTCCTTGCCGTTCCATGAGCGTGACAACCGAATTCTATCTGCGGCTGGGCTTCGAAGGCGGCGTGCATGAGTTCAACCAGGATTACGCGATCTTCACACGAGACACCATCGAACTTCACTTCTTTCTCCACGCCGATCTGGTTCCTGCCGCATCTTGGGCAGGTTGCTACATTCGCGTACTCGATGTGCAGAGCCTGTACGAAGCCAGCTTGGCTAGTGGATTGCCTTACTCAGGTATCCCGCGCATGGATCGGTTGGAAGACAAACCCTGGGGTCTCAAGGAATTTGCTGTCGTCGATTCGGATGGGAATCTTATCCGCATTGGCCAAATTATTTAGTGCAAGAAAGCTGGCAGAGGTGAGCGTCCGGTTTGGGTCGGCTGTGGCCAATGGAAAATCTTTTCAAAGCCTTACCGTGCTTTATTTTCCGTTTTCTGAGACGACCCCAACTACTTCGAAAAGAAGATTGGGGACACGACCAAAGCGTGGACGGACGCAGCGATAGCAGCGGACGACGCGGCGGTAGCGTTGAGGAAGGCCGCAAAGCGGATGGAGTGGCGGCATTACGCCCTGGCCGTGATGACGGGATTGATTACGGCGGTGCTCGTGAGCGGGTTTTGGGTTTGGCTGGCACCGCCGACCGTCAAGACCGAGCTGGACGCGGAAGCGGTAGCCAATCTCCTGAAGCCGTTAATGATCGAAGCCTTGCGGCCATCAAAAAACAAATAGCAGCGTTGGATGTAGAGCGTTTCGAGGTTGGCCTCAGGGAGGCTAAAACCGGCTTGATGATGAATCGTCAATGGAGTCGGGCCGAGGTCGAGCAGTCGGCGGCATGGTTAAAACGCATGAATGCCAAGGGTAATGACGTGTATATCCGGCCAGCTGGCGACCATGGCCTGATATTGGTTGATGATCTAAAAGCGGATAAAATTTCTAGCATGGCAAAAGATGGTTTTACATCCGCTGCGACGATAGAAACTTCTCCGGGTAACTATCAAGTATGGGTCAAAATATCGGATAAGCCGTTATCCGTTGAGGCTCGTAGGCTTGGCGCACGTTCCCTGGCAAAGCACTACAGCGGCGATATGAATAGCGCGGACGGCCAGCATTACGGACGCTTGGCGGGATTCACGAACCAAAAGCCTGAGCATGCGCGCGCCGGTCGGCAGCCGTTCGTGTTGGCCCGCGAGTGTTCGGGCAGCTTGGCAGCTGCAGCGCCGTCTTTCACGGCACGTATCGAGCAGCACATCGATAAGGCTGAGGCGAAGGAAGAGCGCGCAGTGCGGCTAAAAGCGATCAAAACGGCCCCTGGCGGCGTTATTGGCAGCAATCCGGTGCGGTACTACCAGCACGGCGCAAAACGGCTCCTAGCGCGTTATGGCGACAGCACGGACCTGTCGCGCCTGGATTGGATGGTCGGCGGCGACATGGCGGCGGCTGGCTTCAGTGCAAAACAGATCGAGCAGGTCATTCTGGATCACTCTCCCCAGGTGGAAAGCCGCAAAGCCGGGCATGTTGAGGATTACGCTCGGCGTACAGTCCAAAAGCTGTTTGCAGATCCAGACGTGATTGCAAAGCGGGATCTGAATGCAGCGCAAGAGCGACAGCGAGGGCGCGACCGTGGCAGTGACTACGACATGCCGGGTCGTTGAATTTCTTTCCCTGCCGCACTAGCGGTGGGGCGGTGTGTCGGCTTACGTCGCTAGCGTTTCTTGTTGCCTCATGCAATACTTGTAGTGCTTATTGTTTTTCTAGGAGAAATCATGGCTGCCGTATCACTTCGTTTGCCAGAGGACGTATCAAGCCGTCTTGAAAACTTGGCCACCATTACCGGGCGCAGCAAAACTTTTTACATGATCGAGGCTATTCGGGAACACATTGAGGACCTCGAAGACTTGTACCTTTCGGAGCAGCGGCTGATTGCTAATCGTGCCGGAAAATCAAAGACCTACACCTTGGCAGAAGTGGAGCAAAGCCTTGGCTTGGACGATTAAATTTGACGAGGGTGCCAAGAAAGATTTAGCGAAATTGGACAAACAAATTGCTAAACGCATTACGACATTTTTGGCTGATCGGATTGCTTCGCTGGACGACCCGCGCAGCATTGGCGAAGCCCTCAAAGGTTCCAAGTTGGGCGATTTTTGGAAGTACCGTGTGGGTGATTACAGAATCGTTGCTAGCATCGAGGACGGCGCTTTACGCGTTCTCGTGGTGAAGATCGGTAACCGGCGCGAGGTGTACCGTTGAACAGGAGGCCGCATGGCTGGTAGCAAAAATAACGCGGCAGGCAAGAAGTTGATCGAGTTCGTAGAGCGAGTCTCGGCACAGGCGCAGCAGCGGGCCGAGACTGAACCCAAGGCACCACTCCCGGCAAACGTGGTGCGGTTGCCGTTGTGGTCGGAGGTAGTGCGAGGTGTGCCAAACGGGGTTCTTCGGTCTGCGCTCTTTGGTGCGATTAAGAAAGGCGCACGTCGTTACATGGAAGGCGAGCAAGTACCCGCGCTGGACGGGGTTGATATTCGTTACACGGGCCAGCGTCTGGATCAAGGCGATCTTGATGTTTGGGAAAACGTGCTGCACATCGTTCGTCTTCAAGAAATGGGCGAACAGTGCCGCTTCACAGCCTACGCCATGCTCAAGCTGCTGGGTAAAACAAATGCAGGTACCAATCGAGAGACGCTGCATAAGCGTTTGATGCGACTCAAGGCTAATGCAATCGAGATTCATCAAGGCCGCTACTCTTACGCTGGAAGTTTGATTGACGATGTATACCGAGATAAAGAAACGCATGAATATGTGCTGATCTTGAACCCCAAATTACGTGCTTTGTTTGCTGCGGATCAATTTACCCAGGTCGATTGGAATGTGCGCAACGCACTGAGTGGCCACCAGTTGGCGCAGTGGTTGCATGGGTTTTACGCAAGCCATGCCAAGCCGTTTCCGCTAAACGTGGAAACTCTACTCAAGTTGGCAGGCAGTGAGGATGCAAGCGCAGGTAGTAGGCGCCAGACTCTACGCAAAGCACTGGACGCGCTAACGGAGGCTAGCGAGTCCAACGGCCAGCCGTTCGGCTATGACATTCGAGGCGACCTTGTTCATACTGAAAAAAAGCCAAGTGTGGCGCAGCGCCGGCATTTGAGCAGAAAATCTACCAAGCCTCGGAAGCCTTGCGTTTGATACCGGCGCTGCGCCTATCCAATAGGGTAGTAGCGCCTATCCAATAGGGTAGTAGCGCCTATCCAATAGGGTAGTAGCGCCTATCCAATAGGGTAGTAGCGCCTATCCAATAGGGTAGTAGCGCCTATTCATGTTTCACGAAATCGGTTGGGAACCCGCATCAATCCTACCGTGGAACATAGGAGCTTTGTTTGCTAATCTTCTTTAATCTTTTTTAATCAATAATTTCATTTTCAAACTGTGGATAACCTTAAAAAATCGACACACCCGCCCCCACCGCTACGCGGCAGGGGAAAGGTAGATCAACCCCCCCTTTTTTACCTATTTTGTCATCGGTCAATTATCTAGCCCATTGGCTTCCCAGCCTACGCTAGTCAACTTCACTCCATGTTTTTCATCTTTCTTTTCGGCACCTTCAATGATCTGTCCGACATAGGGGAAAGCTGCTAAAAATTCCGGTTTTTTTGCCCAATCAGCTAACTCTTTGATTTTGTAGTGGTACGTTACCTTGGCTTCTTGATAGTCGCCGAACTTCATTGGACCTTCCCATTTCACTACCTTATCGAGTGCTTTTTTACCCCAGCACAAATCGGTTTGCGTCCCCTTAGTCTTCCCGTTCATCCCGAAGCTTTCTACTTCTTTTATCTGTTCAAAGGGCTTGGCTGCATCGGTCAGCACATAGCGTTTGACTTTGAATTTTCCGCCAGTAGGCTTACCGTCAAAGCCAGTCATAGGGATTTCGGTATCTTCGCCTTTTGACAAGCCAACGGCTTCAAGTGCGGCCATGCTCCCAGCCGTGCCGGTCGGCATTGTCTTTTGCATGAGCAAGTCCACTTTGTTGACATCGACTGGCCACTTAG
>MWWG01000115.1_pt1 | contig 12563 bp, 14 predicted proteins | sample 1047331 | NCBI WGS metagenome assembly MWWG01 (sample SAMN06349968, study PRJNA376086) | soil metagenome | isolation source: MG6-4 sample Antarctic (ecotone) soil | place: Antarctica | collected 2015-01-13 | reverse complement strand
AAATATTTGTAAAAACGGTTTAAGTGACTATCAGTACGATCATAGATTTTTTCCTGCATCTCCCGGATTTTGGGTTTTGAACTTGATGCGAATTGTTCACGCTCAATAATAGAACATTGTCCGAAGGCTCTGTAAGCCTCTTGGTGGGTTTCTTTTACTTCTGCTTCCTTTTGCCCTAGATAATCAATCCAAGCAGCGTGGTGAGCCTCCTGGTGCCCTTTAAAGGCCTGTTCCAAATCCTTTACCTTTGTCTTTTCTTCTTTCTGCTTTTTCTGGGCTTTTTGCTCTTGATATCTGGTAGGAGGACTATAATTTTGTTCTATTGCTCTGATTATGTAAGCAGCAGGGTCTTTAATGCGGGAATGCTGCCGGTGTGGGTAAAGCTCAAGCTGATGTGCTACTTGCTCAAGTTTCGTGGTTACGAACTTCGTAGCTGTGTCTTCGTGAACGCCGAAGCGCTCGAGAAGCTCTTTCATGAGATGCTTTTGCTCGTTGGTAAGCCGTGGTGCTGATTGCTCTAGCTTTGGTTGTGACGTTTCACTTGTCACAGACTCCGTAGCAACATCAATAGTTTTTACACATTTTCTTTGCTTAGTGCTATTAAACGCTTTGTACTCAGCTTTGGCTTTTAAACCTGGAATATATTTCAAAATCCAATCAGACCTACCGTTTGCATCTGTGGTTGCCTCGTGACTCACCCTTTCGATATAACCTGATTTTAAGTGCACCTGGTGGAGCTTGTAAATTTGCTTTTTTACCTGTTCCCAAGTGAAGTAACGCTCTTGGGCTGAGTATATGCAGTATTCGGAATAAGCGATATCCGCAGTAGGAAGTTTGTGTGTAAGTGCAGCAAAAATGCGGTAGCTCACAATTTCGTAAAAGCGCTGAGAAGCTGGTGAGAGGGCTTTTAGGTAATCATAATCAAGGGGTCGTGCCGGAGCATTATTAAGGACTTCTCGGTAAACACGACTTAAGATTAAATGGACTGCATCGGCTTTTCTTCCATCAGGAAGCTCCTCGCCAGTAAATATCACATCGTAGCGTGTAAAATCTGCCTCAAGAGTTCGTTCAACGCCTCTTTTATCTTTGTATTGAAGTTTAGCACTGATGCCTACAAAAGCATTTTGTCTAAAAGCTCTCTTTAGGGTTTGACTATCATGGTGAGACAGACCGAGCTGGGTAGCGATATCACGTAAACTTCCAAGACGGATAATTTCCGGAATAGGTCTTCCTGCTTCGTCAATATGTCGGTTGACAACGATAGTGTCAAGTTTGTAGGCAAGCTGCCGGGGGTGACCGTACTTGCTGTTATGAGAGACTTCCCAGCGAACATCTACCTCCCCATTTTCGCTTTTTCTTCGTATCTCAATATTAATCTCGCCTGTCTTGGCTAAGTTATGAATGGGATACCGAGACAGCACCGTGTCAGTGCGGATAACACTAAGCGGTAGAAGTATGTTTTCTTTGTCCATCATCTACGCCACCTCAAGATTTTTTTCTGAAGATCGTTTAAAACAACAACAACATCTTTTCGTTTACGCTGTTGTTGTTGTCTTAACAAAGTCTATAAGTCTATTAAGTCTAGGAGCTATAAACCTTTGTATGTCAAGGGGTTGATTAAGATTTCGTCTCTCCAAACCGGGCACTGCGTCTCTCCAAACCGGGCACTGCGTCTCTCCAAACCGGGCACTGCGTCTCTCCAAACCGGGCACTGCGTCTCTCCAAACCGGGCACTGCGTCTCTCCAAACCGGGCACTGCGTCTCTCCAAATTGTGCGGATAAAATTCCCAGATTATACAGATTTATGTAGACAAAAGGCACACATTGTCATATATTGTAGCAATGAAGCTGATTCGTTGGAATGCTGAAAAAACGTCCGCTTAAAGCACGAAAGAGGAGTATCGTTTGAAGCTGTAGAGCTAGCGATTGCCCAAGGTTTGCTGCTTGATGTGATTGAACATCCAAATCAAGAGGCATACTCACACCAGCGGATATTTGTGGTGAAACTTTTTGAGTATGTGTATCTTGTTCCCTTTGTTGAAGATGAAGAAAGCATATTCCTGAAAACCATCATCCCAAGCCGAAAAATGACTGATAAATATTTACGGAGTAAGCAATGAGAAACCTGGATAAAGAAGAACAAGAACTCCTCAAATCTGTTGAGCAAGGAGAGTGGCAATCGGTGAAGGATCTCCCTGAAAAGTTAGATTTGTACAGGCAGTATGCAGAGGCGAATCGTAAGAAGGATAAACGCCTGAATATCCGACTTTCATCGAATGACTTAGAGGCGCTCCAATTTATTGCTGTAGAAGAGGGCATCCCCTATCAGACCCTAATTGCAAGTGTTCTACATAAGTTTGTTACCGGGCGTTTCGTTGAAAGGTCAGAAAAGGGTTAAGGAAACTACTGCACGTAATTACACGGCCCTTTTGCGCCGACACCTGATACCAGTGGGGTGTCTACATGAAGAGTTCTTTGATTCAACTTACAACTCTCTATTACCTACCCATTCTTGAAGCAGTCCTGCAACCAAATCAGAAAGGTCTGTATTTTCCTCGTCAAGTAATAGCTTTTTAACTTGAACGTGAAGTGTCTTAGGAATGTAGACTCCTATCTGCTCATACTCTGGATTACTGCGCTTTCCTGGCTGTTTCCCCTTTTTCTTCTTGGAGTGTGAAATATCGGTAGTTTGTACTTCTTCGTCCTGATGAGGAGCTTCTTCAGGCAAATTCTCACCCTTAAGCGCTGCCGTAAGTCCTTTAAACCTGTTATTCACCACGATACTATCTCCTCCCCAACGGCTCTGTAATCTTCCCATGCGTCCTTGCCTCGAAAGTCATTCACGTCGTACACGGGAACACCTTGTAAGGCTGCTCGTTGAAAAACTATTAATCGTCGAATTCCTGCCTTTAAAAGTGGTAAACCTGCTTCTGTCAGTATCTCTCTGGCCTCATCACCGTCGCGGGTTGGTTTTGGCGGAATAATCGTGAGAAGCACCCGGTAGCGATTAACGCCCAAGGTTTTCAGTGTACTTACCGTTAAAGAGAGTGCATCAATCGACATGGCATCGGGGGTTGTGGGAAGAAGTAAAAGATCACATCCATCTACCAATGCCTCAAGCTCCTCCCGCTCCGGTCGTGCCGCAGTATCAATCACGATATGAGAGTAGTCTTTGATGTACCGGGGTGCTGCTCGTTCATCGACCACCTTAAACGGGAGTGACCCGCGCCTCTGCCATGCAAGACAGCTTCTATTAGGGTCTCCATCAACAAGGAGAACATTGCCTTTTTGTTGCTGGAGGTAACACGCCAAGTGAATAGCGGTGGTGGTCTTTCCCACCCCTCCTTTAAACGATGTCACGGTAATAATCATGGGTGAGCTTCCAGTAATTCGCTTAATTGCTTAACTGAATAAGCACTTATCCAGTTAAGCAATTAATCAGTTAATCGCTTAACCGAATAATCAGTTAATTGATTAACTGAGTTTTTACTCTATTAAGTCTCAATAATCAATAAACTTTTTGAGTTAAGCGGTTAAGCGATTAAGCGGTTAAGCGATTAAGCGGTTAAGCGATTAAGCGGTTAAGCGATTAAGCGGTTAACCGCTTAATCGATTGTCTATTTAATTGCTTAAGCAGTCAAACGAAGTATACTTTTCCATGCAGAAGAAGTTCTGTGGATGTTTCCTTATTCGTTAACGCGAGTGGAGAACGGTGTGAAAGAGGCGTGGCGGTACACCTCGGTAAACTCTGTCTTACCAGCAGAGCTAAGAGGCAAGGGATTAACCTCCCTTTTTATGTACTGTTACTCGTAGCGCTGGGTGCGTTGAAAGGCGCTCGCCCAGTGGAGAGGGAGGCTCGTTGAAGTAATCCGACACTTGTAGTCGAGTAATCTCAACGTTCTATCCCATACAAAGTATTGCAAAAGAGATTTAAAAAGCGGGCGACCGAGACAGACTTACTTCTTATAAAGTAAGCCGTGACAGTTGAAGTGGTGAAAATCCACATGAGGGGGTGTAGTCTAAGGGTGAAAACCTATGATGCATTACCTCATCCAGCGTAGGGAGTTTGTAACCTGGTGACAGGTGCAATCGGTGATGATGACAATCACCGACGATCTGTAGAAATACAGACGATGAAAAGCTCAACTACGAAAGGCGAGAAATTGCTTGCTGGTTACGTCTTCTATGGTGGCAAGGGCACACAGTCGAAAAGAGGGTACGTCAGTAAGGGGAATTTTCTGCATTCTGTCCCCCCAAATCTGAGACGAAAAAGGCATAGCCTTCGGCGTACCTCTCCTGGGAATAATAATTCTCTAGCGACACCTAAAGAAGAACGACAATTGTTACTAATCGGGGAAGGACTTTTGCTACCGCGAGTAAGTTACGCGGTGCCTTGTAAAGTCAACAAGGTGATTAAAACGCAGAAGTCTGGGAGCGGGGTGCAAGTAGGACGATTGAGGAGCTTGCCAGTTCCAAGATCATCTCCGTATTGACTGGTAATCGATACATTGTGGAGTAACGAAAGCACTGACGAGACATCACGTCTCTTTTTCACGCGAGCTGTTCTTAACAGCGGGACTTGTGCTGAAGCTGAAATAAGCTTGAGCACAAATCCTTATCGGAAATAGCCAATCTCTTAGCTAAAAACGCACTATGTAAGTTCACACACAGTTAAAACACTTAAGGTTGTTACGGCTATATGGAATGTGGATTCCGGATTTGTGGTCAACGAAGTTGACTTCCACTATCTGTGTAGGTTGTACAGAGGTTTTATCTAAGGTGGAGTATGGGCTTTGTGCTTTTTAGCCGCGGTTGGTGAAGAGGGTTTTGAGAACGGTTATAAAGCTTTTTTGACGGGATTTTTGAGCAGATCAAAAACCGTCTTTCGATTGAGTTTATACAACGCTTTTTATGGATGTAAAGAGAAGGAGGGGAAAAAAGTATGAAGCAAAGACCCTTGGGATCTTCTTGTGGAAAGTGGCTTACCACTACGTAAAGTACGGCTACTCCCTGTATGCAGTGAGAGAAATTCCTGAAGGTAAAGATCTTGACGGTATTGATCTGAAGATACGTTCTGCTTACAACGTGACGTACTGTCGGATGACAAGACTAAGGCGAAAGAAGGAAGGTCTATCGAACGTCGTGTATATCCGCTATCGGCGCTTTTTTATACTTTTGGGAACTCCGGGAGCGCACGAGAGTTTTTCTCGAATCGTAGTGCACGATATCAACACTGTACCACTTCACTTCAAAGAGTATTCAATTGAAATTAAAGGTGGGAAGGCGTCGGTCATGATTAGCGGCGATCGGATGAAAAAGATTTCTGCGATCGCCTTTTGCATAGCACTTCATCGGGAGAGGAGTGTGACCGCCTTTTTCAAAGGTATTTCACCATACACATTTCCTGGTGTTGTAGGACAAATAAGAGCGCTTTTGTTTCGGGTCAATAAGCGAAGGAAAAAGGCTGGGTTATCAGTAATTCCAGATTTGCATACAGCGGCAATGTACCGGAGTATGCAGAATAGAAAGGAAGTTTTTAGGCGTTGAAACTTCCGAAACCTGAAAAACCTCTGTTAGCGCTGCTGTCCAAGAATTAGTCCTATGCGCTGGATAATACGTGTTAACACTGCGAGTTTCTGAGGGTCTTTGACCTGTTGGAGTTCCTCGGCAATTGCTTTATCATCACCCTGCCTGACTGCCCCGATCAGTTCATCAGATGCACCTTGTGGGAGTAGCTGACTTTCTACAAAGTCAACTTCATCGCTTACGCCCCCATCGTCAGAGTTACGCCAGTATAAACACATAGCCAAAACCTCGTTTGTGAACCTACACAGAGGTTTATGGGTAGTGGTTTGCTGTCTGTAACATGAGTATTTTCAAGCAGTAGTTTGAACGGGAGGGCGGTTTCTGTCCGATTGCTTAAATGCTTCAAGGATAAGGAGCTTACCCTTTAGGCTCCTCGCGCACATTCTCTTTTCCTCAATGCCGGTAGAGAGTTGAGCGTGCTATTCCGAGGGCTTTACAGACCTCAGATATGCTCTTCTCTGGATCGGACAGAAGCTTTTCTAAGCCCCGCATGGGTTCTCTCCCGGATAATGTCCCGCTCAAACTCTGCCAAGGCTGCAAAGACATGGAAGACGAGCTTTCCCCCAGGCGTTGTGGTGTCAATACTCTCTTGGATGTTCTTAAATCCGATTCCCTTCCCTTCTAGCGTCCGAACAATTTCGATTAAGTCTCTGAGTGATAGCCCGAGCCTATCGAGCTTCCAGACGACGAGAGTGTCGCCAGGGCGTAGGTACTCTAACGCCTTTTTTAGTCCCTCTCTTTCAGTGTCCTTACCGCTTTTTGTGTCGCTAAAGATCTTCCCGCATCCGGCTTGTTTGAGTGCATCCCGCTGAAGGTCAGGGTTCTGATCGAGGGTTGATACCCGCATGTAGCCGATGAGCGTAGCGAGTGCCGCCCTTTTTTCCAGTTTGTCCGGATCATCTTGAGGTATAAGTGTCACTACTCCCTTCACTTAAAGATGTCTCAAAACTTAATGATTCCTCTTAGCAATTTGTCCGTACTATGGACAGATAACCCAGTGAATAACTTTTTACAAGTACTTACATTCCTAGTGCAATGAAATAGGAAAGCCCAAATCTTCACCCAGTAGGCTCAGTATTGGCACAATGCGTGCCGATTTATGAGGCTCACATTGAGTAATACAAGGAGCGATAGCATGAAGAACCCAATGATATTTCTACGATCGATTGCCACTGTTGCGGTGACCGGCATGATGTTTTCCAGCACCGTTGCTGCGGCGCTGGCACAAAGTAACAGAGTGACGATCTGTCACCGCACGGGGTCGGCAACGAATCCGTACGTGAAGATCACGATCAGTGAGAATGCCCTCCCCGCGCACCAGGCGCACGGCGACTTTCTCGCGACCTCCGCCGGCTGCGAAGTCCCGCCTCCCGAAACAAACGAAGATTGCGTCGTCAGCTTCGGAGTTGTACAGGTCGGTAATACCGTCACCGGCACTTCCGGCAATGACACCATCGACTGCACCAATGCCCCCTCTGCCAAGATAATCACCGGCGGCGACGGCAATGACACCATCACCGGCTCGGCATTCAACGACGTGATCGACGCCGGCAACGGCAATGACACCGTCACCGGCGGTCCCGGCGATGACGTCATCGAGGGCGGCAACGGCAATGACACCGTCACCGGCGGTCCCGGCGAAGACGTCGTCACGGACAACGGCGATGGCGAGGACACCATCACCCCTTAATCGGCCTTGTGGCTCCAACCGCCTGTAGCGAGCGGTTGGAGCCCCGGTGCGAAAGACGATTAATAAGCGGCTCTATAGAACTGCGCATGATACGTAGACTGCGACACTCGAGCAGACATACCGGTCGCCCTTCGGGGCGGTCTCTTTGTGCTTGGGGTTGTGTTGCAAAAAATTCTTAAGTCGCAATAGTCCTCAGTTATTGACAAAGACATTCCATATATAGCGTCTTGAAAAACAAATAAACACTAAATGTGGAATTTGATTGTCAACTATTACAAGCTATTGACAACAAGAAATTTTTTGCAACACAACGTATCAAACTGACACCCCAAACCCTTGAATGGTTTAAAAGTCAAGGGAGAGGGTATCAGGCTATGATTGATTCGGTGTTAACTTCATATGTTGAACATCAGGAGAAGTACAGCAACGTTCCTAAGTTAAAAGAGTAATTAGTTATCCTTTCCAGTCTTGCATCCCTATCCTAAAAACGAACGTTTTTCATCACTCTTGCCTACTACCCAAAATCAGCTATAAAAACCTCTTTATTTTGTCCTAAAAGTCGTACTATAATCAATGCACTGAAATATAGTCGTGCTGTTGGCTTTTAGGATAAAACTGCCCGTTTGAGTTGTGGCAGGGTTCAAAGATGGATGCGTATGAAGTTTGGTTACTCTCGGATCTCTACTCCCGATCAATCTCTTAACCCGCAAGATGACCAGTTACGAAAAGAGGGATGCGAGCGGATCTTTTCAGATATTGCATCAGGTGCTCAAGAGGAGCGTTCAGCATTAAAGGATCTTCTCTCCCATGCTCGGAAGGGGGATATGGTTGTTGTAGTGAAGCTCGATAGACTCGGACGGTCGTTAAAGCACCTAATTGAAATTGTGGGTGAACTCGAGAAAGAAGGTATTGGCTTAAAATCCCTCTCCGAAGGAATAGATACGACCACTTCAGGCGGAAAGTTAGTGTTTCATATCTTTGGTGCAATCGCTGAATTTGAACGAGCACTCATCATTGAGCGTACCCAAGCGGGGCTCACCGCCGCGAGAGCCCGTGGAAGAAAGGGGGGAAGACCGAAAGCGCTCTCTCCTGCGAAGGTAAAAACACTCCTTTCACTCGCTGGGGATCGAACACTTCCCGTAGGGGAAATTTGCCAGACGCTTAATATCGGGCGAGACACCTATTACCGCTACCTTCGAGAGCATCGTAAGGAAACACTGAAGGAAAATACCACTAGACCATAGCGGTTTTCGCTGAAGCGAATTAGGAAGCCGCCTTAGCCATCTCCTTTTCCTTTTCGCGTACTTCCCCATCATCGTCTACTTCCGAGGAAGTGCTTGTGACTGGCTGTGCTTGTCGCTCGAGCAGCTTGAGAATACTCTTCTCAAGCTTCGTAAGACTAGGACGTGTAAGCTTGGCAAAATACTCGAGGTTTAACACCATTACCTCTTCAAGCTCAGTCTGCACGTCATAGAGCGTGCGTAGCTGTCTTAGAAGCCGTGCCTTGTCTTCCGATTCTTTATTGGTGAAATTGCAGTCCTTTAAGTTTGCGGGATCTACATTCTCAACCGTTCTATCGTGGAGTTCTATCGTGTAGCTTCCTTCAGTGCTCTCGCTTACACGGGCCAAGAAGCCTACTAGCTCTCGAAGGCGAGATTCGTTACCTCTCTTGATAACGCAAATAGTACCTTCGGCAAACACAGTGGCTGCCGTTTCTGGAAATAGCTCATTATCATCAACAAACTCGGCTACTATCTCCTTTACAAGGTCATGAGTAGGTGGCTTTCCTCCTGCCTTATCAACTGATTTCTTCCACGCTTCTGCCTGGGATGCCGGAGTTTTTAACCGGGAAAGCGGTCTGATTTGATACTCTGATACTGGTAAGATCTGAACGGGTCGTTCAGAGTTTTGTAAGTTTCCGATGATTTCCGCTGCTTTTATCTGGTGATATGTGTGACGTGGGGTAAAGTCAAAACGTTCCTGGCAGTAAAGTTCAAATGTCGGGTGGGTTTCACGATAAAGCCTCTTTTTGTTAATCGTTAAAAGGGCTTTTGCCGCAGCATGGAAGGAGTCTTGCACCTGCCGTTCGAGATTCTTTAATTCGCTACGCTCTTCCGGTAAGAGAGGACTTTCCTGCTCTGCTACAACTTGAAGTGCCGTATCATTTTCGTGGCTCAAAGTGATATCTTCTGCTACTTCAACATTAATGGGAGTTGGTTCTTCATTAATTTTTTTCGGGCGTCTGGGCATTAAATTTACGCATGAACGACTGCTTCTTTCATTCTAGGCATGAGCACAAAAAAGACAAGAAAATTCTTGTCGATTAACTAAACTTTTCTCAAACTGCGTATCCAAGGCTTTGTATAGAACCCATTTGATATCTATGCCTATAGCTGCAAGCCCCATGCCCATCTGGGTTTCAGGTATTTTGCCCTCATTGCTCCATAATTTCGCGCCCTGTGTCCACTGGGTTACTGAAAACAGCTTTACTGCACACCTTGTATTCCAAGAAAAGATCCCAAATGGGTTCTATAGAATGAGTGAAGAGAAGCAAGAACGGCGGTCACGCTTAGAAAGCCCCCTCGCGTCAACGCCGCAAGTGCCATCAGAGATCTATGTTGTGGTCGAGTTCGTCCTGAAGCTTAGTGATGTTAAATACAGCTTCTACCATTTTCGTTCCCAGCTCGAACGCCAAGGAAGCGCCTACGAACCCGAAACCTAAGGCGCCAGGGATTCCCCACCCGGGGACCACTGCATGGGTTACTAATCCGGCAAGAACTACAAAAACTCCAAGAAACACCCACGGAACAACTCCATCGGCCACAAGGTACGTGAGAGTAAAGATGATATCCCCCACTGTGTGTACACTCTCGACAAAGATGTTTGAAAAGCAGCGGTATTTGATCCTATGAAGGCGCTTTAAACGTTGAAGATGGAAATAGAATTCCCAGTGTTTCACGAAGTGTAAACACGTAAGTCCTCCGCCGCAGAACCCAACAAATAAAATATAACTCCCGGCATTGATGTGAAGGAGCTCGAAGAAGAAAGCCCCAATGAAGGCCCAAATGAGACATCCAACTAGCGTACCGACGATTACCGCTACGAGATACGTAACGGCGATGAAAAGCCGACCAATGATCTCAAACAAAATAAAAGCTCCTTGAAAGAGATAGAGGAATGGAGAGACATCGAGCGAGGGAGATGTGCTTTCTCCTCGCGGGAAAGGAAAGGAGCGATCTAAAGGGAGGATTAGGAACTACTTCCCCAATACGCGCATACGAGTAATTTTAACGCGTTTACGCGTAAACGCGTTAGATTGTCACAAAGTGACGTAGTTGAGCGAGAATATGCGTATACGCGAAGAGCTAAGGAGACGAACTTATATGCCGAAAATTGCTCCAGGCATGGCTGAATTCTCTGGATACGTTAAAGAAGACCTAAAGCGCCGCTTTAAAGCTGCTTGTTCTGAGGCAGGACGTTCGATGAGTGAGGTACTCTCAGAACTTATGGAGGAATGGCTTTCAAACAAAAAAGCTTTGCTTTCAAGTAAACGCTCTCAAGTGAACAAAGAAGTAGCATACGAGCCAGATGAAAATGCAGTCATGATTGACCCTTCACGAATAGGCCGCGTGAGGGACTCCGCAAATCCTCCTTGGAAGCCGGTCCAAGATTATCCTTGGGTATCAGGAGCCCATTTTCCAGTAGATTCACCCTACTCTCATCCTCGCGTACCAGATCATCTAGCAGAAGTCCGGGGGTTAGGGGTTAAAGATAAACTCACCCTCCTCTATACGGTTAGAGACGATGGTGGGAAATCTCTCTCCCGTGATGAATTAGAGGAGTTGAGAAAAAATATAAGTCAAGGAATAGAGGTAGAAATTGTAATAGTTGAAGATAAGAAGTCCCTATAGAACCCATTTGATATCTATGCCTATAGCTGCAAGCCCCATGCCCATCTGGGTTTCAGGTATTTTGCCCTCATTGCTCCATAATTTCGCGCCCTGTGTCCACTGGGTTACTGAAAACAGCTTTACTGCACACCTTGTATTCCAAGAAAAGATCCCAAATGGGTTCTATAGAACCCATTTGATATCTTGGAGAAGTTTAGAGTAAGATCAGCTAAAAATGCAATACTCAAGCAGTTTGACGGAAAAAGAGTGGAATATCATCGAGCCATTGCTGCCCCAAAAGAAGAAAACCAGACCTGCACAGTGGACGAAACGACAAATCTTGGACGGTATATTTTATCAACTCAAAAATGGATGTAATTGGGGAGACTTGCCCAGAGATTTACCTCCATACTCTACAGTCTTTTGGTATTACAAGCAGTGGCGAGAAACCGGAGTTTTAGATGAGATTATGAACAAGCTCCACGGCAAGGTGCGCGAACAAGCTCAAAAAAAATGAAGTGGACAACTTTAATCATCATTGACTCTCAAGCAGTCAAGAACACTTGTAATGCCAGCAAAACAACCAATGGCTTTTGTCATTACAAAACAACCAATGGCATCAAACGGCACCTAGCAGTCGATACCCTAGGTTTTCCCTTCTTTACCCATTGTACAAAAGCCAATGTTACTGATGACCAAGGACTTATTGAGATGCTCTCACAAAATATTGACTATTTCCAAGCCAAACCCGTAAATATTCCCAAGATCACAATTCTTGTAGATCATGGTTATCATCCCGATGCGCTTAGCACTGCACTGCAAAAACTTTATCCCCAGATCATGACCAAAATTCGCTTTGAACGCTCCCCAAAACCTTCTCTGGCTGAAAAAGAAGCTCAGGGTAAATCTGGATTTGTTCCCGTTGCTACCCGATGGGTAGTTGAACGCTCAAATGCTTGGATGGAACGTTGTAAGAGTTTGGTGAAAAACTTTGAGCGGACTTTGGACAATGCTAGGGCAAAACTTAATCTTTGCTTTATCAGGCTAATGCTTAAACGCTTGACCACCGCTTAACAAGATATCAAATGGGTTCTATAGGCATAGATATCAAATGGGTTCTATAGCATGGTGTCGGCTTACCTTCCTAAGAGGAAGCTACAGCCGCCACCATGCAACTTCCTGCTCCATGATTCACCTTTCGAAGGGAGTTGGATTTATTCTGCGATCCCAATTCCAAAAGTCGAGTACTTCACACCCGGGGTAATCTTTAAAATATTTGTAAAAACGGTTTAAGTGACTATCAGTACGATCATAGATTTTTTCCTGCATCTCCCGGATTTTGGGTTTTGAACTTGATGCGAATTGTTCACGCTCAATAATAGAACATTGTCCGAAGG
>MWWG01000114.1_pt1 | contig 12657 bp, 23 predicted proteins | sample 1047331 | NCBI WGS metagenome assembly MWWG01 (sample SAMN06349968, study PRJNA376086) | soil metagenome | isolation source: MG6-4 sample Antarctic (ecotone) soil | place: Antarctica | collected 2015-01-13 | reverse complement strand
CAACAATGATGATGACAACCAAGATGATCAAGCCAATAATGCCACCGGGTGCACCGCGCATAGTAGCCTCCTTGTTGATAGGCAGAGCATAGCATAGGCGTGCCCGGCGCGTCCTGGTGGCAGAGAACGGGCTACAGGGACAACCCCGCTGCTCTTAACGTCGGCAACCCCTACTGCACGCACGTTGCCGCATCCGGATGTGCTGGCTCGTTCCAGCACACGACGCTCGGGCGGCACACCGTGCGGCCCGAGCCTGTGGCACAACGTGTGGCACAGCGTACGGCACAGTTTTCCCCATTTTGACTGTAGATGTCGGGTGAATACATCAGACGGCTCGGCAGGAAAGTTGTGTCCGAACTGGCCCCGAGTTGCATCCATTTGTGTGTACACGCGTTTGATGATGAGAGACTTCTCATGCTTTTTTCATTACTGTTTAATCTAGGCATGCCATGCTGGCGAATGTTAAGGTAAGATTAAAAAGTCGCTGCTCGGTACGAGGAGGACGACACTGAACGAAATGTATGGGGAAGAGATTGGTTTCTTACAATGCATCCATTAGTAGGCGATGGTAAACGTGCGATTGCGTTATGCAGTTGCACAAGCAAACTTAGTGTCAGTACCAGTCCTTACCTATGTCGTGCTGTTCGCGCTTTTACCTGCAAGCGCTTTTCTGGCGGCTATGGTTCTTATCAGTCGATACACGGCTATCCCAATTGCTGATCTGACCCGTGACCCAGCGTCAATCATGGGTGTGCCTTTTTACATTGGTGCTGTCTCACAAATTGGGGTTGCAATTTGGGCCATGACTGTTGCGATCTGTCTCTTTAGTGCTGCGCTTGTCTCTCAGAAATCCTCACAAGCGAAAGTATTCTTGCTCGCTTCAGGAGCTGTGACAGGCATGCTTCTCGTCGACGATATGTTCCTCGTCCATGAAGGGGTTGCAAGGCGGATATTCAACATCTCTGACCGCCCTGTCTATGCTGCATATCTCATCGTTCTGCTTAGCTATCTTGTGTTATTTCGACAAAGCATCCTCCGCAGTGACTTTCTGCCGTTAGTCTTGAGTTTTTTGTTCTTCGCTGCCTCTCTGGTCGTTGATGTGAAGCTTGTGAAGGTGGAAGAACAGTATCTGTATGAGGATGGGCTCAAGTTTGTCGGGCTTGTCCTGTGGGCTGCCTACTTCGCACGCCTAGCTAGTCAGCTAGTCAGACAGCATTTCACTGTTCCTGGTGGCAGAGAATAGGCCACAGGGGTATATACGTTGAACCCTTGCCGCTACGCGCCCTACTGCATGGGAACGGGCTCGAGCGCTCCGGTTGATGGCAGCCCTCACTCGCCACGTCACTCGCCACCTGAATCGCCACGTCAGTCGCCATGTCAACCGCCAGATCGGAGCGCCTCCAGCCCCGGACGAGCACACGTGTCTACTCGTGATAATCCAAGTTATTGAGACTCCGTGCGCATGGATCTTGGAGCAGCCGTAGGCTAGCGGGAGCGGTGCCCAGTGCCCCGGCACGCTGGACAGACGCGCCAGGCACCTGCAACCTTCATTCGCCCACGCCCCATGCAGGGCCAACACATCTCCTGGGGCGGCTGGGTCTCAAGCAGAGACGATCTCGCGCTGTTCTCTTCCATGTGCTTCATCTTGCTTCAAGCGGAGTTACGGGGCAGAGGTAGTGGTAAGCATGATACAACGGCGAGATAGTTACTGTGGGGTGATGCGCAGCGATCTGGTTAACAGTTTTGTCAGGCTGGAGCCATGTTGCAATCCAACCTAATCCAACACCATTCCCAAACTTTTTCGCAGCCTCTTTCGCAGACTTTTTCCCAAACACTCGGGAGCGGTGGTCCAGGGCAGTAGGATGGCACAGACGTCGCCGGCGGCGCTGCGACATCTTTTACAGACTGGTGGTCTCATTATCCTGGTAGCTAAGGCTCTCCTACACCCTGCGGCGGTACTGCAAGATAAGGGGCGTCCACCGAGCGTGATCGTCGATTTCAACGCCCCTGCCCAAAGGGGGTATGGGGAGGCAGGAAAAGTGTAAAGTGGAGTCAGCGTCAATGAAAGAGAATGACGATCTTATTTCAGCACAACTCGACTGTAGTAGCTAGCCCTTGCGTGGCCGGCCTGCCGGGTTCCTGTCCCACGGATTGCGCGTGTCCTGCTCGGCCTGACGTTGACGCAGCTTGCGCTTGGCAGCGAGCGACAACTGGGCATCCTGCTTGCACTGCTCGGAACAGTACGGCGGCGGACGCCCAGGCCCACTCCGCACAACCGTAAAGTCACCGCTGCACCATTCACAGACCCGCTGAAGCTCGCTCATTGCACGCTCTGAATAAGTCGTAACGCCTATTATAGAGCAGAACGCCATTGGAGGTGCCAACATGCCGGTGTGACCGCGTGGGATGGCTCAGGAGCGAGCGAGTTTTGAGCGCTCCTGTCTACATCTGTAACAGATGAGGGTCGTATCCACGGCGCGCTCTTCGAGTTGCCACAGAGCAAGCTTGATATTGGTTTTGCAAACCGGATAGCCTAATTTATTCGGAATGTGATTGGCCGCTCCACGGGTTCGATCGATGTACACAAGCAGCTGCATTGTCCCACCTTCGACGATGTGCGGATCGGCGTATTGTCCAGCGTGAGAACCCACAGTAGATCCCTTTCCTTCTACAGGGATAACCATACCGTGTGCGCCTCTCTGGCAGAGTGAACGATGTGCCAGTTGTAGCAAAGACAAAAGTACTCCCAGCCCTCAGGACGCCCCTCCATTGCCGCTGTGACCACGTGAGATGGCTCGGGACGCACGAAGACGCCCCAGCCGAAGCCAGGGCGCCATACCGATAACCGCTATTTGTGCGCCATGGCGCACACGACAGTTGCCGATTATCGGGCCGCTGCCAACCGTACCGCTTCCTCGGCCTGGTCATCCTGAAAGCCCAGCTCGCTCTCTGTCTGCCGGGCCGCGTTCTGTGCCTCCAGGAGCGCCACGACGGCCGGCGAGCGCAGAAACATGCCCAGGGCGTAGGCGTCGCGCGGCTCTATCCGTACCAGGCCCAGCGCCGTGCTGCTCAGGTCTAACGCGCCGTCGGGCCGCAGCTCGCAGATCACGCCGTCGATGGTGTGGTTGACGGCCAGCGGCATTGTATTCGTGGTCATAATGGTCTCCATTGTGACTACCGGCCCGCTGGAAGAGCTGCTACTCGACCGGGGCCGCTTTGCTGCCCAGAGCCCGCTGGGCGCGGCCGATATACCTAAGTGTTGACGACAGAGAAATGCTTCGCTGTTATCAATGCTTACCTACCAGGCGAACAGCTTTATACCGATTCGCGCCTCCAAAATCTGCCATGCTGTATTTGACGATCTTCACCTCCACCAGTCCGCGTGTTTCGAGCGATGCTACTGCCCGATGAATAGAGACAAGTTCAGATCGGCTTGCCTCTCTGTCGTTGTCGTCATCCGGGTCAGAGTGAAAGACGTGTTTGACGAGTTCACGAATGGATACCCAGGCAGCGTCATCACTGTTGAACAGGCGTGCATGGAATGGCGGAAGATGCTGTGCATCAAGTACGCGCTGCCGATGAATGCGGCTAAGTGCCTCTACGACGGTACGCTGAATATCACCGAGCCCTTTGCTCACACCTGCCTCCTTTATGCCGTGCGCCGCTCCTCAGCAGGCGCCATAACCACTTTATACCCATCGCGCCGCATCCACGCCCGTAAGCGCTCCCGTGCGCCGTCTACGCCCTCAGGGCCAGGATAAGCCCGCGTGGCCCACAGCAACCGCCCTGAGGCGCTGTGGACGCAGTAGGAGACCATGACGCGGCCCTGGGTGATGGTGAGATAGGCGATGGGTTTCATAGCTAGAACTCCAGGTCTTCGTTGTCACTCGTTGTGTGCTGCCACGCAGGTCGGGCACATTCCGACGCCGGCTCAACCAGTCCACAATGCCGCTCGTGGCCGTACCAGCCGCCCGGCGCGCCACAGGTGCAGAGTAGCGGTACCAAAGAGGAACCGTTACTTTCCGCAATTCTTTGCGTAATGTCGAGCCCTACCCAACCGGAAGGTCCCGAAATGTTTGCATAATGTGCAAACTTACGCCCTACCCGATCGGAAGGGGTTTCTCGCGGTACCAAAACAGTACCGCGAGAAATGTGCGCCAATTTGTCGGACTTACGCCGGCGTGGCATGGCGGCAGCCCTCGCCCGAACAGACACGAAAGTACAGATACCCGCGTCCGCCCACGTAGTGTTGTTGGACGTTCACGGTCTGGCCACACATCGGGCAGCCGTCGCGCTGGGTGGCTGCTGCCGTGTCCCAGGACGCGGCATAGGCGGCGAGCTCAGCCTCAGCCCGAGCAACAGCGGTGATGTGCTTGCAGACGTTCCCACGGAAGTTGTGATCAGGGCAGTCGCAGCGGGTGGCGCTGGTAACATGGACGCGGCCCGAGCCGTTGCCTGAGTCGGTAACATGCCAGAGGCCGGGCAGATCGTCAACTGGTGTGCATTCCTGACGCTCAAGGATGCCGGCGGCTTTGACGTGGCGTGCGATACTTGGTGCATGTGCCATGGACGTACACTCCTTTGGCGCTAGGCTCACTCGGGTGGACAAGACCTGGGTGAGCCGCTTTGTTGTTACTCCATGTTACCCTATATTACCTTGTATGTCAAGTCTGGATATGAAACGTGTTGACACTCTTTATTTCTAGGTGTAACATAGGTACGAGATAGTGAGGTCAGCATGGTGGAACAGCTCTATACAATTGAGGAAGTCTCGAAGCTCCTCAAGGTAAGCCGGAAGACGCTTTATGAGTGGATGAACGCGGGCAGACTGCCGTTCGTGCTTGTTGGTGATCGCCGGCGCATCACCCAATCAGCAGTGAGTAGTTTTATTCGAGAAGGTACCCCAACGAGTGATGACACTGAAGGGGAGAACTCCGAGGGGATAACAATACCCGGCCTGGTCGCAGCGTAGAAACTCAACCAAAGCCGGGCAGTCAAAAAGACAAGAGGATTATAGCAACTATGTCACGTGACATGGACCAATGATGGAATGGACAATAGACCCCGTCACCGAACGCCCCAGCTTGGCAACTGGTACCTGTACAGCAACCGTATGGAACTCAGGTCGCCATGGTTACGCTGCCACGGTGACGCACAGAGGCATGGCCACGGCCCAGTACGGCTTCACAACTCTCGATGAGGCCCAAGCTTGGTGCCTGACGCAGCTTGCTGGTCTGCGAGTAGCTGGCAAATGTGCAAGTGTGGCAGCCCCTTCGAATGACCAACACGACTGACGACATGGCAGCCACGCCGCCAGCATCTGACGTCGGCATGACGCCAGCCGAGGCAGCGGCCTACCTTGGCATTTCTGAGCGCACGGTACAGCGCAGGCTCAAGCAGGGCGCTCTACAGGGCTATAAGCTTGATACTGGGCGCGGCGAGGTGTGGCGTGTGGTGCTTGGCGACATGACCGTCAAGGCGACAAAACCACCTGACGTCATGGCCGTCACGACGCCTGGAGGTGACGTCACGACGCCAGATATTGCCGAGTTCGCCCATGCGGTGATTGATGAGTTGCGCCAAGAGTACCGCGACGAACTGGAGCACTTGCGCCGGGAAAATCAGCAGCTCGCCGGGCAACTCGGCTTTACTCAAGCCAAGCTCCAGGAGGCAGAGCGCACCGTCGCCCTGCTGATGGCACCCACAGACGAACCAGCGCCCGAGCGGCGGCCGTGGTGGAGGAGGTGGATAGGGTGACGAGTCATCAAGTGCCGATTCTCACGATTACGATTAGCTCCGACAAAGATGGCGTGCCATTCGAACCGGTGACACTCGAAATCCCGGTCAGGGCGGCATGGCAAATAATTGAGTCTATCGCTATCTTGGGTATGGAGCGTGCTGCTCAGCTTCTGGGTATGGGCGCACTACTTCACGCCCTGAACTCGAAGCCAGGATCAGCGCTCACACCACGCGAAAGCACTCTCATTCTTGCGCTTGTCGCGACCCTTGATCGGAAGTTATTGGGAGGGCCGTGGGAATCCCATGAGGATCGCGTGCTCGCGTTTGCCTACAGTGTCCTGCAGCAAAAAGAGATGCAGTGGGATGCAGCTGCGCACTTCGTGACCCGGGCACTGAATAAGCCTATCACTGCCGGCGCACTCCGTAAACGCCTGGAGCGCTGGGCGCCAGATCAGGGGCTCCCAAAAGTTGAGAAGTATAAGCCACGACAAACAAAAGTGACACGCTGAACTAGCGGTGTCACTTTACTTTCTAGAATGTGACAAAAGTATATTATCTGTCACTTTTACAGCATCAGGATGCGATGAAACTTGTGCTTGCAATTTGAGATCATATGCTATACTGCGACGGTAGACAGGGAAATCTGAGAACTTTAAAAACTTAATAGCATTAGGCGTCAGCAGACGGTTCCGAGGCCACACGCTGACGCCTAATGCAAGAGTCAGAAGCGACGAGCTGCCGGCGCAACCAGCACACGTCACGTTCTTGATGTAGGGGCAGTGTATCAAAGATACGTTCCCCATTCAAGTGATACGCGATTACTACCTGGATATGCCGTACGTGAGTTGCGCCACGTACGGCTTTTTTATACCTATCGGAAGGTGCCCGAAGCGGAGGGCACCAAAAATCCCAGCACATTGGCTGGGACATTCGGAGAGCGGGCGGCTCTATACTTGGTACGGCAATTCCAAGTATAAGCCATGACCGCTCCTATCGCAAGAGGGAGTCTTATGGAAACGACTTGGAGCGCAGCGGAGACCCAGACAACGGCTGAACAGGATCGGCATACCCGTCCCCTTGATACCCTACTCGTCGCCCTTGACGACGTACAGTGTGGTACCTGCGAGGCAATCACACACATGCTGAAGGCCCATCTTGAGGTGAGCATCCCGGCATGGCCGAAAGGTGGTGTGCGATGAGCACCACGAACGGCCATGCGCCGGCGCTGCCTGCCATCTCACCTGACGTCGCCCATGAGCGCGGCTATGTCCGCATTCAGAGTGAGCGCCAGTTGAGCGCCTATACCCAATCCCTGACCCTGAAGCAGCAGCAGATCCCGGGCCTCCTGATTCCCGTTTATCAGCTCGGCAACCCAGCCCCCTACGAACATGTGCTCCGTCCTGATAAGCCCCGCATCGACGACTATACCGGCAAGCCGATTAAGTACGAATGGCCCGCGCGCGTGCCCCTGGTGCTTGACGTGCTGCCCTGCTACCGCGAAGCGCTGCAGGACCCGACGATCCCGATCTGGATCACTGAGGGCGCAAAGAAGGCTGACGCACTGGCGAGCGCCTTCGGCCCGTCAATCGTGCCGATGAATATCAATGGTGTCTGGGCCTGGAAGCACCCCCATAAAGACGGATCGTCACACCCGCTTGATGACTTCGATCAGGTTGCCTGGAACGGGCGTCAGGTGGTGCTGGCCTTCGACAATGACGTGACCCGCAATCCCAAGGTGCAAGACGCGCTCAAGGCTCTACGAGGCTTTTTGAAGACGCGCGGCGCGCTCCCGCGCGTGCTGGTGTTGCCAGATGACGGTGTGAAACTCGGCGTTGATGACGCGCTCGCCGGTGGCATGACTGCTGACGAGCTGCTCAGCCTGGTCCGCGACGAACTGCCACGGCCGACGGTTGAGCCGCAGCCCCGGCGCTACCTGACCGAAGACGAGATCGACACGCTACGCCCGCCGACCTGGCTGATCAAGGGCGTGATCGCTGCCGGCGAGGTGACACTGATAAGCGGTCCTGGTGACGCAGGCAAGACGTTCCTTGCCTGCGACATGATGAAGCGCGTCGCGCAGCACTACCCGGTTATGTATGCCGCCCTAGAAGATGCGCCCGGCATCCGTATCCGCAAACGTGCGTGGGAGATGTTTCATCAGATGCCCAAGAACGGAAACTTTCTGATGTGGACGCAAGCGCTTGACCTGTTTGACGCAGCGAGTGTCGATAGCTTCATTGCCGAGGTGCAACCGCTGGGCCTCCGTATGATCACGATTGATACGCTCTCGCGCGGCATCGGTGCCGCAGATGAAAACAGCAATACTGACATGGCAGTCGTCATGAGCCACTGTGAGCGCATCGCACACGAAACCGGCGCGGCTGTCGACGTGCTTCATCACAATACGAAGGATGGCCAGGCGTACCGCGGCGCGTCAGTTCTGAAGAACAATACCTATGGGCATATCGAGATTAGCCGCAATGATGACCTGGTCCAGTTCAAGATCGGGCGTATCAAGAATACGCCCGAGGCGGCCCCGCGCTACTTCAAGCTCGTCACCGTGCCGCTCCCGGACATCATTGACGAGGACGGCAACGCCGTCTCAAGCGCGGTCCTTTTGCCCGCGGACCGTGTGACCACTGGTGACAAGATCACCGGCACCCAACTCAAGATGCTTGTGTTACTTCAATTGATGACTGACACCGAAGGCGGCGCGAGATCCTCAGATCTCCAGAAGTCGCTCAATCTCAGCGGTGACAACTTCTATCGCCCGCTGAGGGCGCTCCGTGCGCTGGGACTGATCGACAAAGGCGACAAGCTCACAGACCCGCATACCATCACTGACACTGGGCGGGGGCGTCTGGCAGTCGAATCAACCAATCCTGATGACGGCGCATCCAGCGCGTCAACCGGTTCGTCAGCGCCGGTCTTTGAAGTCAATGCTCGACTCAATGAAATGCTACTAGATCCTACTAGTAGGGTTGAAGTCCTACTAAATGAGACTAGTAGAAGCTCTGACAGCAGCGCTGCCGATTCGCCGCAACCAGAGGACAATCCTACTGAAAGTCCTACTACGGGAAAACAGCATCCTGAAGCCTTACAAGGACTTTCTACTAAACCCTACTACAGTTCTACTAAAGCAATAAGTAGCAATGGTTTACTTTCTACTACTACCCCCCTTTCTTTAGAAGGGGGTAGTAGTAGTAGAAACCCCGAACCAATGTCAGAAGGACGGGCCATAGATGGCTACAATCACGATCTGAGACGTGACGCCGAAGTCACCAAAGCGTTAGCGGCTGGCGACGTCAAAGCCGCACGCGCATCTGCAAACAAGATCCGTGGACGCAAGGAACAGAAAGCCGCCGATCTCAAGATTACCGAGTATGTAGCAGCGCACAAAACCGAGGTGACATCATGAACCGCGACGACGATCCCAAGCTGTTCCTTGATGCCGACGAATGGCGCTGCTACAAGCGCGCAACCCGCAACCTACGCCATCGGCAACGCATGGAACGGGTACCCGAGGCGGAACCGCTGGCCTGGCTGCAAGCCGTGGATTGGGATGACGCCGGCGATCCGGTGCTGGACATAAGTGAAAACGAAACGTTTTTACCTGTGGAGCTGGTGGCCTAATGCGCGGACCTATTACATATATTCTGCCTGATCTGGCTTGGGATCTCCTGCTCGATCCCATTCTACGCGATGCACCAGCAGGGGCGGTGATCGAGGTTCATACCGAGGCCATGCGAGAGCTTGTCGAGCAGAGACGAGCGAAGGCAGGGCGAACGGACATTGTGCTCCGCTTGGGGCGGGATGGTGATGTGCCGAAAGGACGTGCAGGCTGATGGCCCACCCTGAGCGTCTCAAAGCGGCAGTGATGGCGGCCCTGCTCACCGGAGAGTCAGCCCATAAAGTTGCGCGACGTTTCGATCTCAGCCGCACGACCATTCGCCGCTGGCGTGATGCCGCCTGGTCTGTTGCCCAAAACGGCCCCCAAAAAACGGAGATCGGCGAGCAGTTACTCGGCTATGTCGGTGAAAGCCTAGAGACGCAACGCGCCCACCTCCGAGTGGTGCGCGATCCGGATTGGCTTCGCCGGCAATCAGCCCGTGACCTTGCGATGCTGCATGGCACGATGTTCGATCAAATGGTCCGTCTGGCAGGCGCACTTGAATTCCCTCCGGGAAATCAGCAGCCGGGCGGGGCACGTGGTGTGGCCTAGCACAATGGCATGGGAGCGTCGGGGAGACAACCGCTACTATTATGTCAAACGCTGGGAAGGCGGCCGGTGTGTGTCGGTCTACCATGGAGCCGGGGAGCTCGCGCAGGCGCTGGCCACTATTGACGCTGCCGACCGGCAAAAAGTGGCCGAGATCCGCGCGGCCGAGCAGGCTCGACGGGTACCAGTTGAGACCGCCCGCACGATCATCAGGAGTCTCGCGTTTGAGTTGCGCACTGTGGTTGGCGGCGTGCTCGTCGCTAACGGCTTTCACCAGCACAAGCGACAATGGAGGAAACGAATGACCCCACTTGGCTATGGCGAGATGTCACCTGTTCCGACAGCCATGCTCCCGCCAGTGGTTGACCCGGAAGAGCAGCGGCGCGGGTTGCAAGCCCTCAGGGCTGCGTTAACCATCAAGCCTCAGCCCACGGGCAAAGCTGGCAAGGTTACGCATGCAGACGAAGCCCAGGCTGAGCTTACACGCCGTCGATCTGTCCGGCAGGTGATTGCGGACTATCCCTGCATTTGGTCGGAGCTGCGGCACTATGTAACGAACGGGCAAGATGCACTTATTCAAGCGCAGGGGTGCGATCCGAGTTCATCGACGGGCCAGGTGCTGACGCACACGCTGAAGGCCATGCGTAACGACCTCGGCTACCAGGACGCGCCGCTCCTTGAGCAGCTCCTGATCGAGCATGTGGCTCTGGCGTGGCTCGACTATGACACCCTGGTGATCCGCTACGCCCAAAAGACGACGGAGAACCATACTACCGAGGCAGGCCTGTACTGGGATCGGCGCCTGAACAGTGCGCAGCAGCGCTACCTGCGGGCGGTGGAGACGCTCGCTCGGGTGCGGCGGTTGGCCACGGTAACGCCACTGCAGGTGAACATCGGCGGGCAGCAGGTCAACGTCGCCGGCGGCTCGTGATTTCTTAGAACGGTGCAGGGACGGCGAACGTATGTCCTCGACGAATGGCACCGGCGCTACCCACATGGTACGCTTACACGCACTGTGTATGGTAATGAGGACGGACGCTAGACACCCCTGGACGTTCGCGTTACTGCAAGGTCTATGCTCTTGACATTCACACGAGTGCAGCAGTAGGTGTTGCACGTCTCTGCTAAAGGAGTCCACCATGCGCCGACTTCTCATCGTCCTCCTAGCCTTACTTGCGCTAGCCATGGTTCCCAGCACGACCCGCGCTCAAGAGCAACGCTGTTTTCCTGAGACTGGTCAGTGCATCAGCGGTGTCATTCGCGCCTATTGGGAACAAAACGGCGGCCTGCCGGTCTTCGGGTATCCGATTACCGCACTGGCAACAGAAACAAACGCGGATGGCTTCACCGGTCCAACGCAATGGTTTGAACGAGATCGTCTGGAAGACCACAGGAACGAAGGGAAGGGCGTACTAGCAGGCCGCCTCGGAGCGCAAAAGTTAGCTGCTGAGGGAAGGCCATGGGAAACGCTGCCGAAGGTGAGCACAGCGGGTCCCGGCTGTGCCCTCTTCGCTGAGACCGGTCATAGCTTGTGTCCGCCCTTCCGGGCCTACTGGGAGCGCAATGGCGGCCTGGCGCGCTTTGGCTATCCGATCAGCCAGCCGGTAACTGAGCGCAACGCGGCCGGCTTCACTGGAACCTTCCAATGGTTCGAGCGCCGGCGCATGGAAGCGCATCCCGAGAACCAGCCACCCTTCGACATTCTGCTGGGCTTGCTCGGAAATGAGGTACGCGGTGGAGCGCCGGCTCCAGTGCCGCCTCCCCCAGCGCCTCCGGTCCCGCCTGCCCCACCGGCCCCAGTTCCACCGCCACCCGCGCCACCTGCGCCGCCTCTCCCGCCGCCCTCATTTAACAACTGTCAGGCCGATCCGACGGTCGCGCCAAACGCGCCGGTCCAGATCGTCGCTATCAACAAGGTGGATGAGATTGTGAGCCTCAAGAACGTGAGCGCACAATCAATCAATCTCGCTGGCTGGACGATGTGTAGCATTCGGGGGAACCAGCGGCACGAAGGTATTGGCGGCATGCTCGAGCCCGGACAGACGAAGCAATATCCCTATACCGGTGCTGGGAGTATCTGGAGTAACAGCGAAGACGATGACGGCGCGCTGTATAACCCGAACGGTCAACTCGTGAGCTTCTACGACGATTAGGAGGGTCCTATGTTTCGTTTCTTCCGTTGGTTCGGGTTCGGTCCTGCTAAACTCGGCGTCTCGCACCGTGGCGTGCGTACTGTGAAGGTCGGTCGTGTGTCGAAATCACGAGGGCGAGGGTTACGGTTGTCACTACCGACTGGCATCAAAGGCCTGAGTTTCAGCCTGGGCGGGAAACGCAAGCGCCGCTAACTCGGTGCTCAACGCGCTCTTCCATCGATCCTGAGCCGCCTGGTGCGGTCGTAGGGGTAAGCTGGGCTGCTGGTATTCGGAGCTAGACGATGCCCAAGTATCGAAGCGCAAAAACGATGATGATAAGAATGACCATCCCGGCAACGATGCCGCCTCCTCCACGTCGCATAGTCGCTTCTCCTGTGATTGGCAAGAACATAGCATAGCGCGTGCCCGGCGCGTCCTGAGCCCGTACAGCAGGTTTTCCAGCACTGTACGGGCTGCTCGGATGGCTTAGCTAGACGACGCCCAACAGGCGAAGTACAACAATGATGATGACAACCAAGATGATCAAGCCAATAATGCCACCGGGTG
>MWWG01000113.1_pt1 | contig 12661 bp, 14 predicted proteins | sample 1047331 | NCBI WGS metagenome assembly MWWG01 (sample SAMN06349968, study PRJNA376086) | soil metagenome | isolation source: MG6-4 sample Antarctic (ecotone) soil | place: Antarctica | collected 2015-01-13 | reverse complement strand
CTGAGAGGATCTGCTTGGCAGATCCTCTCAGGCGATCGCCCCACAAGCCTGCTGCTTCCCTGATTTGCCGGGATCGGCTTTCATGGGCTTGGCAGATCCTCTCAGGCGATCGCCTCCTTCCATTGGTTAAGCTCGGATCGCTTCCACTCAGGCAATAACGCCCAGACTCGCTGCTTAACGTCCCTAGTGAAAGCCTGCATGACGCTAAACATCTGCTGTGCCATCTCCCAGCAGCTACAAGCCATCAGAAGCTCGGCTGCATCCTGAATGTCAGCATCTACGATTGGGGGTGCCTGTACCGTTCCATTTTGAGGATCGGGATTGGTAGTCACCAGTTCTGTAGAATAAACCTCTTTATTATTGGGGGTGACTACGGTATCAGAACTTGATACATTTTGAGTTTTCTCAGCAATTTCTCTATCTCGTTGCAGCCAAGCGGTAAACACTTCAGTTCTACCGTCGCCTGGATCAAGATACCCATAGATCCGCTGCTGATTTCCCCTACTGCCTGATTTCCTCAAGAATTCCAACTGAAGCCCGATTTTATCCAAAAGCTTTTGGGCGATCGCTACCGGACTGTCCTTGTCAGTGATGGAAATATTCAGCACGGCTTTAATTTCCCACTTGTTAGATTTGGCTATGGTAGCCATTTGTTGCAAGATCTCATCACTACCTTTGATCTCGATGCCGTCTTCAGTGAGCAACTTAATCAATTTGAATAAGCCAAGTTTCTCTAGCGATCGCACTGCCATACTTAGTTGGGTTTTGTTGGCATCAGGAATGAAGATGCTGCCGCTTCCCTTCTGTCGCTGTGATTTGAGTTTTTGGGTGTCTCTAGCTTTTAGGTAATTTTGACCAACGGTTAAGTAGTAATGCAGCATGAGTTTTGGATACCAGTGGTCATCGTCTTTGATAACTAAATCCGCAGTACACGGAACCGCGTAGCGATGTTCTAGCTCGTGCTTACGCTCGCACTGTCTCTCAGCCTTTGTTTTAGCTCGTTTATCAGTTAGCTCCTGATATTCCTTTTCCGTGAGATCGGGAGCCTCTGCAATGGCTTCGGCTTCTGCCTGATGATTCTCATCCCGAATCATTTCTAGATCTTCCGAGATTGCACTAGGATCTTCTATTAATTCCGCCTGATTAACTCGATGCCCTTCTGCCTTCAAAGCTTCAATGAGCGATTGCCTGTAATTGCCCATGCCCAAATTAACCCGCGCTGCCATCCTTGCCCAAGTTCTTAAGTTGGCGGGTTGAAACTCGATGTCGATATCGTCAAAGTCAGCATCCTTTAAAAGGGAAATGTTAGCTTTGACGAGCTTATGCTCGCTTGCTAGAAGCGAGTTAACACTGGTAGAGCCGTTGCCTACTTTCCCAATTCCATAGGGAGCCGCCCATATATGGCGGGGTATAGATTCTCGCATTCGTGATAAGAATTGGCAGGCTGAATTAATAGGCTGAATGCCTTGGAAGATGCCCCATACAGATGAAAAATGCTCCTCAAGATCAATGCTCACGCCCGTCTCCATGGTCGAACTTGCCAGCACCATATCGTAATCGCGTAGCACCTCGGTTAAATGGGCAATGCACCCAAGGGCGGGATGGCTAGGATCTGATACAGACTCGCGATCAATCCGCAATATTCGCAGCATTGGGAATTTTTTAGAGAAATAACTTTCTAGATTCTGGGTTGACCATTTTGATTTAATTTTCTGTGCCGAACAAACGACAAACGGCTTCCCACCTTCTGCAATATGCTGCTCTAGCGCTGCTACTAACTCACTTGGATTTTTCTGATCGTAGGTATAAATATCCCAGCATTCATCGGCTGATGGTTTCCATTCGTTAAAGACAACAAATGGATCAGCATTGATGCCAGTTAGCGATCGCACATAATCAATGCTCAGATCTGATAAATCAGCGTCGGCAAGGTAAACCCGTCCGTCGCCTTGTAAAACATTGGTAAGCAATGTTTTTAATTCCCGTAGAATAGGAACGCGATCGCTCTGACAAGTTGTAGAGTTAAGGCTATGCCAAATGATCTGCTCTGCTTCATCCAGAATTACGATGCCATCATGCCAATTAGCGGCGCTAAACCGTGCTTGTGATTCAGGATGTAGGCTATCGACACATAAACCAAAGCCGAATAGTTTACCTGTTTCTGAATCTCGGACTTCTGTAACGTAATTAATCCCAAAGCGCTTACATAGAGCCTCAACTAATTGGACTCTGTGACCAACGACTAACACCCATTGCTCACGCTCTAGAGCCTTTTCGACTTCTCTTTCAAGTGTCCAAGTTTTGCCCGTACCTTTGGCAGATTTAATCGCCACTAACTTGGCACTGTCGGGAATAGATAATTCACCTATCCGTCGTTGATTGAGGGTGATGTCAGCGGGGTAAGTTAGTTCTGTGAATTGGTGAGCATTCCAGGTTTCCAGCCTTATTGCCGCTTTATGTGCCTCGACGTAGGCATCAACACCACAGTTGGCGATAAGATCATCAACGCCTTTATAAGATTGTGTCCAACTTACTACCCTAACTTCACAGCTTTTTTGTTGGAGTAATTTGCTAAATGTAGCGATCGCCCTATTAACATTGCGGATCGTCTTCTGTTTCGTGTCTTGGTCAAAACAGATATAAATACTCCGTCCAGGTGTAGCGATACACATAAGATCAGGAATTAAAAATGGCTTCCCTATTGCGTTACCCGATTCGTCGCGGGGGTTTCTGTAACCGCTATTGATTCCAGGTAACGCGATCGCCACATAGCCAGCACTGAGTAAGCAAGCTGCTTTTTTTACTCCCTCTGTGATGGCAATGGGTACATTCTTCTCTACTGCCCAGCGCCAAAATGCTGCTGATACTTCCTCATTTTGTATTGCTTTTAGATCTGGCAATACAATTTCGCTTCGTTTAGCTACCCGCCGCCATATATCCCTCGTCACTTGCGGATAGAAGGTGCGTGTCTTAGTTTGGACTGGATGCTCGTATTTAATTAGCTTGCCATCATTGGCACGGCGGGGTTTATCTGGCTTATAGCCTCCCCAATCCATCGGTTTCCAATTATTCAGGGGGTCAAGCCCATTACTCCACCAACCGCCTGATTCCCATTGCCCGTAACGCTTTCTGATATAGCGCCATTGTGCGTCCTTATGAGATCGGGGGGTGTCGAAGTTTCCTAGAAGGTGCTGGTAGGGTTCATCGCCACTGAGCGATCGCACATTTAATTCAGTGATGCCCTGATCAATCGCGCTATTATGCCATTCTTGAAGATGCTTTGAGGAGATCATAATGCTCCCCCTAATCTCGCATAAATTTTCTCAAAATTCTCAGATTGCTTTGGGGATAAGCTTTTTAGCTTCTGAATGCTGCTTAAAAATGAGCGCTCCCAATGATTGATATTGAGCTTGGGATTAGCAAGCCATTTGCCGATTAAGCGCGATCGCCTATCTCGCTTTTCCTGATTCTGGGGATTGGGGAGCCATTTTAAGAAAGAATTGCATTGCACACATCTGGCGGCTGCATAATGCTTTGATTCATTCCCCATGATCTCGCGCTTGTGGCGATCGCATCCACAAGCGGGGCATAAATAATCAGTCGGGGGGCTTGCTGGTTCCATCCCCAAGGGGGGATAATGGGGATAAGAAATATTTTTCATGAGATCATCTCCTTTGTAGTGGGGGGGATGATCTCTTTAATTTTTGGCTATATCACGATTTACTACGATATCTGATACGGTTTAAGTAGTTAGTGTTCGGTTGGTTTTGAAGTCGAAGCAAGGCGCGGCGTATCCGTCCGTATCAGATATTCGTTTGTGATGTAGCTGAAACCAAAGAGATCAACCGTTTTTTTTATTCTTTAAAAATTCACGTATCATTTGCCGTCGCACTCGGCGTGGCGGCAAAGGTTGCCACTGGGGAGTGTGTGGGCGATCGCCATCTAGATCCGCTAATGCTTGCAGAAAATTGGGCATAGCTAATATGAGTTCATTGACTTCAGGATAACCCCGAAAAATACAACCTGAAAAAGTTTCCGAATAAGTCTGAAAACCCTTACTGTGTAAAGCGTGTAGAAATTAAATTATTTTTCGCTTGTAATTCGTCTTGATCTGTTGGTAGAGATGCCCATCTTTTTCAAATGTGCGGCAGTAGTTTTTGTCGATATCTTTTGCCCAATCGCGCCATGCTTTTACAAAAGGTCTGTACGTTTTTTTATTAAAAATCTCAAAGCGATTTGCCATCGAGATTGCAGCATCTAGCAGCAAAGCATTAGCTCTCATGTCGCTGCCTACAAAAGGATTGTCCAGCCGCTTTGCGGCGCTGATGGATGAATGGATTGGCGCGATTGATGCCTCTTTTTTATCTCTAGCATTCGGTGCGGAGATGGGGAAAATAGTTTCCCAGCATCCGCCGATAATCCACTCCCCCCAACAAGCCTTGAATAAATGCCAGTAATCGGGATATTTAGTGCTTAGGAGCGGGTGCAGTTCCTTGCATAGGCTGAAAATAGCTCGTAGAAATTCGCCCTGCGATTTTAATTCATTGGCAAGTTTCCGGCTACAAGGGATTTTGTGCTTATTATCAAATTCAAATTTGATCAACCAGTGAAAGGCTATATCCCATGTATATTTAAGCAGTTCGGCGTGCTGCTTCCGTGCCAAATTTGGCTCCGTGCCTTCAGGGAGCCAGAGCGTTATTTTGGTTTCAAAGATGAGGCTCATGGGCGATCGCTTCATTGATGCCCATTGGATTTTTGGCTCAAAAGGTACTCCCAGATCTGGCGAATTTCCGCGCGATCGCGTTCTGCATTTTGGGCAAATTGCACCATCAATTGAGTCAGGTCAGTGACGTTGGACTGCGTAATCTTCTGATCAAGAGCTAGGGCATTGATAGCGCTATCAGTCCGGTCAACTGCCAACTGGACAGTTTGATAAAGAATTTCTAGATCTTCTTTGAGTTCCAGTCGTGCATCCCGCTCATTAATTAGATTGGTTGCTAATGTGTCCAGTATTTTTTCAACCCGGTCAAGACGCTGATCTGAATTTGGTGTGCTGTTCATGTGCGATCGCTCTCCTTCTTATCGAGATACTCTCTCAGAGCTTCTTCAACGGCTTCAGTGATAGTGGTTTCGTATTCAGTGCAATAGAATTTAAGCCGTTTTGCTAATTCCTTCGGGACATGGGACGTAACTTGTGTGTAGTTGGGGTCGCTTCTACGGGCGGTCAATTTAGGTAATGCAAGAGTGGTTGGTATTATCATTTTACTTTTTGACCGTTCCCATAGATTAAGGTTACAACTATTTTACGTCATGTCGTTGCAACGTTGCAATCATGTATAGTGAAACCAGAGGCGAGTACCCGATTTCCAGCCAGATACTCGCCTCTACCCCACATCTATATAGGAGATATATTGATCATGCCTGAAAACGACAACACGCGATCGCCCAAAATTTCCCTCACCCCAATGGGAGGCGATGCAAGATGAAAGATTCCCAATCATCTCGAAATGATGGCGGCACGATCCTATTTATGCTGATGCTGGCGCTGATGGCATCGGCTGGATTCAGCAGCGCTGCTTCTAGCCTTGGGGCTAAGGATCAGGCGATCGCCACACAGAAGCAACAGATTGAAGAACTACAGGAACGCCTAATCGAATCCGAGGCGAGATTTGAAGGCTATCAGCAGGGTCGTCGCTGATGGCGATTAGTAGCGCTGTCAATCGCTAATAGCGCTGCTAGTCGCTGGCAATTCCAATTAAATAGAGGATTTAGATCATGCAGCAATCAGAATTAATCCAGATCCTAGAGATAGCCGATTCCACGTTTCGAGGTTGGCGATCGGCTTTGGGCATAACAGCTAAAAAACAATACACAGATGAAGAGGTAGCTAAGTTTTCAGCGCTCAAGGACGCTGTTGGCGCTGGACAACGCTTTGAGGATGCCGTTAGAGATTTAGGCGGCGGTAATGGTGGATGCAGCGGCAACGACTTCTCTGACGCGATCGCCAAAGGATTAGGGAAAAAACTCACTACCCAAGCCGACATGGTAGGACAGGGATTATCAGAAGCCTTTGAGGAAATGGTCTGGGATTCATTTCTCAAGCATCTGGGAAAAAGTAAAGGATCTAAATTTGAAGATCTAGCTAATAATTTCTCGCTTTCCTTAGATGCCAACGACCCGATGCAAGCATTTTTGATAGAGGGGAGTGACGATGTTTGACGTTATTTTTGATTGGTTGATTTGGGTGTCTATCCCTGCATCGTTGGTTGTCTGGATGCAAGCTCTATATCCAGTCTGGCGGCTGTTACCCCCTTACGTCCTGATCTTGTTGGCAGTCCTTTTGTTAGCAGGAATCAGCCGAATATTAATAGTTTTGTTGCCAGATGAAAGTCCTCAAATGTTGTTAATTTATCGTGGCATTCAGGCTGGTTTAGGGTTGGTTTTGGCGATTTGGAGAGTGCTATTATGAATCCCTTAAGTCACAAATTTTCAGCCATTACTCAAAGATTGGCGACTAATGCAGCGAGAGATATTCATCAATCACTAGATGCCGAAGTCGTGCGGCAATTAGGAGAAGCTTGGGCTAAGGATGCTAATTATTCTGGAGAAGCGCATGATCTTGCAGGCTATCTAGCCAGATGGAGAAAAAGGGCGATCGCCACATCAGCAGGACTCGCTATCGCGGGTTTTGGGTTGATTGGCATCACATCAAGTATTGATAATGTTGCCGTCCGGTTTCTAACAAGTAATGCTGCTATCTGTTGTTGGTTTGGTGGGAGATGTCAGCGCCGCACTATTGCCGAAACTGACCCCGTTTTAGGGACACTGGCACGAATCCAGGCGGCACAGTCTGCGATCGCCCTTACCCAACTATGGGACAAACAACCCGCGCTCATTCGTCAAACAGCCGAATTAGAACAATCAATATTTGACGAGCCTATTGCAACATTTAATTGGAGCGACATTGATAATAATCCTGATCAATTCCCTCACCTAATGCTGCTAGGTAAAACAGGATCAGGTAAGAGTGTTTTGGCAGAATGGTTGTTAAAAAAATTAGGTGGCAAGATCATCGCTATCACGCCACACGCCACGCCAAAAGATTGGCAAGGTGTACGGGTTGTAGGCGGTGGGAGAGACTTTGATTCTATTAGTGCTGAGTTTGATTTATTAGTCGCTGAAATGGATAAGCGCTATTCCCAATACAGCGACGGCGTGACAGACTTTGAGTTCTGGAATGTTGTCGTAGACGAAATACCCGCCATCGTTGCACAATGCGAGAAAGTGCCAGACCAACTAAAGGTACTAATCAGGGAAGCTCGTAAGGTCAGAATCAGGCTAATCCTACTTACCCAAGGGGCTGAAGTGAAGGCATTAAAGATGGAGGGAGAAGGCAGTATTAGGGATTCACTCACCTTTATTAGACTGGGTAATTTTGCCACAGATCATGCTCGAAAATTGAAGGATAAAAGCTTGTTAGCTTGGTTGCAACAGAGCGATCGCCCGTGCCTGGTTGATGATCTACCAGCAATTGTGCCTAATTTGGGTCACTAAATCTTACAGGGTTCGAGTAATTTTTTTTAATTCAATTCTTTTTTTTTATCAGGTTTTACTTCTTCAACTGTAACGTTAAAGGGTTGCCATTCTTTAACGGTGAAACCTTCCTTAACTTCTTCTGGAAAGCGTGACGGTTCATCGAAAGGGGAATTTAAAATAGGTTCATTTACTTCGTAGGACATGACATTTTTAGATACTTAAATTAAGAATACTTTCCTGATTTGGATTCTTTGACATAACATTTTTTACTGCTAAATATTCTGTAATTAAGGAAAAAATTACCTGTTCATCATTGAAGTCAAACAAACTTATTTTACCTGAAACTAATTGCTCTAGAGTATGTCGATAAAATTGTAGTTCTTCATGCAAAATCAAATCAATATCCTTGCCTCTAATTAACATAGTTTGAATAATTTCATCATCACTAAAATTCTTAAAAATAATATCTGGACTTAGGATAGAATTTTTTGCTACTTTCCTTCTAGTATTATTGCCTGTTCTTATATTTAATAATTGTTGTCTCACAAGATCAAAATCATTACCTAAGTCAAAATAAACAACAGGATAAAGTTTAGTGTAAGGCTTTGAGCAAAAGTAACTTACTACATAACTAGCATTTTCTTTAATACTTACTTTAAGTTGTAATCCTGCGTGTCTCTGTTTGTTTAATTCAATTCCTTTGATACTTAATAGTTCTTTGGCATCATCAAATCCGTGAATCCAACATATATCACGATCACTTTGTGGATAGTATAAATGCTTATAATCTTTAGCAGTTCTTGCAAAACCAGTTCCTATTGCTTTATATTTATCAGGGTTATCCAGAAAAGGTTCATAAAATATTTTCTTCAGTACACTTGTGAAAGAAATAGGTTCTTGTTTTAAAATTCTAGCAATATTAGCCCATTTTTTATTAGAAATAACGCTTTCATAACAAGCACGCACAACTATCCCCTCTGCAATATAACCTAATAATCTACCAATAAAGATATTGGGATGAATAGGGGAGGTCATAAAAGGAGTAAATTCAAAAATTCCGGTGTTTTTATTTATGACAACTGCCCCTACATCTAACAACAAACCAACTAACTCTTGTGTTCTTTTATAATAAGGGGTATCATCTATTACTTTTGTATCTAAATCATTGTTACTAACATAAGAACTTGGCAGAATAAGAACTGAATCAGACATTTTATTAAACTTCTTTTAACTGTTTAGTAATCAACAACTCATTGCCTCGATCATCAATCACTTTTACCGCAACTTGTTAGATAGCTGTAGCGATCGCCTAAACTAAATCAGCCAACAGATCTGAAATTTCCCCTTGGTGGGATAAGCGGTTGTCATCATAAATCATCAGCGTGTTTAGATTAGCATGACGGCTGAGTTTCTGTACCCGCCGCACATCTCCACCAGTCGCCTCCAGTGCCGCCGTTACAGATGAGTGGCGTATCCTATGGGGTGACAAAACCTTGGTGATTCCGGCATTTTTAGCATAATGCTGGACAATCTCATAGATAGAGGTAGTGCTGAGTCGATGACCACTTGTAACTGAGTCCAGAGCGATGAATAAAGGCTTATTAATATTGGTTTCTCGTCGTGCCAGCAACCAATCTTGTAGTGCGGCAGCAGTGGTATTCGATAGAGCGATCGCTTCCTTCTGGCTTCCCCTACCCTTACCCAAAATCCACAAGCGACGGGTATCTAAATCTAAATCACCAATCGAGAGCGATGCCACCTCCCCACGTCTCAGGGCATTATCCCAGAGTAATCGCAGGATGGCATAATCACGCTTACCTTTCAAAGTGTCTCGGTCTGGAACCGCCAACATCGTCTTAAATGCCGCTGGTGTAATTCCTGACGTATCCCGATAGGGCTTGACCTTCTCACTTTTGATGTCACTGAGGACGTAACTACACTTTCCGATCTTGTTAGCATAGTTGACAAGTGATTTGATGGCACTGAGGCGACGGTTACAAGTTGACTCCTTTAGACCGCGCTCTACCATCACCTGCTTATACTTCAGTACCAGGGCTATCGCACTAAACCTATCAAGTAATAAAAACTCAGTTACCCGTTGCGGGGTCGGTTCGTCACCAGTTACCGTTGTGAAAAAGTCTTTGAGATCTTTGGCATATTCGTGTCGAGTTTTAGGCGATCGCTTGTCTGCCACAAAGTCGGTTAAGATATCTTGGTTTTGAATTGCCAACATTGAGAGTGTCTGAGAATTAGGGACTGGTACAAGTGTACTCATATTTTGGTTGCGAAAAATCCTATTAGCGTAACCAAGAATAAAACTAGGGACACCTCTAAATCAAGAGGTGTCCCTAGTTTTAAGTTAAAGCTTCAACCCACGAGGATCTTTTGCGTGCATCACCAATTGGGGCAATTCCCCGCTTTCGGCACTCGCTTTTTAGATCTTTGAGGGGCAATTCTGCGAAATTGGCTGAGGCGGCTTGTTTTACAGGCTCGTGGTGCGTTTGTACCTGAATTTGAGTTTGTGGCGCTTCAGGGGCATCCTGAAGGGGCTTTTTCTGAGTGCGGGGTGTGGGCTTTGGCATTCCGATGATGAAGATAAAAAATAGACCGGAAATGTAAAATATTAAGCCGAGGTGCAATATGGTGTTGACAATTTGTGAAAATTCCATGTTGTTCTCCAATGTTGTGTGGCGTGTGGAGGAGAAGCCTGATCGTGATCAGGCTTGATGATAATTACTTTTCCCAGAGGGCTAGTCCCAAGTGGTCTTGAGGTGTGGCGCTAGTGTCGGACACAGCCCCGCCTTAACCTTCATCCGCCGCTTCAATTCCTTACTGTGATAGCAATGCCCATGCTTCTGATGTCCAGGGCATCCGCACCAATCACCGTTTTGGGCTATGGGATAACGTTTCTCACCGCTGATGACGATTAACTTCCCGTAGAAAGGGCGGGTGAAGTTGAGGGTAGCAGCGCGTTGTGGTTTCTCGAATGGAGCTTCCTTATCCCGTGCGGTGTTGATGCAGTCCTGAGTTTGGGGGTGACGCTCATTCACCGACTTCTCCTCGAACAGTAGGCAAGTACCGCGACCGCGTTCGCCTTCACCGTATGAGCGAAAGTAGGGACAGTTGGAGCAAGTATTCTGTGGCATGATGGTTTTAATCCTTTGTTGGGTTGGGCGATCGCTTCCCGTCGAAAGTTTGCGATCGCCTTAAAAGTTTTTGTTCAGCCTACAAGACTGATTGAGAGAATGTGTTGATCAGGTAACTATCCCTCTTGAAGTTTCCAGCTTCAGTCCCGACAGTCTATTGTTTTGGCTTGTTCATGGAGAGTCATTTGCTTGGTGATCTAGGCATTTAAGTAGATCTTGCTCTCACAGCTAACCCAACCTGCACGATTCCCTCAGTTAGTCTTGTTTTCCCGTGCCTATATTTATAGTATAACACTGGTCTGTTACTAATAGCATACTTAGTACAACACTATTTCTGATTAGTCTGTTACCAGTCTATTACCAGTCCTTATCAGTCTGGTACTGAGTGCAATACTTTAGTATTTACTTGGTATGATATTAAGTAATGGACTTGGTGACAGACTATGGCAACAGATAAGAAACACATCGCTGTGTATTTGGATAAGGACAATGAAGACTCGCTAAATCAGTACGTCGCCACGAACGGCGGGATTAAATATAGCGCTGCTGTAAATCAGATCCTAAGCGCTTTTTTTGGCAACAAAACCAGTCCATCACTAAGTAACACACCAGTAACAGATAACTTAGAGGAGATCATAGAAGCAAAGCTGGCTGAAGCGCTTCAGGGTAGTAGACCGAGTGACATACTTAGTGATGGACTACCTGAAAAAGTGGCGGCATTAGAGACTAGGCTAGATGACTTGGGCAACATACCAAGTGACACACCAAGCGACATACTAGAGAGAATGGCGGCATTAGAGGAAACAATTAACACACTCAGTAATAGACCGAGTGACACACCCGACTTTGACCAATTAATTGAAGCGGCGATCGCCAAACAAATGGGTGAAAGCTTGGGGGAGTCGGCAGCCTGAGAGAGGAAAATGATTCTCTCAGGCAAAGGATCTTGGAATTAGAAGCTAGGGCGATCGCCGCTCCATCAGCACAAACCACCATTGACCAGCCATTGACCGCTGGAGATATGGTTAAACTCTGCCCTGATCCGATCAGAGGAAAACCCAACCCAGCCCAAACATTCAGGGATTTAGCTAAATCAGCGATTAATGGAAAGGGCGGGAAACAAAAATTAGCTGAAATGGGCTACGAGGCTTATTCAGAGCAAATTGGAAATAAAAAAAGTTACTTTTTTAGGGCAATAGCTAGCCCATGATATAGATCCTGGATCTGAGCGATTCCCAAGGGGGAAATATGCCCCTCGTGAAAGCCTAGCCTTTCATGCCTGAGTAATCGGAGAGGGTCGTAGGCAGATTACTCCGGCTAGGCGATCGCGCCCAACCTGACATATCTGGTAGGGTCGTTGGGGGTGGGCATTGTGATATCTGCGATTAATTTGGGAAAGATAGATTAATATCGCCGCTCATCAGAAGTGATGAGCGTACCCAAAAACTTAATTAACAAATCTTTTATTGCATATGAAGATGCTTACAAAAAGATTGATCACCACTGTCGCTACGACAGTGGTTGTAATTACCGCGCCAGTCGCCTCGGCTTTTGCCCAACATACTTTTTCTAGGGAAGCCTCCTATTGCACAGCAACATTAGCAGCTAGGCAGCGAAGCGCTAAAATCGCGCTTCGTGCAAGCCCAGGGACGAAATATCGAGCCTTGGGCTACGGGTTAGTTGGCGATCGCGTTTACGTTTTAGTTAATCCCGGTGCCGCTCCAGAGCTACATGCTCGCCAAGATAGCCAAGGATATACTTGGCATAGAGTAGGCTTTCCTGGTAGCGGCGCGAAAGGATGGATTCGTCAAGATTTCTTGCGAATAAAATGCACTACATCTGAGGAATAGTGCTGAGAGGATCTGCTTGGCAGATCCTCTCAGGCGATCGCCCCACAAGCCTGCTGCTTCCCTGATTTGCCGGGATCGGCTTTCATGGGCTTGGCAGATCCTCTCAGGCGATCGCCTCCTTCCATTGGT
>MWWG01000112.1_pt1 | contig 12671 bp, 12 predicted proteins | sample 1047331 | NCBI WGS metagenome assembly MWWG01 (sample SAMN06349968, study PRJNA376086) | soil metagenome | isolation source: MG6-4 sample Antarctic (ecotone) soil | place: Antarctica | collected 2015-01-13 | reverse complement strand
AAAAAGTTTTGCTTACCCAAAGGGCTGTTGGAATACTTCCAATAAAGTATGCAATTGCAATAAGAAGAAGCTCATTCATAGAATGATTGGTTGAAGCGGCATCAAAAATAGCAAAAAACTACATGAAGGTTTAAGTAAATTGTATGAAGTGAGTTGCAAAGAGTTAGATTTTTTAGTGGGGCAGGTAAAAAACAATCCTGCGGTTCTCGGCTCCAGAATGATGGGAGGAGGGTTTGGAGGCTGTACCATTAATCTGGTAAAAGAAGAAGCAATAAGCAGTATAATAAAAGAAGTTAGTGAAGTTTACAAATCAGCAATGCAAAAAGACCTAAGTTTTTATATTGCTCAAACCGAAGATGGAACAAGTGTGATGGAATAAGCAATAACAGAAAATCGTAAAGCAATTTTAGAATAAAATGCTTCTTCGCCTTTTAATATAGTTGAGGAGGAAATGAAGGCTGATTTGGGGAGTCTGGAAAATGTTGTGTATCAAGGCAGAAAGCGCGATCCGTAATCAGCGGTAAAATTTCTTTTAATTTATTTTTCCCTTCATAAATTATCTGTTTCTTATTGAAGGACCGGCTCAGTTGTCCAAACCTCCATATTTATTCCCCCATTTCCCCCAATAGATTTGCAGCGAATGCAAATTCATTTTCATTTTTTTTAAACAAAATTATGGTTGTAACCCTGGCAATTTTGTAATTGTTTTTCAGTATCATTTATCCGCGATCCAATGTTAGATATTTTGTAAATCAAAAGGTGTATTTTCTACTTTATTATGATACTCAAGAGGAATGGAAGTTTCATCCATTGTTTTATTTCAGCCAATGAACGCTATTATTTACAGAATATCTTTGAGTCATAAAACTTCTGATTATGTTCTGTGCATTTTCAGAAATACTATGAGTGTAAGATTGCTTTTGCCTGGGATTTAACAGGCGTTTCAGATGGTTCCTTTAAAATTTTTTTAAAGGTTGTGAGTGCCTGCGCTACAACCTGGTCCATGTTGTAATATTTATAAGTGGCTAAACGACCAACGAAATAAGTGTTGGGAATTGTTTCAGTTAATTGCTGGTATTTTTTATATATCTCAGCGTTTTCAGGACGTGGAACCGGATAATAAGGATCACCTTCTGCTTTTGGAAATTCATATACGATTGCAGTTTTTGTGTGTTTCTGTCCAGTTAAATATTTAAAATCAGTAATCCGTGTAAACATTTGTTCATTGGGATAATTGATAGTACCTGTTGATTGAAAAAATTCTGAATCAATTGTTTCAAATTTAAATTCTAATGAGCGGTAAGGCAATTTTCCATAACAATAATCAAAAAATTTATCTATGGGACCTGAATAAATTAAATGTTTATACGGAATAATATCAATTACTTCCTTGTAATCAGTATTTAACATCAGTTTTATATTAGGATGTGATAGCATCTTTTGAAACATCGCAGTGTATCCATAGAGGGGCATGGCCTGGTAAGTGTCAGTAAAGTAACGGTCATCTTTATTTGTACGTGTGGGAACACGGGCAGTAACGCTTGCATCAAGTTCCGAAGGATCTAGGTTCCATTGCTTGCGTGTATATCCTCTAAAAAACTTTTCATATAATTCTCTTCCCACTTTACTTACAACAACATCTTCTGAAGTTTTTATTCCCGTAACGCTCTCTGCTTTTGATGCAAAAAAATCTTCAACCTGTGAGCTATTAAGATTTAAGCCATATAATTGGTTAATGGTATTTAAATTAATTGGTATAGGCACTAACTGACCATCTACACTTGCTAACACCTTATGTTCGTAAGAGCGCCATTTGGTAAACTTGCTTAGATATTCAAAAACATCTTTACTATTTGTGTGAAATATATGTGGACCATATTTATGAATTAGAATTCCATCCTCGTTATAATAATCATAGGCATTACCTGCAATATGATTTCTTTTATCAAGAATTAAAATTTTTTTACCTTGTGATGCTAACCTTTCTGCCAATACGCTTCCTGCAAAGCCTGCGCCTACAATAAGGTAATCAAACATATATTTTCTCTTTGGATTTGAGTTGCGTGATTTTTGTTTTTGAATCTATTTTAGTTTCAATGTGCTTTACCATTCCGCTCCATGTTCTATCCCAGGAATTGCCCGCAAGAAAAGCATCAACTTTCGTCAACCATGCTTTAGAATGTTTTTTCTTTAGAATCGATTCGCCATGCTTTACAAATCCTTTTCCATCTGCCGCAATATGTACTAATTTATTATCAGCATAAGGCGAAACTACATCTTTAATAGGAGTTGAAATAACAGGTTTTCCTGCCGCCAGGTACTCCGGCGTTTTTGTAGGACTAATGTATTTTGTCGACTCGTTTAAAGCGAATGGTATTACAGTCACATCCCAACCAGAAAGGTAATGCGGCAATTCTTCGTAACTTTTTGCACCTAAATAATAAATGTTACTAAAATGGGGTAATGATGCAGGATCAATCTTTATTATGGGACCGAGTAAAATAAAATGCCAATCCGGGCGCGCCTTAGCAGCATACGAAATCATTTCAATGTCAAAACGTTCATCTATTACACCATAAAATCCAAAACGGGGATGCGGAATTTGAGCCTGGTCAGAAGGATCAATTTTAATAGTTCTGGCATTTGAAAAATGCTCTTTATCTATACTGCTTGGAAATGGAAAAATGTTTGAATGTTGATTTTTTTTTGCTTCATAAATACTATAACCGCCCGTAAAAACTACATCGGCTTTTTCTAAAAGCCTTTTTTCTCTTTCTTTTAAAATTGGAGGGGCAAATTTAAATGCCGACAATTCATCCATGCAATCGTAGATGAGTAATGCGGGTTTTAAATTTTCAGTAAAGGGTAATGCCATCGGCGTATAATACCAGGAGAAATACCGATTGATTTCATAAACTGAAATCAAATTGTTTATCATTTTTTTCTGTTCATCTATAACCTCATGTTCATTATACCCATACCTTAAATGTGGAACGACTATAAAAATATTTGGGAATATTTGATCAATATGGAGTTTATCCTGCGCATCATGAAAAATTGGTTCTTCTACAAAAAAAACTCTCGTATAATTTGCAAAACGACTTAATAAATGCTGTGGACGTTGGTAAACAAAATTCCAACGCAGATGTGAGAAACAAATTAAATCAGTATTATTTAAGAATTGCCAGGAATGATTTGGTGAATTTTTCATCATACAGTATTAGTGCGATTTACATGCCAAACGTCCTTTCGTTGGCTTGACTACTTAGAGATTTCAAAGTTTATACTGATGTAGAAAAAATTCCTCTATTGAAATAATTTTAATTCATTTAAAATCATCAGTTCGAAAAAAAAAGATGAAATTTATTATCGTAAAATCAAAATGAAGATTTAAAAAAATATCTAAATATTGAAGAATAAATCTTTATACAAAAACAATTGATGAGCTCTTACTAAAAAGCAATGCTTTACTTAATTTTAAATCTTAGCTACGCTATTTAAATAAAAAAAGAATTTTTTTTCAAAAACAATGTACCCCTATACTCTGGCAGCTCTTCTTTTCGATACTGCGGAAGAAACTAAAACTTCTGAAAATTCTTCTACAAGTTCAGTTTTTTTAAAATTAACTGCTAACCAAACATGATCTAAAGCAACCTGATCAGCACTCTCATACCCAGCACTTGTTAATTTATGCCAGCTACTTATTCTATTTAAATCAGTCACTATTTTAGAAGTAAGTTTAGGGTAGGCAACCCAAAGCTTCGATTTTTCTTTTAAAGCGGGCATAATATCCTTTAAAATACTATTAAGTTGGTTTTCGCTCACTGCGAAGACAAGTGCAAAATCTATTTTTCTGGAGTAAAGTAAAGGCGTAAGATTTTTTGCAAAAGAAAGTTTCGCAAATTGTTTTTCTATTGAAGATGGTAAGCCTTGAATTAAAAGCGTTTTTTCGTTTTTTAATTGTAGCTTTTCAAAAATCGTTTGTGACATAGACGTTTGAAAATTTTTTAAAAAAGCAGTTGATAAAAAAAGGCGGGCAATCACATAAACAGATTTGCAAAACTACAATATAATGCTTGAATTACAAACGCTTATAAAGAAAAAACCTGCTTTAACTTGAGTTGAAGCAGGTTTTTTTAATATTGGTCCTATTTCACCGGGCGATAATATTTTAAAGCGTCATTTACATATTTCTGAAGTTCCTGAATACGCCTATCTTCTGCAGGGTGAGTACTTAAAAATTCAGGAGGATTTTGTCCATTAGAAGCTTTCTGCATCCTTTGCCATAAAGCAATTGCTTCCCGTGGATTGTAACCAGCCATGGCAGCCCATCTCATACCGAATCTATCTGCCTCTAATTCGTGTTTACGCGAAAAAGGCAAAAGTACCCCTACCGTAGAACCGATGCCATAAGCTTGCATGAATAAGTTTTGAGTTTGTGCTGGCTGTTGAGAAACAGCTACTGTTAAAGCTACTCCTCCTAATTGCTGGGCTAATCCCTGGCTCATGCGTTCATTACCATGTTGAAAAATGGCGTGTGAAATTTCATGGCCTAAAACATTGGCAAGCGCTGCTTCATTTTGAGTAATAGGTAATAAACCACTGTAAACAACCACTTTTCCGCCGGGCATTGCCCAGGCATTTGCATCCTTATTATTTACTAAGTTAAATTCCCATTTGTAGCCTTCTAATACATCAGATAGATTTTGTGTTCTATAATATTCGGTTACAGCAGCCGCTAAACGTTGTCCAATTCTCCGAACCATTTCAGCATCCCTGTCAGCGGAAGGGCTAACTACTGCATTAGAAGATAAAAATTGACGGTATTCCTGTGTAGCCATTGATTGTAGCTCTTGTTCCGAAACCAGCTTAAATTGCTGACGGCCGGTTACAGGATTAGTAGAACAGGCTACAAAAGTTGCCATTATTAAAATGAAAGCTGTAATTCGTTTAATCATAATAGTACGTTTTGTACAATAATTTCAATGATTATACCAAATTTTGATATTGATAATGAATAACATTAACAATAATTGAATTATGTAAACTTTTACTTTCTGCGTTGACGCCTACGGTCGCGGTGTTTAAGAATAGATGCCTTACTTTCACTACCTTTTAAAATACGGGTAATATTTTTTTGATGAGTAAGAAGTACGAGCATAGCAACCGTAATAGCAAAAACACGATATAAATGTTCTGGTTCATTAAAAATAACAAGGATAAAAACGGGAAAAGCTATGCTTGCTAAAATGGAACTTAATGATACCCAGCGAGTAAGATAAAGAACAAGAATAAAAATACCTACACAACATAAAGCAACATTGGGCTGTATGCCCAAAACCATTCCGAAAAGAGATGCAATTCCTTTACCTCCCCTAAAATTTGCCCATATAGGAAAAATATGTCCGACCACTGCAGCGAGCCCTAAACCAAGTTGCATATTAACTAAATACAAATCACTTTCAAATGCATAGGGTAAAAAGAAAACCAGTTTAACCGCAACGATTGCTTTGATCATATCTACAATCATTACAAAGGTGCCCCATTTTGCACCTAAAACACGATAAGTGTTAGTAGCGCCGGAATTGCCACTGCCATAGTCTCTAATGTCAATTTTAAAAAAAGTTTTGCTTACCCAAAGGGCTGTTGGAATACTTCCAATAAAGTATGCAATTGCAATAAGAAGAAGCTCATTCATAGAATGATTGGTTGAAGCGGCATCAAAAATAGCAAAAAACTACATGAATTCATGTTAAAGTAACAACTACTTCATACTCAGTTAACAACAGTTATTATATTCAATTATCATTTGACAATAAACTTGTATCAAGCAATTTCCGGTTATTACTGTTCGGTAAATAAAAGTAATCTCAGAGTAATCGTCTCATAATTCTAACATTGTTTTCACTCAGGTTTTAATTTCTACGCATCTGCATCGAGAAATGAAATGTTCTCGGCGAAAGCTTTCAATCATTAAGCAAGTATGTTAGTTGATCTATTCAAATCTTATGAATTTAATTAGAGGATAAGTAAATCGCACATTTTTTCAGCTTCAGTGGAAATTTTAGTGTCTTCATTCCATAAAAAAAGCTGTCAGAAAGGACAGCCTTAAAAAATTTCCATCGCAAATTAATTACCCTTAATTTTCCAGGTTAGTTTGTGATGACTGTTGTTCCGGTTCACCTTCATCGCCTGGTCGCTGAGAACGTTCAATTTTCGGACGTTCCCGTTCTGGTTTATTTTCACGACGCTCTTCAAAACGAGGACGATCTTCTCTACGATGCCCATCCCCTCCTTTTCTATCGTCACTCATACCTTGTGGTTTTGGCATCAATACTTTCCTGCTTAACTTGAATTTTCCTGTCTTAGGATCTACACCAACTAATTTTACTTTTATCTTTTCATTTTCAGAAAGAACTCCTTCAAGTGTTTCCAACCTTTTCCAGCTTACTTCAGAAATATGGAGCAAACCTTGCTTTCCCGGCATAAACTCCACAAAGGCGCCATATGGCATGATAGATTTTACCACTGCTTCGTATTCTTCGCCTTCTTCCGGCACTGACACTATCCCTTTTACCCATGCTACAGCCTTATCAACATTTTCTTTTACCGAACCAAAAATGCTCACTTCTCCCTGGTCATTCTTTTCTTCTAAATTGATAGTTGTATTTGTTTCGCGTTGAATTTCCTGTATGATCTTACCACCCGGCCCGATAACGGCGCCAATAAATTCACGGTCTATATACAATTTCACCATCCGTGGTGCATGTGGTTTCACATCGCTGCGTGCGGCAGGGAGGCAGGCGTACATTGCATCTAAAATGTGTAAACGCCCAAGACGGGCTTGCTCCAGAGCCTGACGCATTACCTCAATTGGTAATCCGTCAACTTTAATATCCATTTGAATACCACAAATCCCTTCGCGGGTGCCGGTTACTTTAAAATCCATATCTCCCAAATGATCTTCATCACCCAGAATATCGGTAAGCACGGCAAACTTACCTCCTTTTGAAATTAATCCCATTGCTACCCCGGCAACGTGCTTTGGAACCGGAATACCTGCGTCCATTAGTGCCAGCGACCCGGCACACACTGTAGCCATGGAAGAAGAGCCGTTGGACTCCAAAATATCGCTTACTACCCTAACTGTATATGCAAAATCCCCAGCGGGCATCATTTGTTTTAAGGAGCGCTCAGCTAATTTACCATGACCTATCTCACGACGGCTGGCTCCTCTTAAAAATTTGACTTCACCAGTTGAGAATGGAGGAAAATTATAGTGTAAATAAAACTTGGAATCAACAGATCTTCCTGCACTCTCCACTAATAATTCATCTAAAGGCGTTCCTAAAGTAACAGTTGTAAGAGATTGAGTTTCACCCCTAGTAAATAATGCGGAACCATGTGGAGTAGGCAATACATCTATTTCCATATCCAAAGGACGTACATGGTCCAAACCTCTTCCATCTAACCGGATCCTGTCATCCAAAATCATATCCCTTACAACATGGTATTGAAGGTCGGACAGAGAAGTTCTTACCAGCTTTACAGTCTGCATTGGTAATTCTTCACCTTCAGACAGGTTCGCTTCCTGCTTAAGCGTTTCTAAAATACATTCCCTGATTGCATCGTACTCTTCTTTACGGGCAGCCTTCTTCACATTTGCTCTTGCCAATGCCATCATTCTTGGAGTTCCTAACTCATTAACTCTATTCTGTATCGCCTCGTTTTGCTCCGGTTTTGGATAGTCTCGTTTTTCAGAAACGCCAACTATTTCCCTTAATTCCTGCTGTGCCTTAATTTGAATGCGGATGGCATCATGAGCCAACTGCAACGCCTGGAGCAAATCTTCTTCGCTACATTCTTTTGCTTCGCCTTCAACCATCATGATGTTTTTTTCGGTAGCGGCAATTATAAAGTCAAGATCAGAAATTTCCATTTCAGCTCTTGCAGGGTTGACCTTAAAAGCGCCATTAATGCGTGAAACCCGAACTTCGGAGATAACTTCCTGGATGGGAATAGTTGAAACAGCTAAAGCTGAAGAAGCGGCTAAACAAGCCAGTGCTTCCGGCATGATCTGGTCATCGCTTGAAATAAGAGAAACAATTACTTGTACTTCGCACAGGTAATCTTCAGGAAATAAGGGACGTAAAGCTCTGTCAATTAAACGGGAGGTCAGAATTTCATGATCGTTCAACCGGGCTTCCCTTTTAAAGAAAGAACCCGGGATGCGACCGGCAGAAGAAAATTTTTCCATGTAGTCAACGGAAAGCGGGAAAAAATCCTGTCCTTCTTTTGGTTTTTCTGTAGCGCAAGCAGTCGCAAGTATAATACAGTTGCCACATTTTACGGTAACAGATCCATCTGCCTGGCGGGCTAAACGACCTGTTTCAATGGTTACTTCTCTTCCATCGCCTATATCAAATGTTTTTGAAAATTTTTGTGTAAGCATTTAAAAAAAATTAAAGTTTAAGTCTAACGTCAACTCAAACGTTTGTAAGATTGTTTCCTTCTTGCATAGCTAAATACAAACAACACTCATTAAAGTAAAAGCCGTTTCTAACAGAAGGGTGGGAGAGGCTTTTTATTTATTTTCGGATACCTAATTTCTCAATTAGTGCCCTGTAGCTGCTAAGATTGTGTTTTTGTAAAAAATTAAGCAACCGGCGACGGCGGCCCACAAGGTGCATTAAACCACGATGGGTGGAAAAATCTTTTTTGTTAGAAGAAAGGTGACCGGCGATTTGAGACATACGTTCTGTGATCAATGCAATTTGGCCCTCAATAGAACCTGTGTTGGTATCAGAACTTGCGTGAGTGGCAAAAATGCCTGCTTTTTTTTCTTTAGTTAATGGCATCGGAATTTTTTTTGATGCACCCCCGAATTAGAGGCGTTAAAATTTATTTATTTGGCGGCAAAGGTAGGGAAATGGTTTAATAAAGCTCAGGCGTAAATGTCTTAAGCGTTATGGGTTTTATAAAACTGATTAATATTTAGTATCTGTCCTATACTATACAATCGTATAAGGGCATCCAAGAATAATAAAAATTGTAAGAATTATCGATGAGGTGCAGATTTAAAATCTGTCAACAGAAAAACAATCATAATAACTATCGCCAATCCAATATAAAAATAAAATCCTAAATCATTTCCGCTATTTCTAAACCAGAGAGCTACACCGGCCAATGCTATGGAAACAACTACTTCCAACAGACCATGAATGCGAAACGGAATAACCTTGACTAAACCAACTTCAAAAGCGGTTAGAGCCGTCAATACAAAATGTACTGCCGCCAATGCATATGTGAAAGTACGTAATGTACCTTCCATATTAAAAAGACTTGGTGCAAGCAACAAAAAAATTACAGTTGCATAATCTAATAATCCGTGAGCTTTGGAAGATATTATTTTCATAATTTATTTTTGTTTAACGAAAGGTAGTTAATATGCATAGAAAGAAGGATTCTTGTCAAAATAACAATACAGTATGAAGGCATTCAATGAAGCCATATCTGAAGATACCAGGTCTATTTTAGGATTACAACTGCCTACCGATCCTCGATGGGTGAATCTTGCAGAAAAATCTTTACAGTATATATTGACCGATCATGCGTATTGCGAACAAAAAGCTGCGATCTCGTGCATTTCGCTAATTCAGCGGTATAGCCGCAAAGAAAAACTGGTGCTGGAACTAGCGCCGGTTGTAACTGAAGAATGGGGGCACTTTCGCTTAGTACTGGCGGAATTACAAAAGCGAGGTTTGGTTTTAGGAAATCAGCGCAAGGATGAATACGTAAATGCATTGTTGCACTTTACTCAAAAAGGCGGTAGTGAAGAGGGCAGATTATTAGATCAATTACTTTTTATGGCTATGATTGAAGCTCGCAGTTGTGAGCGTTTTAAACGGTTAAGTGAAGGATTGCAAGATGAATACCTGCGAAAATTTTATCGACGATTTATGGAAAGTGAGGCGGGACATTACTCTTTGTTCATTGAATTAGCCGAAACATATATCTATAAAGAAAAAGTGCGTAGTCGCTGGCAGGAATGGCTGGCTTATGAGGCAGATGTTATAAAAAAATTAGAGGTTCGGGGAGATAGGATACACTAAGAGATGGGAGACATAAAATCAAGAGGTTTTGGAAAAATAGTTGACCTCTTCCTCTAAATTTAAAAAAGCATATTGTTTTTGCAAAGCTTTTATATTTTCGAAGTTACTTGCTAAGAATTGTTGATGGGCTCTTGTATGGGGATGTACTGGACGATGATTGCGTGCAGTATTTAGTTTCCTGATTTCTTTAATGATTGCCTTTGTTTCATCGGACATAAAACTGTTGATGAAATTTTCTAAAACAAAATCTGTCGCCAGATAATTAGGATGCACCATGTCTTCAGAGTAAAAACGATAATCACGCAACACATCAATTACTAATTCATAGGATGGGAAATAAAATATTTTATCAAATTTGTTAACAAGGTGATGAACAGCTTCTAAAAGTCTTGCTTTGCTACGGTTGTTCTCCACAACTCCATCACGTATATGCCTTACAGGACTTATTGTAAAAATGATATTAAGTTTTGAATTGAAAGTGAATAGCTGTTGAATAGTATTATAAAGTCGTTCGACTATATCATCAATTGTCATTAAATGTTTTTGGAACCATTGGACAGGGGCACGATGGCAGTTAGCAACTCCATCTGTCGCGGAAGAAAAGTTTGAAGCTTCCTCATTGGTTTTTAATCGATAGCTGAACGAAGATCCAAGTGTAATGATCAGCCAATCTGAAGCTTTTAAAAAGTTATGTGCACGTCGTTGTGAAGTATTGATATTTTTAATTACTGTTTCTTTATCAGTATGCGAAAAGCAACTGTGATGATGCCAGCTATTCCAGATCTCGCCTAATTGAAACAAATCATTTTCGGTGTATTGCTCATTACGTATGTAAGATGCCAGGCTTGCTGCTACACTTGCAGGATCAAATAAAATGCCATTCGGATTTTGCAGCACATTAAATTTTAAATCGGTTAGTGCGTTGCCAATGTGTTCTGTAAAACAAGAACCGACGGATAAAATTTTCTGCTTATGATCAATAAGATTGGTTGATTTTGGCAATTCTATGTTTAGCATGAAATCCATAAAAACAAGTTTACGATTTACAGTTTTCAGTTAAGGTTGCGATTTTGTGGTTGCGAATTCATACTATATGAAAATTTCGTCAGCTAATTGTAAACTCTTGTTTAGTGCCGTTTTATTAATTGATAATTGCTCAGCTTTTTTTTCCATAAAACTTATTAGCCATTCTGTGTTTATGTTGCCTACTAAATCATCGTTAGCCATGGGGCAGCCGCCAATTCCTTTTAATGCGCCGTCAAAACGTTTGCAGCCCGCATCATAAGCAGCACCAATTTTTTCTTTCCAGTTTTCTGTTGTAGAATGTAGATGTACACCAAATTGTATATCCTCATATTTTGGTATGAGTATTTTCAATACAACATTTATTTGTTCAGGGGTGGCTACCCCTACTGTATCAGCTAAAGAAATTATATTAATTTTTCTTTTAGCCATCTCATCAGCCCATTGCAATAATATTTCTTCATTGTATTTATCCCGGTAAGGATTACCAAAAGCCATACTTAAATAAAGCACCAGTTTCTTGTCATTTTTTTCACACAAGTTTTGAATTTTGTCAACTGTAACCAGGCTTTCTTTTATTGTGCTGTTAGTGTTTCGTTGTTGAAAGGTTGGAGAAATAGAGAATGGAAATCCTAAATAAGTAATTTTATCATAATCAATAGCCTCTTCTGCTCCCCTAATATTCGCAACAATTGCAAGCAATTTCGTATTTCGTACTTCTAATTTCGTAATTACTTCTTTCGTATCCGCCATTTGCGGAATGGCTTTCGGTGATACAAAGGATCCAAAATCAATTGTATTAAATCCAACTTTCAATAAGCTATTAACGTATTCAATTTTCTTTTCTGTAGGGATGAAGAGCTTCCAGCCTTGCATGGCATCGCGGGGACATTCAATCAAATGAACGGCCGCCTGCCCCCCGGTGGGGGAACTTAGGTCATTATTTTCATTTGCTTTTTCAACCATGCTTTAATTATAAACTTTTGAATTAAAGAATACTTTTTTTCAGTAGTGATGATTGCATAATGGCCAATAGAATTACAAATGTAAAAGTGTGCGACGCAATTAAGGTGATAGTAGCAATTGCGACGACTAAATGGTAAAAATAGTTTTGCTCAAAATACAGGTAAATAAAGAAAGTTTAACTGACCTAAGTTCCCCCACCGGGGGACAGGGGGCTTCTCTGTTTCATTACTTCATACAATATCATTCCTGTGGCAACAGATACATTTAGCGATTCAAAATCACGAGTTATAGGAATTTTAAATCGTTCATCGCAGGCTTTTATTAGAGCCGGATAAATTCCTTTTTCTTCGCTACCCATAATAATCGCAACTGGTTCTTTAAGATCGCAATCAAAAACATTTTTAGCAGCAGTCATTTCACTCGCTAAAACTTTAATACCATTTAAGTGCAATTCATCCACCGCTTTCAACAAACTATTCACACGGCAAATAAAAATTCTCTCTAATGCACCTGCAGAAGTAAGTACCGCATCTTCATTTAAAGTTCCTACACCTTTATCAGGAATAACAA
>MWWG01000111.1_pt1 | contig 12684 bp, 15 predicted proteins | sample 1047331 | NCBI WGS metagenome assembly MWWG01 (sample SAMN06349968, study PRJNA376086) | soil metagenome | isolation source: MG6-4 sample Antarctic (ecotone) soil | place: Antarctica | collected 2015-01-13 | reverse complement strand
TTGCTTTTCAAATCACGCGGCGCGGCATCAATCAGCGAATTAACTAAAGCAGATGAATAACGTTAAAACGTCATAGTGTTACAACGTTGTGGCGTCGTAAAGCTGCAACGCTACCTAACTAAAAACGAATATATGAAAAAAGAAAATATCAGCAAAAGGGGTGGCGGTGAGTATAAATTTACGTCCACCTCCGCCGATGGTGAAACTGAAACTACGCACTTGTCAACCCAGCAATTGGTCGAGATATTGCATTTTGAAATTTTCAAACACGCGGAGTCTATCGACCCAAATCTTAAAAATGTTATACCTCTGGACAAGTGGGAACTCGAACTTGAAAGCTCAGGTCTTATTGCCGCCATCTGGAAGTTGGGAGCTTCCACTACTGAATCAGTAATTGAGTATTACAAAACCCACAGCCCGTCCGTCTCCAAATATATTCAGCGTGCGTTTGACCCGGCGATAACGGACGAGGTAGCTAGATGGCTCAAGTTGCGCGACGCTTTACGCGATGAAGTTCAGCGACGGGCGCGGGAAAAGCAACCGGGTCAAGAAAAACGTGAAAACTCAAAACTACCTTTAATTGTAAGACAGCATACGTTTCAAGAAGTCCGCAACTTAGGGCAGGCGATCACGGACGGCGCAACGCTTCAAAACTGGAAAGAGATACCCGGCGAAGTTGCTTTAGGACATACGATAGAAGGACAGCCAATAGAAACCAAGCTGACTGCGGGAAAAGACATTGATTGGTTCGGAGCGCCTGTAACTTACGACAGCTTGCGCGAAGAATTACGCAAACTAACGCCTGAAGGTGTCTTACTGTTTCAATTCGCGCTAGAGTCTGTTTTATTGCATCAGCACGCCACACTTTCACTTGACGATCTAATTCGTGAAATTGGATGGACACCTAAGAATCGAGAAGACAGAAACCAAATGCGATGGCAAATTTATTACTGGCTTTGTGTTTTTACTAACTTCACATCTCACGGGACCCGACCGGGCATTTATAAAGACCCGATAACTAAAGAAAAAGGTAAAATAATCACTTCCAGCAGTTACTTTGCGATTACAGATAAAGAGCGACTTGAAGACAGCAATATACCTCTTCGCGTGACAATTACCGCAAGTAAATGGATTGCCGACCATAAAAACGATAACGCAGTTTTGCAGCATTTTGGCAACCTAAGAAAATTAGCTGGACTGCCGACCGGACAACCACGCGGCGAATACGCGCTTTGCATTGGCTTAGCGACTTTTCAGAAATGGCGCGAAGATGCGACAAGGTGCGAAACTAAGCGCATTGGTGAGCAGAATGTTGAAACTGTCATATACAAACCGCTCGCTCGCTTCGATCTGTTAAATATGTTTCGACCGGGAAAATTTCCAATAATGGATATTTTGAAAAGCGACCGTCCGAAACGGGCGCAAGTATATTGGAATGAAGCAGTAACCGAACTAAAAAAACGCGGTGTTATTGGATATTATAAAGCGCCTGATGACAAAGATTTGCCGCGTAAGGGTTGGCAAGATAGTTGGCTTTACGGGAAAAATATCGAAATGCGACCGTTCGGCGATGAAAGGCAAGCCGCAGTTGAACTGTCAAAATCAGCAAAAAGCAAGCGAAAAAGATTTAGAAATGCCAAACCGTAAATGAAAATTCCGTAAGTTTTTCGTAATAACTTTTTTCACGAAAAACTTACGGAATAATACGAAAAACTTACGGAATAATACGAAAAACTTACGGAATACCACGAAAAACTTACGGAATACGACACGCAACCTCTTTACTTCCAACAAATAGCTTTCCTTAATAATAATAGTTAATAAGAAGATGTGCGAAATTGTCCCCTATCGGGACAATTCGCAATCATTCATACTTACAATGTAGCGTGATTTTCACGCACCAATTGAGTATGAACGACACGAAAAACCTACCCCCTACCATTGATTTAGCTGACCTTATACTTGAGTTTGTCGCAGACACGGACGCCGCCGCCGCCGCAAAAGCCAGCGGAATGCCGCGTGGTGCGATTACCGGGCTTGCCAAACTCGATCAGCATTTCGGCGGCTATCTTGCGCCGGGCGTCCACGTCTTGCAATCGGCTCCCGGCGCGGGCAAAACAGCTTTTGCTTTGCAAATGGCAAGCGATTGCGTTTATCCGGCATTGTTCGTTTCGGCTGAAATGGGCGTCCTCGAACTTTTTCGCCGCCTCGTCGCACGTCAGACGCAAACTTTCCTAGGTAGATTAAAATCCGGCGAAATACACGGACAGCAAGCCCGACATCTTGCGCAAACCGCCGTTCAAAATTTAACTCATCTGCGAATTATGGACGCAACCCGCGCTTACGCTTCGCAGGAAATTATTATCAATGTTGCAAAAAATTTGCGCGAAAAGTTCCAAACCGAACACGTTCTGATCATTTTGGACAGCCTTCACGTTTGGGCGCGTTCGGCGTGCCGAATGGAAAAGGAATTAGTAGAAGCCGACGAATACTCACTCATCAATAACGCACTCAATTCCGTCGCTTCGATTGCGTCAAAATTGAGCTGCCCTGTTGTTGCCATCGCCCACCGCAACAGGCAGGGCAATAAATCGGACGGTGGGCTGCACGCGGCGAAAGGCTCAGGCTCAATTGAATATGAAGCCGAGTCGGTGCTGGATTTGAACAAAGAAACTGAAGCCGATAACGCCAGCGGCGAAACCGAAATCAGAGCAAAACTCCAGAAAAATCGCAACGGCGCGGCGGGCGTTTCCGTTAAATTAGGTTTTAACGGCGCGTTGCAATCTTTTCGTGAATTATGATTAAAACTACCAACTCACACAGATTTATTCTTGAGCCTTACACCGGTCCGCGTAGCCGGGGTACTTGCCCGAACTGCGGAGCGTCTCACGAATTTTCCCGTTATGTTGATACCGAGAACGGCAACGCATATTTAGATGACCGAGCAGGAAAATGCAATCGCACTAACAATTGCGATTATCATTACACGCCGAAACAACACTTTGCCGACAACGGTTTCCCCGGAGACTTTAAGAAATCGCCCTTCAAATCACGAAAAGCCCGCACGGCAGCCGCTTTATCCCGCGTTTTTAGCGTCGGAGCCACACCCAACCCTTCGCCTGAACAGAAAAACGCCTCAGAGAGCGAGCAGCGCGAAACGCAATCAAAATTAGAGCGGCTGCAATCGCAAATGAAGCAATATCAAGCGGCGTTTGAAAATTCACCGGCGCAGGAATATCTCATAAGCCGCGGCATAACCGCGGAAACCGCCGAAGCCTTCATTTGCGGTTATGCCGCCGAATGGAAGCATTGGACAGAAAAGGATGGAAATTGGGAACTAATCGGAAATGATCGGCGCGTCGTATTTCCGATTACCGACAACGAAGGAAGTCTTATCGCAATCCACGGGCGAGCGATTGACGAAACTTTTATCGGCACGCCGAAAAAAACAAGCGGCAAACGGAAACAGGGATTGTTTCAAACTCCGAACGCTTTCGCCGCCGACGTGCTGTTTCTTGTCGAAGGTCCGGCGGACGCGATGGCGTTGCATCAATGCGGTTTTTCAGCCGTTGCGTCAGTTGCGACATCAATTCCCGACTGGCTACCGAATGCCGTTGCTTTCAACAAAATAATGGTTGCGCTTGATGCTGATAACACAGGCGATGAAGCGGCGGAAAAACACATAAGCGAACTTAGAATGCACGGAGCGCGAGCTGCGCGGCTGCGTCCGCCAGTCGGCAAAGATTGGAGCGATTTTCTGGAGAAAAGCGGCGGCGACGCCTTGCGCGATTTTGTCGAGCGACAAACAGCCGAAGCGTTTCCTGACTACCAACCATTAAGCCAGCCCGAAGCCGTTCCCGAAGATTTTGTTATTGAAGATGTGTTTTCTACTGGAAACACATCCGGGCAACGGGTAATTGATTATCTTTTTGCCGCCGCCGCAAAATATGGCGACGACTTCCTTTTGACTACGCCGACGATTTACGCTCACGAAACGGAGCGCGCTCTCGTCACCGGCGTCATCAAACATTCAAAGGGCGAATTGACAGATGCGGCATTAAAGATGCTTACAGAGCAGTTTGTTGAAGCACATTTACGCGTCAACAGTGCTTCTTTGACTTGGACACCTAATAACGTGCCTTTGTTTCATTTGACGCTTAAATCGGACGGCAAATGGCTGGAAAACGAAACGTGCAATCAGATTCAATCTTGGGTTCTTCGTGAGTTTTGGTTACGGCAAACCCCGGAAGCTGAAATAAGCGTGATGAATCTGTGATTGAGTAGTAGCGATGGATATTAAAATTAAAGTTACTCACACCTCAGAAGGCTATGGCGTAAAGATTAGCTCCGCTGACAGCAATGCTTTCACATACGCCATCGACGAACTAAAAAATACCGTCCCTTCGAGTTACCGCACCTACGACCCGACAAGGAAAATTTGGACAATCACGGATTCAGATTGTCTTAACGATTGGCTGTATGAGACGCGCCGCGCTTATACGGTTGAGGTTAATTACGCCGACGCTTACCAACCGCCGCCGCCGCCGAAGCAACAAATCGTTTCACCGTTTACAACTTTGCACTTGTTGCCGTCCGCGCCGCCCGAATTAGTCAAAGCGGCATACAAAACCTTAGCTAAAATCTACCACCCGGACGCACGAGGCGATGGCGAAAAGATGATTGCGATTAATCGGGCGTTTGAGATTATCACTCAAAACAAATGAGGTAGTTAAAGATTGTTTAGTAGCTTATGATAATCGTGTTTATCGAAAGCTATTAATTTGACAACTTACTGAAACTTACTGAAATTTTTATAGTAAGTTTTTTGCTTTCCGTGTATAATTATTAACGTCATGACGTGATACCTTCACAACGTCATAACGCCTCACATATGAAAAATGAACTCACTCAAAGGCAGCGTCTCTTCGTTGAAGCATATATTGGACCGTGTGGCGGAAACGCACGGGAATCGGCGCGTGCGGCGGGCTATTCGGGCGATGACAACACCTTATCGCAACGCGGCTTTGAATTGATGCGTAACCCAAAGGTAGCGGAACTTATCGGCGTGCGTGTTGAAGAAGCGGTAATGCGTGCCAATGAAGTTTTATCCGAACTTTCGGCAATCGCTAAAGCCGACTGGCAAAACTTTCTTGAGATTCGCCGCGACAGAGAAGGCGACATAATTTCCGCAACTCTCAAACTCAGCGACAAAATCAAATCACTGGAATTATTAGGCAAATACCACAAATTATTTTCTGAACGCCTCGACTTAAGTGTTCAAGTTTCCGACTGGCGAACCCAAGCGCAAAAATTTGGAGTAACCGAAGCAGATGTTATACACGAAGCAAAACGCATCATCTCAGAATTCGATATTAATTCAAGCGTCGAATAACGTGATTGCCCGACGCATTGAACTCGAACGAAGCGACGCTGTTTTAATGGCGCAAAGGGCTGGCATTTGCCCGGACCACTGGCAGTCTGACTTGCTGCGGTCCGGCGACAAACAAATGATTTTGAACTGCAGCCGGCAAAGCGGCAAATCAACAATTAGCGCGATTCTAGCTGTTCACGAAGCCATTTACACGCCCGGCTCACTTACGCTTTTACTTGCGCCAAGCCTAAGGCAATCGCAGGAACTTTTCCGCAAGGTAAAAGATATTTTCGTTGCATTACATTCGCCACACACGCCACAAATAGCCGAAGAATCGAATTTGAGATTGGAACTCGACAACAACTCGCGAATCGTTAGTTTGCCCGGCACTGAGGCGACGGTTCGAGGTTATAGCAATGTCGCTTTGTTGGTTGTTGACGAAGCGGCGATTTGTGAAGATTCGTTGTTTTTCTCTATTCGACCGATGCTAGCCATCTCCGGCGGCAAAATCATTTTGCTTTCGACGCCACGCGGACGGCGCGGCTTTTTTCACGATGTTTGGACCGAAGGCGGCTCTGATTGGAATCGCACGCTCATTGATGCGCATCAATGTCCGCGCATTTCTCCCGAATGGTTGGAGCGCGAAAGACAAGCAATGCCGAGCTTTTGGTTCCGCCAAGAATTTTTGTGCGAATTTTGCGAAACAGTTGATTCGGTTTTTTCTTACGACGACATTCGCGCCGCGATTGACCCGAATGTAAAACCGTTGATTTTTGAATAACAGGAGATATTTTATGAGTACCTACAAAACTGCAGCCGAGCTTGCACTAGAGGACGCGTTATCACGCCCGGTTTACTACTGCGGCTTGGACTTGGGACAATCTAAGGATTACAGCGCATTTTGCACACTGGAGCGGATAGGGAAAAGCATTGAGAATTTTACATACCAGTGCCGGTTTCTTCACCGGTGGCCGTTGAAAACGAGATACACGGATATTGTCGAGGACGTTTTGAAGTGGACGAACAGTCCGACAGTCACAAAAAATGTACAGCACCGCACAATTTTAGCCGTTGACCAGACCGGCGTCGGCGCGGGTGTGGTTGACCTTTTTAGGCGGACGGAGATGCGGAGCAAACTTATCCCAATAATGATAACCGCCGGGTCGCAAACAACGAAGGATTCTTATTCGATAAAAATCCCGAAACGCGAATTGGTTAGCGTGGTTGCGGTTGCCTTGCAGAACCACACCTTAAGAATCTCGCCGGAGCTCCCGCTTAGCAAAATGTTAATAAAAGAATTAGAAAATTTTAACTCATCAGTCACAGACACCGGGCACACCGGCTTCGGCGCGGCGATGGATTGGAGAGTTGGAAACAACGACGACTTAGTTTTGGCGGTTTCGATGGCGTTATGGTGCGCAGCAAACGGCATCCGACCGGCTAAATTTTACAGCCTTTGAGAATTAAAAAACTCAAATTAAATACAACACAGGAGACAAAATAATATGACAGAAAAATCACTAGTTGAACAAATACAAGACACTACAAAATTCATAGAAACTTTAGCGGCGGAGCAATCCGATATGAGCGTTAAAATGGCAATTGCGGCGGCTGATGCCGACAGCGCGGCGTTAATCGCTCTAAAGCATCGCGCTAACGATATACCGGTCGATCTTCTGATGACCGAAATCCGACTTCAACAGCTTCTTTTGCGCCGCGATGAAGAGCGATTGCCGGAGCTCCAATCCGTGGTTGCGGAGCTCGCCGAACCAATCGAACCAATGCGAAAGAAAATCAGCGACTTGCAACTGCAATTCAACATCGCGAGCGGCGAGGTAACTAACGCTAATGAAGATGTCCGCCAGACTAGATTAGAAATCGCCGAACGCCGACGTTCTATCGAATCGCTTCTAAGTCAGGCGAGAAACGTCAAAGTCGTTCCGGCGAGTTTGTCTATGCGTGGGGGTGGATAAATGAATAACGAAAAAACAACGAGCATCTTTCGCACAGAGCGCGACAAAAAAGAATTTGTGCGCCTCTTTCGTGAAATGACAATGTCCGGTGCGGTTAACGAAGATGTCGCAATCGAAAAAATAATTCGTAATAACCAACATCTTTTTCATCAGCAGACATCCGACGAATTTACGAAAAGTTTTAATGATGCTATGAACGCCGCGATACGTTCGCGTGTCTTGCAACCGGCGAGCAGACCTAACTACGACATCTTCCGAAGACCCGCCGACAAAAAACCCGTCTAAATCCGCCAAAATCACCCCTCGACTAAAGAAGCCGCAAGCGTAAAAAACTCGCGGCTTTTTCCCTTCCAAGACGTATCAAGGTAAGGCTTCGAGGTTAAAACGCGCTCACAAGTCAAGCATAGACTTAGGCGGCTGAATAATGGTTTTGAGCCAGCATTTATCAAGTGGCGGCTCCGTGCGTGTGTCGGTGTAACTTCTATGTGTCCAATTGGACACATTTCAATAACGGCGGCTCCGTGCGTGTGTCGGTGTAACGTCAAATCTTTCTCATCTGAGAAAGATTTGACTGTCGGCTCTATGCGCGTGTCGGTGAAATGCAAACGCAGAATCTGCGTTTGCAGATTCATTCGTCGAGCCTATGTGCGTGTCGGTGTAACGATTGTGTTCCAACAAGTGCGGATTCCGCATCCGTCTAGCCTATGTGCGTGTCGGTGAAATGTGGAAACGGATTTACTGAACAATTGTTCAGTCGTCGGCTCTGTGTGCGTGCGCGATAAATGATGGTGATGAGGATGTCTCGCAAACTATACCTTTTGCGAAAGCTCAAAAGCGTGTCTTAAATTATGTCTCAATAGAAAATTCTCACAACGTCTTAGATGATTTGACACACACGCATAGGCTCGATTCGCGTAAAGATTCAAATTCCAGCGCGCTGGAAATTCAACCAACGCACGCATAGGCTCGATACTTGGCAAACGCTGGCTTTGAGCCATCATTCAGCTGCCTAAGTCTATTGCTTGACTTGTGGCGCGTTTTTATTGTGCGGGGCTAGTGCTGGTATGTCTTGAAAGCATGTATTCCGCAAACTCTTTCCTTTGCTGTAACAACTCTTTCCGCACCTGCTCTGCCATTTCTTCACTCGGACGCGGGACAATCGTTTCAACTCGGGCGGCAAGGCGTGTGCGGTCCGCCGCTGGGAAAGCTGATAATTTCTCATCGCAGTTTTTCCAGAAAGACTCAAGCCGAGACACATTTCTGAGCTCGGTATCGGGGATTGTTGCCAGATAAGACAGCGTTCGATGCTTCACTTTGCCGCCCTCGCGATAGCTTTCGATGACCGAGAATTGAAGATTGGTGTCGCCGACTCTCCTATTCCAGTCGCCGGTTGCACTACTGAGTCGTTTATTAATTTTGATGTACATAGTTTTTATTAATTGTAGTGATGTTATTTTCCGGTTGTATGTGGAAATCTACATCACTACATAAGATTCTAACTTATTTATTGTAGTGATGCAAAAAAGAATTTTAAGTTCAAAAACAACATCACTACAAAAGAAGCCGCAAGTTCTAACGCTCACGGCTTTTCATCTTTTTATTTATCCTCTAAAGGAATGTTTACGCCGAATTTATCAAATGCGTCGTTTCGCAGCCGTGCTATCATTTCCTGACCTTCGCGCCACTGATTCACGCTGTGTTCGATTCTTTCCTTATATTGCTCAACCGACAAGTCTTTCACTCGTTCCTGCATTTGCGCGTCCGTTTCCTTCAAGTGCATTTCAGTGAACGCTTGAACGAACGAAAAACCTCTGCCGCGCATTCCCTCAAATTCGGCTGCGTCATATCCGATTATCTGCCAAACCTCACGGACGGTTATACATCGCTCCGCCGCACAGTCGGCTAAAAGGTCGTTGAAATACTCCGTCCATTCAGTTTCATTTTTCGGCGGCGGAAATAACTCCCATAGATTCGGCATTTGCGCGTCTATCTTTTCGCGCAAAGCGGCAGTTCCGAAACCGTCCGTAAATTGGTCAATGATTTTATAAAAAGTATTTGCTTCAGCAATCGGTAGTTTGACGGTTTGGTTAATTATTCGGTCAAGCCGTTCGCCCTTCCAACGGTTTATCGTTTTTTCGTTTTGGTTAATTTCTGCCTTCAATTCGCTCAATTCGCTCATTTTGTGAATTTTTTCTGTCATTTTAGTTTAGCGCGGTTATACGATACCGCGAAAACGTCTCGTAAGTGATATTTTATGCCGCGTGCGGTCCGCGTGCGGGCGCGTCTCTGACTTCTAAATTGCTTGGTTATAGCAAACCGCCTGCACGTTTATTGTTGCGTCTTTGTCTTTGAATTGCGGCTGAACGGCAGACGCTAATAACTCCAGCGCGTCGGCGATTCGTTCTAATCGGTCGTTGATTCGTTCTAATTGCTCTTCGATTTTTTCGAGGCGTTCAACTATGCCGTTCGTTTGGTCGTTCTGAAATTCTGTCATTTTTTTAGCGCGGTTTTTATCCGATACCGCGAAACGTCCGACTACACTTAAATTAGTGATATTTTATGCCATTTGTCGCAAGTTTTGACGCTCGCGGCTTCGTGATATGTTTTTTTATGAAATTTGTAGATTGTGGAACCTACACATCTAAAACGTCCGGCTCGCTCGGACTGCCGTCAAGCTCACTGTCTCGCCCGTCAAAGCGTTTATCGTATTGCCGAAGTTCATCTTCTATCGAGTGAACAAGACTGCTATCGAGCAAAGATGTGAGTGAGTGAACAACACCTCTGCCATAATCAAATTCAAGCGACTCAATAAGTAAAGGGAAAGCAATTTTGATAACTTCGGGATTGCTCGCGCCGACATTCGTTCGGGCTTCGTTGGAAGCGTCAACGATGATGCTGTGAAAAGCGTCTTTAGCATCGTCGGAAACTTTATTGCTTCGCATAATATGGCTGATTTTGTTCGCCATAATTTGCAGGTGATGTTCGGCAAGTGTTTTTGCTTTTGGTTGTTCGGATTGTGTTTGGGCTTCCGGCGCGGGCGCGTCTTTATATTTTGTGCCATACAAAACAGAATCTTTCCAAGCGTCAACAGAATTGCCATATTCCTTTGTCCAGCGAAATAAATAATCCTGTAATTCGGCTACTAAATCGCGGACGCTGACATCGGCATCTTTGACCGTGAATAACTCTAAAATGCACATTAAGCTATCAATTACCGTGTAATCATTACCGCAAGTCATAGCAATATCGGTAATATACTTTTTGCCTAATTCCGCTTGTTCGTCGGCTGCTTCCAGCGCGTCTTTGTAATTCATAATGTTATTTTCCGTGTTATTATTTCTCATAGTTGTTTTCCTTCCCTGTGAAGGGATTCTAAAGAGAGGCTTAGGAAGTCCGCCAAGATTTTCCTAAGCCTTTCGGTTTTAGTTGATTTTTATTCCCGCGACCCGCTCCGCTTTGCGTTCAACAGTCGGCTTAAGATACGGGATTTCTTCGGCTTGAACCGGCGCATTTTCCATTTCCAGATAAAGGCGAACCAGTCGAGCGGCGGCGCGGTGGAAACACGGCACGCCTTGCACAAACGCACGGCACTGGCAGATTCCGTTTGCCGCGTAGACACCATCTGTTTTTTGCGACCAGATGAGCAAGGCTTTGTCCTCAGCCATCCACGACATAAAATTGCCATTTTCTTCAATCTCGGCGACGGCTTTGGCAATGGCGTTAATCCATCGTTTCTTGGTTTGCGCGTCAGCGACGGTTAATTCAACCTTGCTCAGTGCGCCTGCGATAACCGACGCGAATGTTTGTTTGTTTTCGATTTGTAACATTTTAGTTTTTCTCCTTTGGTTTATTGATTAATTTCTTAATCTGTAATAATCTTACACCCTGAAAGAATTAAATGCAAGTAAAATCTTACAAGGTGTAAGATTATTCTTTGCTTTTATTAAATTTAGTTGTATTATTGATTTGTGAAGGGAAAATACTTAAAAGCGTCAGAGGTTGCGAAACGATTTGGTGTTAGTTCTGTTTCTGTTCGTTCGTGGATAAAAAGCGGATTGCTGCCAAATGCCAAATTTGAAGAAAACATCGCCGGAAGTATTTGGTTAATTCCAGAAAGTGATTTGAAAAACTTTGATAAGCCCGGAAGAGGCAGACCGAAAAAAGAAATAGAATCCGCTAAGAAATACTTTGATTTATGAAGAAAGATAGCCGAACAGATTTACAAAAACTAAACGACCGACAAGACTTCAAATATCTGTCAATCTTGGTTGCTGTGCAGATCATCGCGGCAAGCATCTTTTATTTACTTTTTTTTACTTGAAATTTGAACAAAAGAAGCAATCAAAATAACGTTTTAATGTTATGACGTTAAAACGTTAAAACGTTATGAAGGTAATTAGCTTTGTCACTCAAAAAGGGGGGAGCGGGAAAACGACGCTCTGCATTAATTGTGCGATTGCTGCCGTGCGCGGGCGCAAACGCCGCATCCTTATTCTCGATATGGATAACCAGCGTTCGGCGGGAAATTGGTATCAGCAACGCGAAGAGGGCGAGCCGCAGCTTGTTACTATCACAGCCGCCGAATTGCCAAAAGCGATTGCCATTGCCGCGAAACAATTTGATTTTGCTTTTATTGACACGCCCGGACGCGATGAACCGGCGCAAGCGTCCGCGATAATGCAATCGGATTTCTGCGTCATTCCCTGCCGTCCGTCGCCGACTGACTTACAGGCTACGCCGGCAACCGTTGCCACTATCAAGCGATTAGGCAAGCCTTTTGCCTTCGTGCTGGCACAAACTCCGCCGCGTTCGTTTCGCGTGCGTGAGGCGTCCGCAGCATTAAGTAAATTGGGCGATGTCTGCCCTATCCACATCGTTACCCGAAACGTCTATCAAGATGCGCAAGGCACAGGGCTTGGTGTTGTTGAATTTGAACCGGAAGGAAAAGCCGCCGCCGAAACAACACGGCTCTGGCAATGGATTCAAAAGAAAATTAAATAAAATTTATGGCTAAACGAAAAAGACTTGAGGAGTTTTCATTATCGGACACGGAAACGCCGGAGCGGACAGTTGAGCCGAAAACCGATGATGCGCCCGGAAAGCGTAAGAAGCACACTTCCCTATATTTATCCGAACCCGTGCGCAGACAGTTGCGAGCTATTGCCTATCACGAAGAGATTAAACAGCACGATTTACTAATCGAGGCAATCGACTTGCTTTTCAAATCACGCGGCGCGGCATCAATCAGCGAATTAACTAAAGCAGATGAATAACGTTAAAACGTCATAGTGTTACAACGTTGTGGCGTCGTAAAGCTGCAACGCTACCTAACTAAAAACG
>MWWG01000110.1_pt1 | contig 12693 bp, 21 predicted proteins | sample 1047331 | NCBI WGS metagenome assembly MWWG01 (sample SAMN06349968, study PRJNA376086) | soil metagenome | isolation source: MG6-4 sample Antarctic (ecotone) soil | place: Antarctica | collected 2015-01-13 | reverse complement strand
GAGCCCGTGCAGTCCCGTGACGAACAACAGGAGCAGCGGCAGCTTCACGGCCTCCAGACCCACGGAGACGGCCACGACGCCCCGGTTCTCGGCGTGGTAGGCGAGGACCTCACCAAGAGGATCGCCGTAGGTGGGCGCTCCAGTGCCAAAAAAAAACACCGCGTTCTGAACGACCACCGACGCGGCTAAGGCGACCCCGGCGCCGCCGACGATTCGCGTCGTGGACACCCGGTTCCCCGCGGCCACTGCTGGTGTCGCTGCCTCGCTCATTCGAGTTCCTCCGATCGCTGACTTGGTGTCTGTGCTCAAGGGTCTCTCCATCGTGTTGAGGGTGGGCAGGTAGCGGTCCCGCGCCTTCACGCGGTTGTCTCTCGGCCACGCAATATAAGACATCATATTCCTCAGCGGGGGCAGGTGTATCCCCCAAATGAGTGATCTTTTGAAACTTTCTTGGCGAACTTCGGAGAATTCCAATTCCACGCACTCGGGTGAATAGAGGCAAGAAGAGGGGGCGGGGCTGCTAAGAGTCCCGACCCGATGATCCGCTGGGAGACAGACGGGAACTAGAGGACGAGAAGCGGCGAGGAGGGGGTGAGGACCGCTTCGAGTGCGATCCTCGAAAGTTGATGTAGACCTCGCCGCTGTTGCAAGTCTACTCGATGGGACTCCATGCATCTAGGCGCATCATTATCTAGACCCACTACATTTTGTGGTGACTCCTATGCATTGGGGTGGGGCTATGCGGCTTTGCGCCGCCCTCATAGACCTGGATATTCACGATCCTGCAAACGGACTTCGCAGAATTCGTCTTCCACACACTCCAGTGAATAAGGGTAGGATGGTCCGGCGTGGGACCGAGGCTGACCAAGAGAGAATACGAAGGTGTGGTGTTGGCGACGCTGCACCGATACCTAATCGAGCAAGACCCCGGGCTTCACTACGACGGGAAGATATGCGTAGAGGAAATTCGTCTGGACTCCTCAGGACCCGCACACATGTTGGAGATACTGCTCCGAGACGAAGCCCGCCCTAGGTGCCTGTTCGGGTGGCGCTTCCCGGCCACTGAGGCAGACGCGGACGCGCTGTGAGGCGTCGAGCATCCCGCCCGGTGGGAGGAGGGCGTTCGCGGCCCGAAGCAGGCGGAGGGATGGGCGAACACGCTCGTCTTGACGAACTTCGAGGAGGAGATAGAAGCGCTAGGCTACGGGCTTCCGGCCGAGTGCGATCCGCACGCCATCACGTGGTTTGGAGACTACAAGCCGTAGTTGGTCGATGGAGGCGGACTTCTTAGAACCCCGTCAAGGCGAAGTTCACGCCAGCGTGAAAGTTCGCATCGGGCCGGCCCGATAGGCCAGGAGCTCCAGGAGAGGGATGCTCGTATCGTCGGGTATTTATGCGCTCGCCACAAGGACCAGAGAGGCGGAGGGCTTAGCGCCAGGATCAACGTTGCCCCGGCGATGCGCCTTCGCTACAGTATCGGTATGTCGGAGAGGAACACCGAAGGCACCCCTAGCGAAGCTGACGTGCATGCGGGGATGGCCGCGCTGGTCTTGGTATTGTCGGATGCCTTGCTGGCGGCGGCAGTCTGGCTAGCGGCCTACGAGTTACAGAGCATCTTTGGCCGGTGGGGGAACTTCCCCAGGCCAACGGCTATGGTGGTTGGGGTTTTCGCCGCGTGCGTATGGATAGGGTTACGCTCTTTGATGGGGCTGTATCCGGGGCACTCCCTGAGCCCGACAGAAAGGCTTCGCCGGCACGCTTACTCCGTGGTCGGCGCCTTCGCCGCCGCTTCCTTTGCCACGGTCTTGATCCACCTCGGGTTCATAACCTCACAGTTTGGGCCCATCGTCCTTGTCGGGGGGCGGGTCCCACGCCTGCTATTGGCGCTAGGCTTTGTGGGCCTTTTGCTTCTACCCCCCCTGGCGCAGTGGTGGCTAGCGAAGCTGGGGCTCGGTGTTTGGCAGCGAACGCTGTAGCGGAAGCTAGATCCGTAGACGACGGTCCTCGGTAGCGCAGACCGGGCGTGAAAGGCGTCATCGGGACGGGGTCGAGCCCGTCTGTGCCTGTGTACGCGCACACAAGCGAAGCAGGCCGAGACCCCGAAGAGCCCCGGCCCTAGTTGAATCACTTGGGTACGCGCATAATGTCCTGTTGGTCCCCGGGGCGGGGGTCGCGCACGAGGTAGTCGGCCTCGACCATCGCTGCTGCCCGAGCCAAGCCCTCCGTGCGGAGCGGCATGACAATGAACCGCCCCGACGTCAACGCCGGCGCGTGGACAACGCCGATGCTTTCAAGCATTTGTATGTGGGCCTCGGGATTGCCGAAGTTAGCCTGCGCGAACCTATCCGCCCGCTCCGGCGACGTGAACACGGGGATGCACTTCTCGCCGTTTTTATCCTCGATATAGTAGAAGCTTCCGCGCCCCGCGCCCCAATCCGCCTCGCTCCCCAAGCCGATGGCGTGGAGATGTTCTTCGGTCTCCATGCTCCTCCTCATGTCGTGGCCGGGACACCCCAGCGAAGCTAGGATACCCCGGCCCGGTACGTCTTGCGCCTGGTGCAGCTAGCCTCGGCTAGCCTCGGCCGCCTCGAGCGCGCGGCGGTATTCCCGCATGGCCTCATCGACGGCCGCCTGCATCGCTTGGTTGAGTTCTTCGCTTCCGACGGCGCGCAACGCCCCGGCCAAGGGACGCAGGATGCTCTCAGCGTAGCCCCACGCCTCCTCTTTTGCCTGCGCGTCGTAGAGTGCACGTTCCTCTGTCGTCATCTCCGTCATGCTTCTCCTCCTTGAAATTGTGGAACGTTCCGCAATTGTCTCCGCCCTTCGCTACAGCGGCGGCACAAATACAGCGCGTACTCCTCTACCTCTTCGCCAGTGTCCTCGTCGAGGACCATCTGGCCTATCGTTACCCAGCCGTCGTTGCAGGGATGCGGCCTATTCTCGGTTTTGCCGCCGGCGGCAAACGGGTCGCCCGCCAACGTCTCGTCGTGTACTCTGTACTCACTCAAGGCTACCTCCTTGGGTCGTGCCTCGGGGTGTCTTCACCACCTGCGGGGCCATCTTTATTGCCTATACTGTAGCACGTCCGTGTTGACAGTGCAAGGTCTTGGTGGTATTATTTCTAGAAATAAGTCGGAGCGCCTATAGTGCGCAGAATGGAGGTAGACGGCGTGAAACTGAGGGACTTGAGGTTGGACCGGGGCCTGTCGCAGCAAGAGCTGGCCGACATGACGGGGGTGTCTCGCGACAGCATCTCCAAGATGGAGACGGGGGCTAGGCCGAAACCCTACCCGCGGACGATGCGCAAGCTGGCGGGTGCCTTGGGCGTCTCTGTCGCCGACATCCGGAAAAGGGACTAGCAGCCTGCACTAGTCGTTGAGTGTTGGATGCTACAAACCACCAAAGCAATGTCGTATGCTTATTCCCGACATAAAGTGCCCAGCGCTCTCCTCTTGGTCAACGCTGGGCGGCACACTCGGAGGCTTCCACCTCTCCGGTGAGCAAAAAACGAACCTTCAAGGGAGGTCCGCTAATGAATCCAGAGTACCACACAACTGAAAGACAAACAGCTACTCGAACCCCAGAATCTCGCTATCGTGGCGTTTCCTACACCAAGCCGATAGACGCTGCCAAGGAGGCCGTGGGGGTGGTTGAACTAGCCGACCGGCTCTGCGGCGAAGGCCAGCTGCGCCGTAGCGGCGACACATGGACGGCACGCTGCCCACTACCCGGCCACGAGGACAGGACGCCATCGTTTGTGGTGTACCCCGAGACAGAGAGTTTCTTCTGCTTCGGCTGCGTGTCCGGCGGCGACGTTGTAGAACTCGCCCGCCTGGCGTGGGGATACGAAGAGCGAGATGCCCCCGTCGTCGCCGAATACCTGCTTATGGAGTTCGGCCACGAAATTCCCAAGCGGCCGCCGGCGTGGTATCGCAAGCAAGAGCGCCAGAAGCGCACCCGAGAGGCCATAGAAGAGACCAAGAAGAACATCGTCCGTCGTCGCCTGTTCCGGCATCTGATATTGCCGCTGATTGACGCGATAGAAGACGAAAACGAGCGGGAGCAAGAACTCAAGCGAGCATGGTCCGACTTTCGGAGGTTGACGGCATGAGGGGCTACGACGACTTTCCACCAGAGTGGCGCAGGGGTGGCGGAAGGTCCCCTAAGCCCACACCGAAGAGTGCCAGAGAGCTACTCGCCAGAGAGCTACCGCCGGCGAAGTGGGCCGTACCGGGCGTGCTGCCAGAGGGCATAACGATACTTGCAGGAAAGCCGAAAATGGGTAAGTCGTGGCTAGCGCTGGGCCTATGCGTCGCGGTAACGTCGGGCGGTTACGCGCTCGGAAAGATACCGGTTGGCCAGGGGGCCGCCCTGTACCTGGCGCTCGAGGATACCGACCGCCGCCTTCAGAAGCGGCTACGCAAGGTGCTCGCGGGCAGCGAGTGCCCGGACGGCCTGGACTATGAAACCGAGTGGGACGCACTCGCCGAGGGCGGCGTCGAAGCCATCGGGGAATGGATTGGCCAGCGCCCGGACGCCCGGCTTATCGTTATCGACATCCTGAAGCGGGTGCGCAGCCGCGAGCAAGCCGGGCGTAGCATGTATGACGTGGATTACGAAGCCCTGGAACCCTTAAAGCCGCTCGTCGAGCAGCACGGGGTATCAATCCTCGTAATCCACCATCTGCGCCAGCTGGAAGCCGCCGACCCGCTAGAGATGATAAGCGGCTCATCGGGACTTACCGGCGTCGCCGACGGCGCTTTAGTCCTCAAACGCGACCGCGGCAAACAAGACGCGACGCTACACATAGACGGACGAGACGTAGAGGAGCCCGCCGAGCTGGCATTGCGCTGGGATGCCGATATAGCGTCGTGGGCTCTCATGGGAGACGCCGAAGAATTCCGCATAAGCAACGAACGGCGCGAGATACTCGACGCGCTCATACGCGCCGGCGTACCGCTCGCGCCAAAAGAGATAGCCGAGCGGATAGACAAGCCTGATGGCAACGTTCGAAAGCTTTTGCACGGCATGTACGATGATAAGCAGGTAGCACGGCACGGCACACACCCACGCTATAAGTACACACCTACTACTAACGGTAACGACGGTAACGACGGTAACGATAGTAACGGCGGTAATGACGGTAACGATATGGACAGCGTTACCAACGTTACCGGGGGTAACGATAGCGGTAACGATAAAAACACCGAGAAAACCGCATACCTAAGCCAAAAACGACGCAACGTTACCGACGTTACCGACGTTACCGGGGGTGTGGGTGGGCGGAAAAGTAACGTTACCGAGAACGCCGGTAAGAACGTTACCGAGAACGTTACCGCACCACACCTATCAGCCGACGAAGGTAACGACAGGCGCGAAGGACACCCGGATGGCTGCCAGTGCCTGTCGTGTGTGCTGTCGATATGAAAGAGAAAAGCGCGAACATTCAAGGAGGAGAGTCGTGAGCCGCGGGCTGGGCAAGATGCAGCGCCGGGTTTTAGTCGCGCTTGTTGCGCCGTGCGACTCTTGTGGGCAAGCGCAGGAGAGGCCGGGGCTAGGGCGGCTGGCGGAGATGGTAGTAGCCGAGGAGCCATTGTGTAGGGAGTGCAGACGGCACTCACACCCAGAGTATTCCGTGAGCACGTACCGCAGCGTGTCCCGGGCGGTTATTGGCCTAGAGCAGCGCGGGCTACTTAGCTCAAAGACGCAACGCGGCAGCTGGGACCGCGAACTTGGCCGCACCTGTTGGGGCTACACGCACGAGAAAACAGTGTGGCTGTCCGATGATGCGCTAAGTGTTGACTGGCTGGCGCTCCTGCAAGCGAGTCTACACTTAAACCGCCTGGCGCTCGAATGGTCCATAGACATAGAGCTAGAGGATGGCTGTTCGTCGCATCTTGTGTTCGCGGCGCTCCGCGTGGGCCTTGTCATACTAGCCGGCGGTGACTTAAGTGTTGATTGGTGTCCGTACGTGGAGGCGAGTCAACACTTAGAAGAGGCGGCGGCGTGAAGAAGTGGAGGTAGCACTATGCTGATGAATGATGACTACGTGGTGGAGCAGCGCATCGACGCCTTACAGCGCCTGCCGTGGCCGATATCGTCTCGGACGGTGCTGGATATGACAAGCGAGGACTTAGATATTCTTGCCGCCGTTCGCCACGACGACACGGCCTACTGGCGTGTGCTGAACTCCGTCGTGAGTCGGATAGAGAACGCTAGGGAAAGGAGAGAGGAGTGAGTAAGGAAGAGCGTAGACGCCGGCGAAAAGAGCAGCGAGAGCTGGAGGTGCAGCGTGCGGTAGATAATCTGAAGTTCGTCGAATACTTCGGCCTGATGCCGGTGGTGGACAAGAACGGCCTATTCACCGCCGGTGTTGTGGAGGACGGGGAAATAGAGGCCGCTCTTCGGGAACTCAACGAAAAAGCGGGCATGGTCCGTGGTACGTGTGACAATCTGTATCAGATGCACAAGAACGAGCGCGAGCGCAAGATATTACTGGATGCGTGGGAACGCTTCCAAGATGAGGAGTACTAATGGCGAGCAAAGGAAAACGCAAGGTCGTCTCGGGAGTCGGGTCCAAGAGGCCGGTGCTGGCCCAGGATGCGCACCTGTATCCATACCTGAGTAAGTTTGGCGGCGTCAAGAACTACGGCAAGCAAGAACCGCACAACAACTTCGATAAAGACGTTCACTACTAGAGAAAGGAAGAAATCATGTCGAGTGATTTTCAACCGATAACCACGCAGGAGGAGTTCGACGAAAGACTAAAGGGGCGCCTTGCCAGAGAGAGGGAGCGGTGGGAGAAAGAGTCGGTACCAAAGGAGCGCGTAGAAGCGCTCACTGAGGAGAGCTCCGTGCTCGCCCGCGAGCTTGAGGCCAAAGAGCGCGAGCTTGAGGGTGTGCACAAAGAGCACCGCATGCAAGAGCTTGAGCGCACCACGAAGGCGCTGCTTACCGAGCGTGGTGTCGAGGATGAGGCTCGTCAGAAGCGCGTGATGAGGCTGCTGGATTTCGACGGAGCTCTTGCCGATGAGGAGCCTGTCTCTCTCGTAGAGTGGCAGTTAAAGCAGCTAGCAAACGATGTCCCAGAACTGCTCTCGCCAAAAGAGTTCCCAACCGGCGCCGGTTCAGGCCTCGGCTCGCGCAAGCCAGTGCTCACCCGCAAGAAGCCTCTCACCGAAGAGGAGCTTGCCGCGATGCGTCCTGAGCAGATGGCCGAGCCTGGCGTGATGGCGAAGATAGACGCCTTTATGAAGGGAGAACGCTAAACTAGTCAGAAGATAGGTTTTTCCTACGCGTAGGAAAGTGTTAGGTTTATTTGAACCTGTTTTCGAAGTTAGCAGCCTAGTCAGAATTCTGACTAGGCTGCTTGTATTAGAAACCACGAACCGTTATTATTCGTAACACGTCGGACGCGACGGCATAAACACGGCAGGACCTACGCGCGGCCTAAGTTCTAAGAGCGCGGCAACCAATCACCCCCATTAGCTCAAAGGATTCTCTTATGCCCCTGACCCAGGTGCAAAGTTCTGTATGGGTAGCGAAAGTATTGCTGTCGCTACGGAAGTCGCTGGTAATCGCTCAGCCTTCCATTACTGGCTACTACGATTTAGAGTTAAGCTCGGACGGGAAGGAAGCCTTCCTGCACTCCCTCGCCGACGTCGCTGTCTCAAACTACACCAAATACACCCCGATAACCATCGAGCAGATGACTGACACCCGCCAGATTATCGCTTTGGACCAGCAGAAGGCGTTCGCCGTTGCTTTGGACGATATAGATAAAATCCAGTCCAAGCCCGACGTGATGAGCGCAATCAGCGACCAGGCTGCCTACCAGCTGGTGGAAAGTTCCGACTCTTTCCTGGCCGGTAAGTACACCGCCGCTACCTCAATCGGTGTGGCGCTGACTATCACCACGACCAACATCTTCACGCGCATCTTGACCGCCGCCACGATGCTCGATAAGGCCAACGTGCCGCGTGAGGGTAGGGTGCTCATTCTCTCACCGGATATGCTTGAGTTCTTGCTACAGAACGGCCCGTATCAGACGGCCGCGTCCGAGTCCGTCCTGAACGGTAGCGTCTCTAGGTTCATGGGCTTCGATGTGCTGGTTTCTAACAACGTCGCCAAGACTGGTGTTAGCCCGACCGAGGTTCACCATTGCCTGGCGCTCCACCCGATGGCATTTGGCTTCGCTTCTCAGATTCAAAAGATTGAATCCGTGCGTAGGCACGACCAGTTTGTGGATGTCATGAAAGGCCTCTATACCTACGGCGGCGCAGTAGTCCGACCACTGGCAGCCATCGACTTGATGATGCAAAGGTAAAGCTTGATGCGATGGTGTCCTGCTAACCGTAAGGCGCGGGTAGGGTGTGTCCCCCTGTCTTAGCACCATCACCTGGGCCGGCGCGCGCTTCCTTCCCGTGCGCCGGCCCTTTCACTCGAGGTGAGTAGTGCCAAGACGTAACAAACATAACCCGAGTCCTGCTAGCAAGAAGCGAAAGAAGCGCAAGAAAAAGCGAGGACCAGAGGATGCCACCAAAAACGCACTCGTACGGCAGAAACTCCGGCTCGGCGTGTCGGTCGTGGCAGAAAAAGGCGGTGACGTAGCTGATGGACAGGAAGCCGCATAACAACGGCGAAAAGTCGGAGGCCGCACGCCGGTCGGAGGCGGTCCGTCGCGGCAATCGAACGCGCCGCCTGAAGGCAGCAAACAAACCGTTCGAGGTCCTCGATGACCTGGTCGCCGAGGTCGTCGACCGGATGGACCTCGGCGAGGACCATGACGACCACCTAGACCGCAACGTAGGACGCGTGATGCTGCAAGGACTGGCGCTGCGCAAAGACTTAGAACTTGCCAAGGATAGGCGCACCGAAGTCATCATGAAGTTGGATGAAATAGACGTTCGCGGTGAACTAGAAAGGTTGAAGGATGACCTCGGCATCTCTAGTTAAAGAGATGGACCGCATCAGGTCGCTACGACTTTTTCAATCGACTGAAAAACTTGATGAGGACCCGGTAGAGTTCGCGACCTCGGTCGGCATCACCCCGGACCCCTGGCAAGCTGACATGCTGACCAGCGACCACCCGCGCAAGATACTTTGCTGCGGCAGGCAGGTGGGAAAGACCACGGCCGTCGGCCTCCTCGTCGCCTATCGCGCTATCACCGTGGCGAGCTCTGAGATACTCATCGTGGCGCCGGCAGAGAGACAGGCGAAGCGGCTCTTTAGGGTGGCGAAGCACTTCTGGAGGAAGGCTAATGAGCCACACGGCGCCGTCTCCGACGCGCTAACTCGTCTTGAGCTTGGCAACGGCTCGACTATCGAAGCGCTGCCGGCTGTTGAGAACACCACTCGCGGCGCGAGCCCAACGCTGCTGGTCATAGAGGAGGCGGCCTTTCTCCCTACCCCTGTCTATCACCAGCTAACAGGCTCGACCGTGCGCACCGAGGGGGAGGAAATCATGCTCTCCACGGCCGGCTTTAAGAGCGGTTTCTTCTACGAGACGTGGGCTTCAGACGAAGACTGGCATCGCGTGCAGATACGCTCTGATGAGATGCCAGAGCACATAAGCCCAGAGCAGTTGGAGCGGCGTAGACAGAGGATGCCAAAAGAGTTCTTCGAAGCAGACTACCTCTGCAAGTTCCTTGAGACAACAGGCGGGCTCTTTGGAGACGACGACATTTCGCGAGCGCTCGCACTCGGCGAGGACGTAGAGGCTATAGAGATAGGAGACGACGAATGGTGAGCACATGGCAGGAACCGGACACGCGGCCGAGGATGCCCGAGTATTCGCCCCGGCGCTACTCGGTTGGTGTCGACCTCGGCCAGGCTAATGACCCAACCGCGATAGCCGTGCTGGAGAAGACCATCGCCCCACCCGAGACGGCCCTCTTCTCGCCCGTCGGAGAGTCGTCAGGCGACAGGCTCGTCGAAGGGTCCGTCGTCTACGACCTCGTCTACCTGAAGCGCCCGAAGCTAGGCACGGCCTACGACACCATCGCCCGCAGGGTGGCCGACCTCGTTTGCGAGCTCGAGCCGCAGGGTGCTTTCGGTGAGCTAGGACAGGTGACGCTCTCGGTAGATGGTACCGGGGTGGGGCGTGGCGTAGTGGACATGCTTAGGACGGAGTTTCAGCGCCGTGGGACAACCTCTAAGGCAACGCCCAGGGTGGACTTCAGGGCCGTCTCCGTCACGGGTTCTAACACAACCCTAAAGCGGCCCTCAAGAAGTGACGGTTACTGGTCGGTGCCGAAGAGAGATTTAGTGTTCGCGGCCGTGGCCGCCTTCCAGCAAGGCAAGATACGAGTCGCCAAGGGTATCACCGATAGAGACGCCCTGGTAAACGAACTCAAGAACTACAAGCGCAAAACGAACATAGCTACCGGCAACATGACGTTTGAGCCGTGGCGCGAGAGTCAACATGATGACCTTCTCTTCGCCACGTGCCTGGCCCTGTTCGGCTGGCAGCACCAGCGTAAGGGAACGACTAGGCTTCGGGTTATCCGGTAATGGCCGATAAAGAAGAGACCTGGATAGAGAAGGCTGAGAGGTTGAACTGTGTGCATCCACACTATCTGTCCTTCTCTGGCAAGTGTGACGGCTGTAAGACAGAGCCCTTGAGCCCAAACCTTCCTGACCACTACGCCCAAGTTTCCCGCCACAGCGACGAGGATGGCTTCTAAGGCCTTTCAGCCCCGCCCCTAATGGTTAGCATCCCCCTTATTTGAGGGGACGAGCTCGTCGCCGACTGTGTACGCGGACACCAACGAAGGATGGTTATCAATATTAACTTCCGAGAATCGTAGTTATGCGAAGTTCGAACCGTCTCGGACTATGTTGCAAGACTATGTTGCAAGACTATGTTGAAGATTTTGGCATCCCCCGCCTTTTGGCGGGATTTGCAGGATTCTTCAATTTCCAAGATGACGAATGGCTTGGCCACACCCCGATAGGCCCTGGTGGCCGGGAAGGGGGGAATCGAACCCCCCGAGACAGCCTAATCTTCCCGTGGTATGGGCGACTCCAAAGGAGGGACGGCCACCCCATCTGTGCACGGTTCGCCGCTACCGGCCGCTCGGTCGTTGCCGACGAACTCGGCAAACCGGAGTGTAGCACTTTAGCACCCACACCCGCCAGACAGGCGGCGTGCTGTCATGCTGACAAGCCGTATCGGGCCGACCCGATGGGGGTAGGTGGCCTGCGCGCAGGCCTGTGTACGCGTACACAGCGTCCGGTATGCATAAGAAAACCCTGGCCTTCTCGGGCCAGGGCTAGCTTCCGCTACAGCGTTCGCTGGGACGGGGCGGAGCACGAAAAGGGCCGGGACCCCGCAGAGCCCCGGCCCTAGTTGAATCACTTGGGTACGCGCATAATGTCCTGTTGGTCCCCGGGGCGGGGGTCGCGCACGAGGTAGTCGGCCTCGACCATCGCTGCTGCCCGAGCCAAGCCCTCCGTGCGGAGCGGCATGACAATGAACCGCCCCGACGTCAACGCCGGCGCGTGGACAACGCCGATGCTTTCAAGCATTTGTATGTGGGCCTCGGGATTGCCGAAGTTAGCCTGCGCGAACCTATCCGCCCGCTCCGGCGACGTGAACACGGGGATGCACTTCTCGCCGTTTTTATCCTCGATATAGTAGAAGCTTCCGCGCCCCGCGCCCCAATCCGCCTCGCTCCCCAAGCCGATGGCGTGGAGATGTTCTTCGGTCTCCATGCTCCTCCTCATGTCGTGGCCGGGACACCCCAGCGAAGCTAGGATACCCCGGCCCGGTACGTCTTGCGCCTGGTGCAGCTAGCCTCGGCTAGCCTCGGCCGCCTCGAGCGCGCGGCGGTATTCCCGCATGGCCTCATCGACGGCCGCCTGCATCGCTTGGTTGAGTTCTTCGCTTCCGACGGCGCGCAACGCCCCGGCCAAGGGACGCAGGATGCTCTCAGCGTAGCCCCACGCCTCCTCTTTTGCCTGCGCGTCGTAGAGTGCACGTTCCTCTGTCGTCATCTCCGTCATGCTTCTCCTCCTTGAAATTGTGGAACGTTCCGCAATTGTCTCCGCCCTTCGCTACAGCGGCGGCACAAATACAGCGCGTACTCCTCTACCTCCTCGCCCGTGTCCTCGTCGAGGACCATCTGGCCTATCGTTACCCAGCCATCCAGGCAGGCGTGGGCTTCGTGATCCCGCTGCGCGGGAATGAACGGATCGCCAGCTGGCGATATAGTGTGTTCGTCCATGGGGTCCTTTCCCTTGGGCCGGGCTCCGGGGAGCGTCTACTCCTGCGGGGCCATTTCCTTTCCAACAACCACATTATACTTAGCTTTGATTGGATTGTAAAGGCTATGATTGGACTATTTAGGTAAACACGGTAAAATAACCCCACAGCAAGCAAACGAAAGGTTTGGGATGATAACCGACATGACAGCGCACCAAAAAGCCGGGCGCAGGGTGCTTCTGGCCAGGGTGGAGGCCGGGCTCTCTCAGAGAGCACTCGCCGACAAGAGTGGTGTAGACCAGTCCACAATCGTTCGGGTCGAGCGAGGCGAGACCAACATTCGGCCAATGACTCTGGCAAAGTTAGCCAAGGCCCTAGGTATGCCGACCGAAGAGCTGCTGGGCTAGCCGTGGCCCTAAAGAGAGCCAAGGTGGCCAAACAGATGGGCGACCTCGCTGAAGGCATGGAGGGCGCAGGCATACCCACCC
>MWWG01000109.1_pt1 | contig 12718 bp, 10 predicted proteins | sample 1047331 | NCBI WGS metagenome assembly MWWG01 (sample SAMN06349968, study PRJNA376086) | soil metagenome | isolation source: MG6-4 sample Antarctic (ecotone) soil | place: Antarctica | collected 2015-01-13 | reverse complement strand
ACTTTACGCGCTTCTCGCTGGTGAGTGTTGGCGAGCAGATCGACACCAGCACGGCGGGCGGGCGCCTGGTGCTGAATGTTCTAATGAGCGTCGCACAGTGGGAGCGGGAAGCTATCGGCGAGCGCACAAAAACCGCTTTACAACACAAGAAAGCGCAGGGGCAGCGTGTTGGCTCGATTCCCTACGGCTATCACTTGGGTGCCGACGGCCAATCACTCGAAACCGATGCCGCCGAGCAAGAAGTAGTGAGCGCCGTTCTCAAATATCGCGCGGCGGGCTTGGGTTTGCGTCTCATCTGCCAACGGCTCGAAAAGGACGGCTTTACCGCTCGAAGCGGTGGCGTGTTCTTCCCGCAAACAGTCTCTCGCATCATCGAAGCCGACCGCAAAGCAGCGTGAGCAGGAGATTCCATCACCATGTCAAACACCATCAACTTAGACCTCGTGCGCGAAGGCGACCAGCATTTGAAGCGCGCCAAACAACTCAATCCTCGCATCACGGCGCGCGCCGTTCCCGTTGGCTCGATAGCTTCGCGCGCCTTTACCGTTCCCGAATTGGCGCAGCTTGCGGGTGTGCATCCCCAAACCATCCGCCGCGCGATTCAAGCGGGCGAACTGAAAGCCGCGACCGGGTTCCAGGGGAAAGGCCACGCCCGCATTTCGCGCACCGATGCCGAGGTTTGGTGGCGCAGGCGCGGCGGCGGCACGCTTTTGGGCGATTTGACGCCGCTTGAGAGCGCACCAGCAGCGACCGACCGCAAAGCGGCGCGGCGTGGTTTTGGCCTGCTTGCCAATGATTCCTATGCGACCGGCGCGCGCACCGTTGACGACTTCTTGGCCGACCGGCACGCCGAGGCCCAGGCCGAGTTTGAGAAGGGCGCGGTTTAATGGCACTGGTTTTCGATTCGAGCGCGATGTTAGCTCTTTTGCGGGCTGAACCCGAAGCCGAGTTGGTGCAAGGGCTTCTCGATGATGCCGACGTGCCGAAATTCGCGCACGCCATCAACTTGTGCGAGGTGCTTTATGACGCCCTCAAGAACCACAGCGCCGAGGTTGCCGCCGAAGCCATTGACTCTCTTTTCGGCGAAGGCATCGAAGAGCGAAACGACATGGACGGCGAGTTTTGGCGCGATGTGGCTTTCCTGATTGCGACCCGGCGAGGCCAGCCAGCCGACCCGACCAAGGCCAATCACAAGCCGTCTCTGGCTTTGGGCGATGCCATCGGTTTAGCTTTGGCGCGGCGCATGGACGCCGAGTTTGTGACCAAAGACCGCAGCGAGATCGAGCCGATGGAAGCGGCGGGATTTTGCCGCGTGCTTTTCATTCGATGATTTCGCGCTTGATTTGACGACGGGCGAAACGAAACCCGTGCTGTTTTTGGAGATGGTGACATGATGAAAAAACTGCTTTTAGTGGCTGGGATGCTCCTTTCATGGTCGGCATCGGCACTGGGTCAAGGGCCGTTAAACCTGAACATGAAGCGGGTGCCGCCTGATTTTTTCGGCCACAATTCCGTTTATTTATGTCGCCTTGTCGAATCTCGTGCCACGACCAAAAGCAAATATGAATCAACGAAAAAGTATTTGGCGCGGGTTGCTGGTCAGGACAAAAAGCCTCTTTATGGCAACGTCTACAAATCATCGCTGCTGGGGTTTATGGTGCGTCCCAATTGGACGGATTACAACGCCGACACGCAAGTTTTCAAAGGAAATTTCACATGGACTGCTGACTCGGAAAATACCTTCGTCAGAACTTTGCAAACTGTCAAAATCGCGCAGGGGAGTTACGATGCGCAGAATAGCTTTGGTGCGGGCGTCAAGGTGTATTACGACAGATTTTCGACCTATGGAATTCGCATAACGAATGGGAAAATTTCACAGTTGCAGGATACAGACAAGCCGGGAATTTCGCGGTTGACATTCTCGGCTAAAGTTCCACCCCAATCAGCAAAAAATTTGGAGAAAAATGTCCGAGTTCTTTATGTGGGATACATCGCCGCGCCTTTACTAACCAAGGAAACACAATACGAAGGCCCGACCTTCGATGGCCCTTATTCGAGAACTGATTATTTTATTTACCTCGGTTTTCGGTTGAAAGCCGTATGGTTTTTAGATGAGAAAACCGGCTTTATTTTTAAAAAAATCAGCGTATAAACATGGCCGTTTTCAGTTCCAAGAGCGGCAAATGGGTTTCCACAGCGGCGGCGGCATCGGCGCTGGGCGTGTCCGAGCGCACTATTTTGAGGCGCGCGGCGGCGGGCAAACTCGAATCGCGCAAAGAGACGACGGCGCGCGGCGTGATGGTGGTGGTATCGCTCGAATCTCAGGACGTGCCGACAGGTGCCGACATAGTGCGGACAGGTGCGGACACCAAAACCACGCTTAAAACGCCGTCAAACGGTGTAGGGGTGCCGACAGGTGCCGACGGTGCCGACATAGGTGCCGACACCACTTTGACGGCGCATTTGTTGGACGAAAACCGCTTTTTGCGCGGCGTGATCGAGCAACTGCAACGCGACGGTGCCGAGACCAGGGCCAGCTTGCGGGAAGCGTTGAAGGCACCACGCCAACTCACCAGCGGGACGGTGCAAACCACGCCAGAAGTGCCCACAGCGACCGCAAACCGCGCGGGTGAGCAAATACACGTCAGGGCGGCGAAAGGCGCTCAGAACGCGACGGAAAGCGGGGATGAAGTAGATTTTGACGAGTTGGAAAGCCTGATAAACCGGGTTTTCAAATGACGACGGGCCGGTGAGCGTTGACGCGCTCGACCGGCCCTAATTCGCGGCATGGAGCGCCGAAAATATGCAGCTAAGTTTCGATGATTCGAGAGGCGGGCGCCCAAAATGAGACGCCCAAAACAACCAAAAGAGGGTTTCTCTCTCACCATAAACGGGGACACAGACACCGCAACCGGGCAACTTCTCATCTATCTTTTCAGCCGAGAAGATAATTTCAAAGGCACAGAAGAGCCGGATAGCGTTGCCATCGAATATCCCACCTCAAAATCAACGGGGTTTTCATTCCACACGACTTTTTACGCCAACCCCGACGGCGAAAGTTATCGAGTGGGCGGGAGTGGCGTAACCGTGAAGGCCAGCACCGACGTGGAACGCCAGATGATCAAATCTGTGGTTGTTCGGCAAGAAGCGGCACTGAAGAAACATTTAGCGGCGTTGGCGCTGCAAGCCAAAGAGACAGAAGCAGAGTTAGCTCTTGTCCGCGATTGTTGGGAAGATCGGCTCAAAAACCTTTCCGCCGATGAATTACGAGAAAAGTGCATCCACTTACAAGCCGAGGTTTGGAAAGGGAAACGCGACCAAGTAATTTTGAGACACGCTCTAATCCATGTCGCAGAACTGGGTGATGAGAAAATCGACCAAGGCGACACCGTGATCGAGCATCTCAAGCGAGCAAACGCGGCCTATTATTGGGAAACGTTCCAAGACGCGACCAAAGCATACGCCGCCGATCATCTTTACCGGCAGCGACATATAAAAATGGTGTTGGATACGTGTGGTTTGGTTCGATCAAAGTCAACGATCAAACGCGATTTAATCGAAGCACACCAGCGAGGAGTAATCCCCGCCATTGAAGATCAAGGCGACGGAAACAGCAAACAGAACTGCTTGAATCTTGAGGAGTTGGGAAGGTTAGTGATGTTTATCGCAAGCGAAAAAATGAGCCGTTTTTGAGCCGTTTTCGGTTTTGAGATTGAACTGACGCTTAGCCAAGTTCAATAAACAGAGCCACAAGTGGCGCTTTTCCGACAAAAGAAAAGCGCCACACGTCCTGGCAGACGGTGGCGCAAAAGAAGACTTTCTATGCAAAAGAATACCACACCGCACGAGCGGAACAAGGGCGTTCAGCCCCAGAACAGCACCAACGGCGCCGCGCCTCACAACTTTGGCGACGGCCCTGTTTGGGATTTCTCAACCGCGACTCGTGATGAGCCGACCTTTCGGGCGATTCGGGACAAATATCCCGACTTCGATTTAGCAACGCATCCCGACGCCAACGCGCCCTTAGTGTTGGTCTGGAAACTTCGCTGCCAACACGATGCAAGCGCAGTTCAAGAAGGAATCCCGCTCGATGATATGGTCGAGCGCACCTTGCGCGCCTTGCTTCCCACCAACTCCAACGCGGCACCAGCGTTGTCTTGGCTGAAAAGTCCAAAGGCGACATTTTATAAATCGACTGATGCCCAAAGTGTCGCGCGGAAATTCATCAAGAACTGCACGGCGCCCAAGAGCCAGAGCGATTTCCCCGACCTGAACGCCGTCCAAATTCCATCCGCGACGATCACCACCACCAAGGGCGATAAAGAAGAGCTGTCATACGACCCGGCAGTTTTGGTGACGCTGCTTTATCCGCACTGGAAAACCGTCGCACCTGACACCGAAACGGCCCACGCGCGCCGCATCTGCGAACTTTTGGGCGACGACCTACTTTTCTGCTCGAAACTGGGCTTTTTGCTGTGGAATAATCGCCACTGGGAAACTGACGACCGACACGCCACCGGCGCGGCGACGCGGGTTTCGGGAATCGCGCAGCGCATCCGCGTCGAGAGCGCGGCGCTTTATGCCCTCGCCGGAACCCTCGCCAAAAACGGGCGCACCGACGACGCGCGGGCAATGGGCAAAGCCGCGCTTTCCCATCTCAAACACGCCAAAAACACCGAGGCGCGGCGCTTCATTTCGGAATCGCTCAAGCTGGCGGCGGGCGCCGAGGAAATCAAAATCGCCGTCGAAGCGTTCGATCAGAAGCCTTGGCGCCTGGGTTTTCAAAATGGCGTGTGGGATAAAGGCGAGTGGCGCGAGCATCGGCGCGACGACTTTGCGCTTTCGCTTTGCAGCCTCGATGTTGACTTCGATTTCGATCAAAGCGAGTGGCTGCAAGTCTTGGAGCGCATCACCGGCGCCGACGCGGATTTTGCCCGAACGCTGCAAGAAATGGTCGGTTACATCCTCTCCGGCGCTTCACATCTACGGCTCATTCCCTGGCTTTACGGCCCCAAAGGAACCGGGAAAAGCACTCTCGCCGAGCTAATCCAAACCGTTTTAGGAAAGATGGCGCAGACCATTGACCCCAAGAAGTTGCAGGACGACGCCGCGCGCGAGCGTTTGGGCGCCGACCTTTGGAACCGCCGCTTAGCAGTTTGCGCCGAGGCGGGCAGCCAAAAGTTGGAGGCCGAACTTCTAAAAACGCTGTCCGGCGGCGACACCTTGACCGTGCGTTTCCTCTATCAAGAAGCCTTTAACGCCGTTCCCCGGCACGTTTTGATGATGGTTTCCAACGACGCGCCGCGCTTGGATGCTTACGACGACGCACTTAAAGATCGCGTCGTGGCGCTACCTTTCGTGCATCCGCTTGGCGAGGGCGCGGCGCTCAAATTCACCGGCCACACCCGAATCGAATCGGCGCGCCAAGACCCGCAAAGTCCGCTCGTTCGCGGCTTCATCGTTTGGGCGCTGGAAGGTTTGAAGGCCGTTTACCATTCCCAAACCGTGTTTCGCGCCGAGTGCTTGGCCGAGGCGACGGCGAACTTTTGGGCCGACACCGACCCGGTCACTCCTTTTTGGAAAACGGTGGACGAAAACCAACTTCGTGCCGGCATCCCCAAGGCCGAATTGCGGCGCCGTTATGAGAATTGGTGCGCTTGCGAGGGCGCCAAACCTTTGGCCGCAAGGAATTGGACGCGCGCTTGTATTTCGCAACTTTTGAGGGAAGGATGGACGACCGAGGGCGCCCGAACTTGGAAGAAATAGCTCCAAAAGGCCCGAAAAAGCCCGATTAACTGACAAAACTGACAAAACGAGGGGTGTTTTCAACAAACCTCACACGAGAGGAACCAAAAACCTCACACAACAAGCTCAGAAACGCCTCAGTTTTGTCAGTTTTGTCAGTTTTACGAAAACATCACATAAAACCCCACACCATGAAAATCGAACTCGCCAGACTTTACGCCCGCACCCGCAACGATGGCGCCGTCACCCTTTCCGGCTCCGTCGGCTACACGGGACGGCTCAGAATTGAACCCAACAGCGCCAAGATCGAGGGCGACGACCGCTCGCCAGATTTCATTGCCTACATCGAGGAAAAGCAGAGCGCACCGGCTCAGGCTTATCGCGGCCCACAACTGACAGCGCCCCGGCCAACGGCGCCGCAGCCACACCGCGCTTTGCCACACCACGAAAATGCGGTCGAAGGAATCCTCGTCGATGATCCGTTTGCCGACTGACGCGAAAAGGCCGCGCCAATCATGGCGCGGCCTTTGGTTTCGGGCCAGATTCACTGCCCAGGCGCGGCGGTAAACGAGCGGTTTGGCCCCGCTTCTATGGGTTTCGCGCTTTGACGGCAGTTCTATGGGTTTCGCGCTGTCGTCCGATTCATATGAGTTTCGGCCCATCGGCCTTGATTCCTATGAGATACGCGCTTTGGCCCTGCTTCTATGAAATTGCGCGCTGCCGTGTGATCCATTGGAGTTTCCGACACACCGGCCTCGATCCATTGGAGTTTCCGACACACCGGCTCCGATTCCATGATGTTTGGCTGCTTTTCGCTGTCCCATGATATTTCGGTTCATGGGGTTCGCGCCATGATGTTTGGCTCCATGGGGTTTCCGGCGCGGCGGGGAGTGCATGGGATTTCCGACCGGGCGCGCTCGTGCATTGAATTTCGGCTTGGAGATTTGAAAATCTCCCTTCAACTCCCTTTTCGCATGGTGATATAAAGCGCCAAATACTCCGCATATTTCTGGTTGTTGTTCCCGTTGTCGTCCAGAAGTGGCTTATCCATCACTTTGTTGACCTGTTCCATGATTGAGGTGCGGCTTTCGGTAAGTCCCGCTTCGGCCAAAATTTCACTGCCTTTATCGCTCATGGCGATTATTTGCGACGCGTTCTCTTGATATTTCCAGTCCAGTTCTTCCAAGACACTTCGCACCGGGGCGTCGGATTCGCTCTCGTTTTGCGCGCGCTGCGCCAACGCTAAACGCTTCTTTTCAGCGGTTTTTTCATTAGCAACACGCCGCCGTTCTGCCCGTTCCTTTTTGCGTTGTGCCCGCCTTTCTGCCCGCTTCTGGCGCGGTGTCATGGTCGGCACCGGCTTAGGTGTCGGAAGTGGAACCGGTGGAAGCGAAGTCGCTGTCGGCACCGGCGCGGCGGCGATTGGTGCCGGTGGTGAGCTGCAACCCGACAGCAACAACACAGCAGCGGCAAACAGCAAAGGGGCGCACTTCTGAAAATTCATAAACCAATTGTAATCCGAAAATGAGGAATTTTTTGAGTGTCAAATTTTAGGGTGCCCCCACTCGCTTTGCCTCTTTTGCTGGGCGGATCGCTCCTACCCACCCCGGCCTCTATGCAACTCAACACCACCAAAGTGATGCCAAAATCGAGCGATTTTACTATATCGCCGAAAAAAGTTAGCTTTCAAAAGAAGCGACGCGAGGCGAATTTCCCAATTTTCACGCTCGTTTTCCGGCCCTACGCGCGGGAAAATTCTCTGCAAGTGAGGGCGGTTCCCCTCCAAAAACCGACCCCCTACCCCGTTGCAAATAATGGCCGCAGCGCAGCGACTTGCGGGCGAGTAGTGCAAGAGTAGTGTGAAAGTGGTGCAAAACACCCGGCGCCGCGACCGCGATGTTAACGAGCCGACCGGTGCGTTAACATCCGCCGCTCAGATTATTAAATGTTTACAAGCGTTGACATTTGAAAAGAAGCAAACGCATACTGAGGCCATGCAACCTCAAGCGATGCTCAACGCCCGCCCGAAAGCCATCGGATACATCCGCGTCTCCACCGACCAGCAAGCCAGCGACGGCGTGAGCATGGCGGCACAGCGAGAGAAAGTGGAAGGCTTCGCGCGCCTCTACGATTATGAGCTGGTTGCTATCATCGAAGATGCCGGTGCCAGCGCCAAAACGCTTGACCGCGACGGCCTAACCGAAGCGTTGGCGATGCTCGAAAGCGGCGAAGCATCGGCGCTCATTGTGGCGAAGCTCGATAGGCTTACGCGCTCAGTTAAAGACTTGGGAGAGCTTCTCGAATCGCACTTTACGCGCTTCTCGCTGGTGAGTGTTGGCGAGCAGATCGACACCAGCACGGCGGGCGGGCGCCTGGTGCTGAATGTTCTAATGAGCGTCGCACAGTGGGAGCGGGAAGCTATCGGCGAGCGCACAAAAACCGCTTTACAACACAAGAAAGCGCAGGGGCAGCGTGTTGGCTCGATTCCCTACGGCTATCACTTGGGTGCCGACGGCCAATCACTCGAAACCGATGCCGCCGAGCAAGAAGTAGTGAGCGCCGTTCTCAAATATCGCGCGGCGGGCTTGGGTTTGCGTCTCATCTGCCAACGGCTCGAAAAGGACGGCTTTACCGCTCGAAGCGGTGGCGTGTTCTTCCCGCAAACAGTCTCTCGCATCATCGAAGCCGACCGCAAAGCAGCGTGAGCAGGAGATTCCATCACCATGTCAAACACCATCAACTTAGACCTCGTGCGCGAAGGCGACCAGCATTTGAAGCGCGCCAAACAACTCAATCCTCGCATCACGGCGCGCGCCGTTCCCGTTGGCTCGATAGCTTCGCGCGCCTTTACCGTTCCCGAATTGGCGCAGCTTGCGGGTGTGCATCCCCAAACCATCCGCCGCGCGATTCAAGCGGGCGAACTGAAAGCCGCGACCGGGTTCCAGGGGAAAGGCCACGCCCGCATTTCGCGCACCGATGCCGAGGTTTGGTGGCGCAGGCGCGGCGGCGGCACGCTTTTGGGCGATTTGACGCCGCTTGAGAGCGCACCAGCAGCGACCGACCGCAAAGCGGCGCGGCGTGGTTTTGGCCTGCTTGCCAATGATTCCTATGCGACCGGCGCGCGCACCGTTGACGACTTCTTGGCCGACCGGCACGCCGAGGCCCAGGCCGAGTTTGAGAAGGGCGCGGTTTAATGGCACTGGTTTTCGATTCGAGCGCGATGTTAGCTCTTTTGCGGGCTGAACCCGAAGCCGAGTTGGTGCAAGGGCTTCTCGATGATGCCGACGTGCCGAAATTCGCGCACGCCATCAACTTGTGCGAGGTGCTTTATGACGCCCTCAAGAACCACAGCGCCGAGGTTGCCGCCGAAGCCATTGACTCTCTTTTCGGCGAAGGCATCGAAGAGCGAAACGACATGGACGGCGAGTTTTGGCGCGATGTGGCTTTCCTGATTGCGACCCGGCGAGGCCAGCCAGCCGACCCGACCAAGGCCAATCACAAGCCGTCTCTGGCTTTGGGCGATGCCATCGGTTTAGCTTTGGCGCGGCGCATGGACGCCGAGTTTGTGACCAAAGACCGCAGCGAGATCGAGCCGATGGAAGCGGCGGGATTTTGCCGCGTGCTTTTCATTCGATGATTTCGCGCTTGATTTGACGACGGGCGAAACGAAACCCGTGCTGTTTTTGGAGATGGTGACATGATGAAAAAACTGCTTTTAGTGGCTGGGATGCTCCTTTCATGGTCGGCATCGGCACTGGGTCAAGGGCCGTTAAACCTGAACATGAAGCGGGTGCCGCCTGATTTTTTCGGCCACAATTCCGTTTATTTATGTCGCCTTGTCGAATCTCGTGCCACGACCAAAAGCAAATATGAATCAACGAAAAAGTATTTGGCGCGGGTTGCTGGTCAGGACAAAAAGCCTCTTTATGGCAACGTCTACAAATCATCGCTGCTGGGGTTTATGGTGCGTCCCAATTGGACGGATTACAACGCCGACACGCAAGTTTTCAAAGGAAATTTCACATGGACTGCTGACTCGGAAAATACCTTCGTCAGAACTTTGCAAACTGTCAAAATCGCGCAGGGGAGTTACGATGCGCAGAATAGCTTTGGTGCGGGCGTCAAGGTGTATTACGACAGATTTTCGACCTATGGAATTCGCATAACGAATGGGAAAATTTCACAGTTGCAGGATACAGACAAGCCGGGAATTTCGCGGTTGACATTCTCGGCTAAAGTTCCACCCCAATCAGCAAAAAATTTGGAGAAAAATGTCCGAGTTCTTTATGTGGGATACATCGCCGCGCCTTTACTAACCAAGGAAACACAATACGAAGGCCCGACCTTCGATGGCCCTTATTCGAGAACTGATTATTTTATTTACCTCGGTTTTCGGTTGAAAGCCGTATGGTTTTTAGATGAGAAAACCGGCTTTATTTTTAAAAAAATCAGCGTATAAACATGGCCGTTTTCAGTTCCAAGAGCGGCAAATGGGTTTCCACAGCGGCGGCGGCATCGGCGCTGGGCGTGTCCGAGCGCACTATTTTGAGGCGCGCGGCGGCGGGCAAACTCGAATCGCGCAAAGAGACGACGGCGCGCGGCGTGATGGTGGTGGTATCGCTCGAATCTCAGGACGTGCCGACAGGTGCCGACATAGTGCGGACAGGTGCGGACACCAAAACCACGCTTAAAACGCCGTCAAACGGTGTAGGGGTGCCGACAGGTGCCGACGGTGCCGACATAGGTGCCGACACCACTTTGACGGCGCATTTGTTGGACGAAAACCGCTTTTTGCGCGGCGTGATCGAGCAACTGCAACGCGACGGTGCCGAGACCAGGGCCAGCTTGCGGGAAGCGTTGAAGGCACCACGCCAACTCACCAGCGGGACGGTGCAAACCACGCCAGAAGTGCCCACAGCGACCGCAAACCGCGCGGGTGAGCAAATACACGTCAGGGCGGCGAAAGGCGCTCAGAACGCGACGGAAAGCGGGGATGAAGTAGATTTTGACGAGTTGGAAAGCCTGATAAACCGGGTTTTCAAATGACGACGGGCCGGTGAGCGTTGACGCGCTCGACCGGCCCTAATTCGCGGCATGGAGCGCCGAAAATATGCAGCTAAGTTTCGATGATTCGAGAGGCGGGCGCCCAAAATGAGACGCCCAAAACAACCAAAAGAGGGTTTCTCTCTCACCATAAACGGGGACACAGACACCGCAACCGGGCAACTTCTCATCTATCTTTTCAGCCGAGAAGATAATTTCAAAGGCACAGAAGAGCCGGATAGCGTTGCCATCGAATATCCCACCTCAAAATCAACGGGGTTTTCATTCCACACGACTTTTTACGCCAACCCCGACGGCGAAAGTTATCGAGTGGGCGGGAGTGGCGTAACCGTGAAGGCCAGCACCGACGTGGAACGCCAGATGATCAAATCTGTGGTTGTTCGGCAAGAAGCGGCACTGAAGAAACATTTAGCGGCGTTGGCGCTGCAAGCCAAAGAGACAGAAGCAGAGTTAGCTCTTGTCCGCGATTGTTGGGAAGATCGGCTCAAAAACCTTTCCGCCGATGAATTACGAGAAAAGTGCATCCACTTACAAGCCGAGGTTTGGAAAGGGAAACGCGACCAAGTAATTTTGAGACACGCTCTAATCCATGTCGCAGAACTGGGTGATGAGAAAATCGACCAAGGCGACACCGTGATCGAGCATCTCAAGCGAGCAAACGCGGCCTATTATTGGGAAACGTTCCAAGACGCGACCAAAGCATACGCCGCCGATCATCTTTACCGGCAGCGACATATAAAAATGGTGTTGGATACGTGTGGTTTGGTTCGATCAAAGTCAACGATCAAACGCGATTTAATCGAAGCACACCAGCGAGGAGTAATCCCCGCCATTGAAGATCAAGGCGACGGAAACAGCAAACAGAACTGCTTGAATCTTGAGGAGTTGGGAAGGTTAGTGATGTTTATCGCAAGCGAAAAAATGAGCCGTTTTTGAGCCGTTTTCGGTTTTGAGATTGAACTGACGCTTAGCCAAGTTCAATAAACAGAGCCACAAGTGGCGCTTTTCCGACAAAAGAAAAGCGCCACACGTCCTGGCAGACGGTGGCGCAAAAGAAGACTTTCTATGCAAAAGAATACCACACCGCACGAGCGGAACAAGGGCGTTCAGCCCCAGAACAGCACCAACGGCGCCGCGCCTCACAACTTTGGCGACGGCCCTGTTTGGGATTTCTCAACCGCGACTCGTGATGAGCCGACCTTTCGGGCGATTCGGGACAAATATCCCGACTTCGATTTAGCAACGCATCCCGACGCCAACGCGCCCTTAGTGTTGGTCTGGAAACTTCGCTGCCAACACGATGCAAGCGCAGTTCAAGAAGGAATCCCGCTCGATGATATGGTCGAGCGCACCTTGCGCGCCTTGCTTCCCACCAACTCCAACGCGGCACCAGCGTTGTCTTGGCTGAAAAGTCCAAAGGCGACATTTTATAAATCGACTGATGCCCAAAGTGTCGCGCGGAAATTCATCAAGAACTGCACGGCGCCCAAGAGCCAGAGCGATTTCCCCGACCTGAACGCCGTCCAAATTCCATCCGCGACGATCACCACCACCAAGGGCGATAAAGAAGAGCTGTCATACGACCCGGCAGTTTTGGTGACGCTGCTTTATCCGCACTGGAAAACCGTCGCACCTGACACCGAAACGGCCCACGCGCGCCGCATCTGCGAACTTTTGGGCGACGACCTACTTTTCTGCTCGAAACTGGGCTTTTTGCTGTGGAATAATCGCCACTGGGAAACTGACGACCGACACGCCACCGGCGCGGCGACGCGGGTTTCGGGAATCGCGCAGCGCATCCGCGTCGAGAGCGCGGCGCTTTATGCCCTCGCCGGAACCCTCGCCAAAAACGGGCGCACCGACGACGCGCGGGCAATGGGCAAAGCCGCGCTTTCCCATCTCAAACACG
>MWWG01000108.1_pt1 | contig 12778 bp, 20 predicted proteins | sample 1047331 | NCBI WGS metagenome assembly MWWG01 (sample SAMN06349968, study PRJNA376086) | soil metagenome | isolation source: MG6-4 sample Antarctic (ecotone) soil | place: Antarctica | collected 2015-01-13 | reverse complement strand
CGCCGGAAGACCTATTCGACGGCATCATTCGCGCCTTCCATGACCTTGACGACAACGCCAACGTTCACACGCACGCCGGATATGTCGAAGCGATTTTGCTGACTCACTATGAAGATGAGAAGGGAGGCGCACGCTAATGGCTAAGAAACAAACAGCACCCGCATACGGCAGCTACAACAGCTACCAACTCACGGATGAGCAAATCAAGCGAGCATTGCAGGCGTTTGAATGGGAACTCATGGAAGACAGTAAAGAGGATAATCTAGCGGGCATCCTGCTTGCCGTCCTGCGTTCCTTCACCTACACCACAGATGCCCACAGAAGGGAATCCATGCTCATCGCAGCCGAAACAGCAGTACTGCCATTTATCGGTGTGGTCAGCGAGGCGATAGACCAGCTTTCCATCAAGGCGCATCAGGAGATCATCAGGGAAGGCGGCACGCAATGAGACGCCGAGATAACAAGTCAGTCCCACGCGCCACCATTCGCCGCGTGCTGCCGTTTCCAGTCAAGCGAGGTGTCAGCATCTCGTATCCACTCAAGAGGTAATTTGCGGCATGCCGCAATAACTAACGGGCTGCGTCCTGGCTTCACGGTCAGGGTGCAGCCCCCTTTTTGTTCGCCCATTTTCAGTATCAAGCCCACGCAGGCAGGGATGGAAAGGCGAAACCGGTTTCGTTTTTTATAGAACTCATATCACGCCCACAGGCGCAGGGATTCAATAGGCAGAGCGCGTGCATCTATACAGTGGCGGCGATAAAAATAGAAGAAGCCCGCGTCAATAGGGGGGATCAGGAACCGCTTCCTGTGTCCGTCCCGCCCGCAGGCTTCGATAAGAAGTTATCACAAATTAGCGCGGATTGGGCAAAGTAAATCAAGTGCCAATGTGACACTTGATTCGGTTGAGAAGCTCGTCGCCACCTTGACCCGCTCCGGTGGGGATTGGCTTTTAAGAAGCTGCTTGCCTTGCGGGGCGTGAAGCGTGGTAAGGGCGGCAATCGCGGCAACCAACACTTGGCAACCGCAACAGTTGCGGTTGCCAACGTTGAGAAACTCGCAGCCGAATTGGGCGTGGCAAAGCGAACCGCCGAACACCGCTTAGCCTTAGCAGATGCTTACGAAACTCTCCCGCTCGACCTAAAGAGAAAGGTTGACAAACCTTGAATGCTGCTTACAGGCTCGCGTGTGGCTGCGTTTCAGGTGTGAATAGGTATCACGGCATGGACTAAACGCTTACAGGGCAAATATAGGGTAAGTTTTCAGTATCAAGCCCAGGCGTGCAGGGATTCAATGATAAACTTTGCAACCGGTTGCACTTTTGATACATCAAGCCCAGGCGTGCAGGGATTCAATGGGCAATAGTGTAGTTCGAACTACACTATTGAAATCAAGCCCAGGCGTGCAGGGATTCAATGGGTGGTTGGGCGTTGACTGCGAACAAGCCGAAATCACGCCCACGCGGGGAGGGACTCGATGGGTAATAGTGTAGTACGTACTACACTATTGAAATCAAGCCCACGCACGCGGGGATTCGATGTCAGATGCGTCAAATGAAGCATCTGAGGCAACATCAAGCCCCACGCACGCAAGGATTCAATGTCGGCGTTGACTTCATACCACCATTGGTATAATTTATCTTTCGCAAGAGCTTGTTGTTCTTCCCCCGCATTTGCAATGTGGGTAGGTTGAGCCACAGGCTCTTGCAACACTGCCACTCATTCCGAATCTTCTGCAGCGAACATATCCATAATTCCATCCTCTATGGCAGCGAGTTCGGCGTCCGTGGCACGATACACACAAACATCCTCGCCATGTTTACCCTCGGCGTACTCGGCCAGCCCCTTGAAACCGGCCTTGTCGAGCGGCTCCGGGTAGAAAAAGTATTCCTTATGCTCGCCGTCCTTTTCAATGATGTAGGCTGTACGACCCATGATGTCACCAAGCGGTGAAGGTACTCGTGCGCTCGCGAGTCTGTCAAAGCCACGCGCCACGTTAACCACGGCTGGCGTTTACCGAGCAATCCGACCCGCAGCATGGGCAAATAGCTTACAGGTCAAATACGGCTAAAAATTGAAGGTAGCGAGCAGGATTTGTGGTTAGCGAAAAGTCGGCAAAGGGTATTTGTTCGCGCTCCGGTTGAATGAGTTGTTAGGGGGCGGTTATCAACTGCATTTCTGAGCCGCCCGCCATTCATTTACCGCTGCCGTAGACTCTTTTGAGTAGATAGCAGAGACATCTCTCGACTGGTAGCCCCATCCCGGTCCCGCATATTGTACGGACTGCGCTAGACTATTTAAGTAATCGTGTCCCTTTTGAGAATACTCAGACTTCTCTTCAGCACTTAGCTGAATCATGACGCTGTACCCTACCGCACCATGATTGCAATTTATGTCGAGGAAGAGAGCATTTCCCTCTTTAAAGAGAAACCATGCTTGCGGTTCATGATCTACGACCTGCATATTAGCCCCCTAACGCCCGGCATCACCCGCCGCGCACGCAACTGAACAGGCACGGCGTCTCGCGGATGAAGGCTGCGCTATTCGCGGTCGGGTGCATGCCGTTGTTAGATTGCGTGTGACGTAACGAGCAGCCTCACATCAGATTAAGATTCGGATACCACACGCCTCGGAAATTTGGCGGCCCCATGTTCGGCACCACATGGCCTTGATCGAGGTCACGGACATCAACATCTTCAACAATCCCTAGAACATCGTAATCCCAACCTAAGCAGCGAGCCGCATCATCAATCAGAGATTTGGCATCGTCCACGGAATATGCTGTGACACCAAACCCAAGATGCTCTCGGGTCTTGAACCAATAGCGCCGAAGCAAGCGATTGTTCAACTCAGTATTCCTAACCATTCAACAGCAATCTAACGCTAAGTAGGCGTACTATTTTCCGCCTGTAAAGACGCCCAAATGGGCGCATTTGTTTTTATTCCAGCCAAAAAGCGGTCTAACACCTCTCAGGGAAGAGTTTTACCGCCATTTCAAGTGGAACACAATGGTGTAGCTCAGAAGTCAGGAGAGCGGGATGCGTCTGATTACGGATGGTTAATGTGGCTTAACTAAAGTATGAAACCTGATTTTATATCGGACTCATTTCCAGGAATGAGGATAATGCGAATACATTTTGAAATGAGATTTCCCGTCGACGGGAAAATTCACAACCCCTTGCGCTTTTTCAGTTCTACGTAGAACCCAACTTCATGCGACGGACGTGCATAAACGTGTGATAAATGGGTATTGAAATCTCCCCAAGATGTAGCGGCGAAATGTGAAGTTTTCTCAAGTCCGAATCTTAGGAAATCTTAGGTTTCAGAATGGGTGAAATCTGAGGTTTTCTGAGGTTTTAATTTACTTCACCCTGTCATTACTTCTGGCGTTTGAAGTATAGCGCAACGCTATCAAATCTGCCTAAGTCTGCCGTTCTCCCACACGTAATAGTGCGGCCCTTCCAGCCCTTCCTCATTCCGCACGCCGTGAACAATCATCAAGCGACTATTAGCTCTGAACTCTATCGGGTTTTCTACAGTGTTAGGCCAGCAGCATACTGAGAAGCCCGAAGAATAAACACGCCCCGTGCGGGCATCTATGAGTGAAAACATGATGCAATTTGCCCCACATCCCCACGATGTAAAGATGTAGTGGCCGGCGAAGTTTGCTTTTTGGTTCTTCACAGCCCACCGCAGCCGAGTCTGGAACATGCGATCATCCCGCGTGATAATGGCGGGCGCATTCTTGCCACTGTAGACAGATTTAACGGAGTAGTCTTCAAATCGTTGCCCCTGTGCGTGGGCTAAGGATGAAAAGGAAATGAGCAGGCAAAAGACAGCGGCGAGCGCGAGACGTTTAGTGTGCATGGCCGGAGATGCTATCACGGATTGAAAAAGATTGATTATTCAATCTTTCAGAGCGCGGGGTAAGAACGGCGCTTGCGGCGCGGCAGAGGCTTTAGTTTCATGCGTCTGGCTTTCTTCTTTCCAAAGACAGTCTCAAGAATCGCACGGATCACATCTTCAGGCGTGCGCGGCTCCAAGGCTTCAAGATATGCCATTAGTATCGTGCGGCGATTCAATGAACCTTTCGGGCGTCCGCGTCCCGCCGGTTGATATTCACTCGTGAACCTCTTGCCACATTCTGTGATGTTTGCGCGTCCCATACTTCGCCCTCACATATCATCGTCACTTACTGGTTATTTTCAATCCATACGCGTTATTTTTTCGCGTGCATTTACCCTGTACCTTTCATTGCTCTTAGTCGTTTTCTTGCTGGCTTACTCGTTAGATTTTAGAGACGAAATGAAGGGCTGAAAGGTAAAATAATCAACGCGCTTTTTTCTCTACCGCAGAGGCAGAAAAAGCCGATTTATCAATCCAAGAATCAAAGCCTCTCACATTGCTATGTCGGGCAGTTTTCTGAAACGATATACCGCTTCAAGGAATTGCCCTCGCCTCTGCTTATCAAGTGGTATTGGCCTCTCAGACACGCCGCGCCAGGGATGCGTGTCTAGCATCGTCCAGGGGTCAGTGTGAGAGATAAGCGCGATGTGATACTGAACAGGGATTGTGCCGAAGGCGAGCGGCGGAATCTTGAATAGCAGCACATCGCCAACTTGCGCGTGTGCCGGATGGACGCGCTCGCAATCATCATCCAGCGCCGAGCGCAGGGCATCTCGCAGGCGCGTAGCTTCAGAGAAAGGCGGCGGTTCCGGCAACCATCTCCCAGTCAACGCGGCATAGTCCATCAGGCGTGGGCATCTGAAGCCCGCAGCCTCGGCGGATGAAGCGACCAGCCCCGAACAGCAAAGCTCGCGCCCCAGGTCACGGCCACCTAGCCGGAACGGAACACCTTTAGCAGCCAGCGCGTGCGGGATGATCTGCCGGTACGGGTCAGGCAGCGCGCTGCGCGCCGGTACAGGCGCGAGGCTAACAATGGAATCAACTTGCTGCTCGTTCATCCTTTTTTCTACCGCGAGCACCGCCGAGAGATTAGCCACGCTGTGCGCCCAGGACACCGCCGCGCGCGACAGGATGCTCTTGCAGCGGCGCTGCCCGAGCTTTGTACTCTTCCTGTGACTCCGGAATTTCAGAGAAGGCCATGCGCTCTCTAAACTGCGCCTGCGTGTTGCCCTGGTTATTAACGAAGCCTTGAAGCTCCTGGAATTGTTGCGAGAGGTCTTCGGACGTGCTGACATAGCTTTCGATCACATCACCCCACCCCTGCTCATAGGCGACCGCTGCGACCGCTTTAGCCAGGAGAGCATCACCGATCATCTGCGCGCGGCCTAACATCCTGAGCGCGCCTTTTTTGTCGAGCGCGTCAGCCCTGAAGAGCGCGTCACGGTATGACAACCGGATAGCTTGCTTATCGCTTTCAGTAGCGCTCGCCGGGTAACTCAAGCCGAACATTCGACGGTGTAGGGATTCATATCTTGAATTGGTTTCTTTTGCGTGTGAGCCGCGCAGCTTGCTGATTTCACTGTTGACCTGAGTGCGAATCTCAGTAATGCGCCGCCCTTTAGCGTGCTCCGTCAAATCCTTATCACCGCGAACAACTCTTATCTTCTCTTCTGCCGCAGCTCTTAACTGCACGGCCCTTTCCGTTGGTACGCTCATCTGTTTACCTTTCCTGCTTTCTGCCCTGTGGCCGTTATAGTTTTGCGGGGCGCTGACGCAGCCGGAGGATTAAGAGCAACGCCCCGCTCGCGAGCGTCCGGGAACTACCGAGACGCCGCAATCTGTTTGCCTGCTTCATGCTCACGCCGCTGCTTTTCATATTCAGCGAGCGCGTAGTGCGTGGGAGTGGACAGAGAGTCATACGTCTTGCGATCCGTGCGCCTCATCTGAATAAGCCGGTCATAGAATGCGTTCGGCTCCCACTTCACCGGTATTGTGATTTCTATGCTCATCGTGCTTCCCCAAAACAAAAACCGCCCCAACATTCGACGTGGCTTAATGCCTGGTCGAATACTGAGACGGACGGGATAAAACTTATCTAGTCCTTTTAGTTGTCGCTTGCTATCGCTTCTCGCAAGCGTTCGATCTTCTGCATGAGCGCCACGTGCTGACTATTGGCGATGCGCTCAATATCACTGAGCAGGGAAAGCTGTAATTCCACCTTGCTCATTTTAACACCGTTCGCGGTCACAGCATCATCTTTCCGGTCTGCTCTCTTAACTATCTTGAGATTGCGATTCATCAGTTCAAAGACACCTTAACTTGCGCCGCGCCAAACTCTTCACGATAAAAATTGACCGTGTAGCGTGTAGCCCAATTCATCAACTCATCATCCGTCAGATGCAGTACCCGCAAGCTTTCGCCAATGGCAAGCAGCGCGCGGTTAAAGCCATGCCAGGCCGGGCACTCTTCGCAGTAGAACGGCAACCTATCAAGCGTTCTGTTTACGTTCCAGGCAATCATGCAGCCCTCGCTTTCTCAATTCGCTCGACACTAACAATTTCCAGCCCGCCGAACGCTTGAGCGATGCCGAGCCGGTCAACCTCGCGCTGCGCGTATTCCGTGAGCCAGAGCTGGCCGTCAGGCGTGGCAGAGCCGCCCCAGACGCGCGCACGTGCAAGCTGTGGCGCATCTTCCAGCCTCGCCCCGTACATACTGACGAGAATCGCCGCCGCCTCTTCCAACTCGAAAACGAATTGCAGAAGATCGTCACGGTGCGCGCGGATCGCCTCGCGCAAGGCTTCATTCAATGCCCCTTCAGGTGCGCGAATCTGAAGACGAAGCGGCGGCAGTTCCGGCGATTCATCCTTTTTCGGCGTCGGGGCGATGCTTAAGCGCACCCCGCGAGCCGTCAGGTCTGCGTAAAGTGATGGATAAATCATACGGTGAATTCCTCCGCATAGATTATTTCGTCCGCCCCTTTGCGCTTCTCCTGCTCGTCTATGTGGCGGAAGGCTGCCGGCTTCACTTCTGAATGAATGCTGTCAAGTAAATCCTCTACCGTGCGCCCGTCTGCCGCTAATGCTTTTTCGGCCTCGTACATCTGCCTTTTTTCAGTGTCGGAATCACACCACTGTGCGACCCGCTCGCGGTTTTGTTCGTGCCAAGTGGGGAAATCTGGAAAATCCTGCGCTTCACCCTCTACGTGGACAGGGCTGTCCACGGTGAAACATTGTGAAACCTCATTTTGTTCGGAAAAATGAAGATTCTCATTTTCACTGATAGCACGAACTTTTTCCGAATCGCCCTTTTTTTCTTGTCCACTTGTATTAACAAGGGAGGTATCATTACTAGAGTGAACAGAAGCCTCTGCCGCTTCCATCAGGGTATCGGCTAAGAGGCGCATAGCCGAGTCAGGCTCTACGTCCAGAGCCTCAGCGAACGCCTTGCCGAGTTCGACGGCCAGCTCTTTACAGGTAGCCGTCACCGTCGCATCGTCCCGCTTGCTGGCCTCGACCAACATTTCGCGCGCAGCCCGGACGAACCGATCCAGACGGCGGGAACCCTTCGGCTGGCTGTCAGGCGTGCCGTTAATCTTTTGCACCTTCGGTCGGATGGTGATGTCACTCTCAGAGAAGGCAGGTAAATTATTCCAGACATCTATGCCCGCCCGCCTGAAGCGATCCTCGCGCTTGCCGCGAAGCCGCGAAGCCATGCGCTCTACATCAACAACCGCCTGCGCTATCTGGCTGAAATATTCCGGGGCTTTCTTTCTTTCTGCCGCGCCGCTTTTGCGTGATGCCAGTTGGATCGAGCCTTTCGCGCGGCGACCGCAGAAGCGTTTGCCCGTGCGGGCCTGCTCTGCTTCAATCTCACCCCACGCGCGCACGTATCGCTTGCGGAAAGAGCCATCTGCTACGTCAGTCTCGCCGGGGAGTAATGCGCCCGCGTCTCGCTCGGAAAAATACTTCACAGGCTCATCCGGGGCGTGATTCTTAGTCTTGCCGAGAAAGACATGCACGGCGGGAAAGATGTCTCTTGAGACGCCGCCCGCTTCGAGCAGGGAGGTGAGAGCGAAAGCAAAGTTAGACGCCCGCCCGCGCTCTTTCTTGTCGGCTTTACGCTCTGCCGCCAACTCTTCAGCACAATATGTCTGCTCCCACTCGTCGGCGGGTATGTCTATAAATTTCGCGCTCATGCTACGGCCACCTCCGTGACCTCGTAAGACTCAGCTAACAGATAATCGTCAATTCCCTTTTCATGTTCCCAGGTGCGGATTACAACGGATTCAAACGAAGCCGCCTTGAGCGCACACACGAGACGCCGGAGCTGTTGCTTGACTTCTCGCTTCTCAGCAAAGTCTGCGTCGAAGCAGACCACAGCCGTGCGTAAATCAGGCCACACGCTCTTGAGCTGCGCGCCGAAGTTTTCACGAAAGGCAGACGTGCCGGAAATGGCGAGCAAGCCGCCTTCATCCGGCGAGAGATAGTGAGAAGCGATGAAGGCTTTAAGAGCGCCTTCTGTGATGAGGCAGCGGTCAGTGGCCGTGATCCGCTCCGGGTTTTGTACGTGAACGGGTGCGCCGCTTGATGTGCCGTGAGGATAGCCACGCGACGAGAGCCACCGATAGCGTGAATCTTTCGGTGTTTTCAGGTAGTCACACCTGATTTGTAAGCCCTGAATCAAACCTTGCCGGTCAAGCACCGGGATGAAGAAGCCGGAAGGGACTTTGACCATGCGCCAGCCCGCGCGGTCTTTGTAGAAACCGGGAACGCCTGACAAATCGCAATCTTCAAGGAGCATCTTGACGATGCGCGCGGCCTCTTCTTCCGTTGGCGTGGATTTGAAGCGACCACGAGCAATCGCTATTTCACCAAGGCCGCGCGCGTGTAGGTTTTCAGCGTGAGGCGTAAAGAGAGTGAGCGAGCGCAGCACCGTTTGATAAACCAGATCGCGCTTGTGCCGGTCTATTAACTGCTCGACTGGCTTCTCTACCACGCGCAGCACCGGGCGCGGTGTAGCGGGCTGCGCTTCGTTGGATGGATGCCACCATCCCCCATCGCTGCCCTGATAATTGCTCCGCACGCGGCGGCAGTATGCCCCGCTGTCGCTCACGGCGCAGTTGTCACGCTTGCCGCATATAGGGCAAGATTTCCCTGTTCGGTGGACGGAGACGAGCGGTGAGTGTTGAAAATTCACGCGGCACGCTTCCCTTCTAGCCGCGCGTGCGCGCTTTCTTTGGTCGCCTTCGCTCTGTCCGTGCTGCGATACGTAACCGTGTGGGTAACTCGTGCGCCTCCAGGCTCCGGCACAATGTTGCGAGTTGCCGAGATCACCAAAGGCTGGCCGTTCTGCAAAGAGGCGTGCGCGGCGCGCATTGGCGCTACAGGCTCGCCGGCCTGCTTTGCCCTTGCCCACACATCGGCGTGCCTTCTGAGGACTGCTAGACCCGCCTCAGTGGGCGGATCGTCGTACTCTCGAGTGCGTAGTGTTTGGGATTGAAGATGAGCGCCGCGGGAAAGATCGCGCGGGAACTTGCCACCTTTGGCTGTTTTTATGCTATGATTGTTCACATCGGCCTCCTATGGCTGCTTCGCCTCTGGTAAAGGCGAGTTGGTTGTTAGTCCTGTCCATCGTTCCTACATCCTAGAAACAATTCACGAGTGCCGATTAGTCCCGGCATTCGTGTGTCTGAAATTCAAAAGCCCCGACATCATCCAGGGTGCGAAGCTAGACGACATCAGGGCTTTTGATAGAGCTGGCACGGGAAGCAGAAAGGCCAGCGCGGGAAAAGTCCGTTATTTTAGATTCGCACCAAAAATCTACAAAGATCGAAAGTTAGGTTGCCGTTTTATGATTGCGTGAAGTCTTTCGGCGGTGCTATAAGAAAAAGCAGACGCCAAGAGCTTCGGCTTGCGGCAATGTCAAAATCATCAGGGCGGGTTGCTTCTGTGGTAGTCGTGGCCCGCTCTTGATGTCTCATATTAAACTTAAAACACAATCTGTCAATTGGGATTATCTTGCGCTATCAACTCCCCGGTGGGAGTTTCTCTCGATAGAAAATCCCCTCCCCTTGTGATTGTAAGATACTGCTCAAACCAGCCTCGGAGCACGTCTTCATGCTTGCGGCCTTTCTGCTCGCCTTGCAAAAAATCGCGCCACGCCTTTTCGCTCACTTTCAACTGGCGCGCAAACTTTCGTTGAGAAGGAATAGAGCCGTCATGCTCAAAGCCCTTAATGAAAGTTTTAATTGCAAGGTTAAGACCAAAATTAGTTATGCGCGGGTTGCGGGTGTTCGGGATCGTCCCCATGCCATCGCGTAGCTTCCCTTCTATCATTGCCAGCGTTGAATTGACCAAGCCCCTTGCGATGTCGAAGCGGCCAATTTGAAACATCATAGGCAGGTTAGTAAGAGTGCCCGCTATGACGCGCGCTTGCCACATCGCTTGCCCGAATATGTCAGGGGCTATGACCATCATCTGCGCCACTTGCTTTTCTGACTTCTGCTGCATAGCTACAGCATCAACCTGCGTCCGGTCGTTGCTCAACACTATAGCCATTGCTTCGGCTAGTGGGTTGAATTGAAACTCAGACAAGCACAGCGGCATCTTGATTTTCCGCCCCGCTCTTATCTCTGGCTCTGGCTTAACGCTAAAGATAAAGACGTGGTCGCCGCCGCGCTCAACGTGTCGAGCTGTTGGTGTATCCGTCCAGTTGGCCACAAAGTCATTTATAATCTGGCGTGCAATCCGCTCCGCCTCTTCTACTTCCATCGCACCGCTCGCTTCCCCGTCGCATCTTGGCGCACGTTGGCGCGTCATGTCATAGCTTCTTAACGTACAGCTCCAAGTCTTCTCTCTTCACCTTGAAACCCCGGCCAATTATCCGCCCCTTTAACTTCTTCGATTCGATTGCCCCACGTAGATGATCGCGCGATAGCCCGGCGAGCTGCGATGCCTCTTTGAGCGTGAGCATGAGCTTGTGGCTGATGTTTGCGACCGCGCTCCCACTGGCGACGGCTTCACCAATCATCCGGGCAAATTCTCGCCGCGTGTCAGTGGTGTCATGGGTGTCAGTCGTGACAAGGGAAGTTGACGTGACACTGTTTCCTGGCGTGACAGTCATGGGTGACAGAGATGTGCTACTGTGCCGTTCTGCGGCCTCTTCGCGAGCCTTACGACGGTCTTCTTCCGACATCTCGCGCCATGCTCGGAGATCGTCTTCGTCGTATGTGGCGACGCCTTTCTTGCCCTGCGTGGTGGTCTGGAAGACACCTTCAGCCGTCAGGCGCTGAAGCGTCCGAACACTTATCCCGAGAAATGTAGCAGCGTCGTCTTTGTTCATTTGTCACGGGTGACTGTCACGACAAGATTAACCTGGGCATCTATCCGTACAGTTGCCTAATTGCTTTTCGGCAACGTCGCCATAATGCTTTTTTAACTCCGTAAAATGATCGTCACATAGATTAGCGTGGTGCAATGTAAACCCAAGTTCGTTGTCCCGCTCATTCGACTCTGTAACCCCGAGCGGTCGATAGTTGTAGGTTACATGGTGAGAAGAGCTATTTGAGCAGCCCTCTCGCTGTGTCCATTCGCACGGGCGTGCTGTAGCTGTGTTACTCACTTCTTGCTGCCTTTCTTGCCCGCCTTCTTTGTGGCCGCTTCTGCTTTCGGCTTCGCCTCGCGCCCGCGCGTGGTCTTACGTTGCCGCGCAACCTCTAAGGCTTCGGCTGTGATGACAAGATCACGTCCGAACTTCTCAGCTTGAAGCGTGCCGTCTAAAACCAACTGCCGTACACGCCCCACTGTGACGCCAAGTCGTGTTGCTGCTTCTGCCGTTGTGTAAGTTTTCTTTTCCATACGGGCGACTACTCTAACGCGAAACCTTTTCTAGCGCAAGAGTTAATTTAGTGCTTGACATAGACTAGCGCACGCGCTAATATAGAGACATCACAGAGGCGCACGACGCCGGAAAGGGAACTAACAATGATTCAAATTCAAAACGCCAGCCAATTCACCAACGCAGCCGCGAGATGCCAGAAGGAAAGAATGCTTGTCCGCGTTAAAGGCTTTCGCTCTTACACCGTCACCAATCGCACGAATGGCCGCACCTATGAGGTCTTCTTCTCAGTCCTGAACGGCAAGCGGTTTGGAGCCTGCAACTGTGCCGCCGGTTATCCGATGAACAGCACGCGCGCTCCGAAGGTGTGTAAGCACCTGTACGCTGCGCTTGGTCTTCACATCGCCTTGATGTCTCAGACCTCGCACTAAAAACGAAGACTCAGGAAAGCATCAACTCTCCTGAGTCCTCTAACCGGGGAGCGGCGCGTACCTAACCAGGGTTAATCCGCTCTCCATCACACAGTCTCTACAGGAGAAACTATGCACAAGAAATCTAACATACCGAAGATAGACAGGCGAACGTCTGCGAATATCGAAGTCACGCGCAAAGACTTGTTGATGCTCTTTAACGCGATCAACGCGCCCGGAGTAGACAACAAGGCGCAAGTGAACATCCTCGGCTACGTGGATGAGGTCATAGACAACTCGCCAAGCTCAGACCCCGCACGCGATAAGAGCTTGTTCCTGCGCCTCTTTCCCAAAGGCTGGCAGGAGTCGAGCTATCACGAGCGCCGCAACATGGGAGAGATCATCCAGCGCATCCGTGCGGGGCAGGCAATCGAAGAGATTCACGAACGGTTTGAGCAGGCTTGGGCAAAGTCACGCGCTGAAGCGGAAGAGAAGGAACGTAACGCCCCGGAGCCGCGCAACAAACTTTCCGGTGAGTGGCGCTACTGGAAACTGCGCCAGATGGAAAGAGCCTTACGCGGCGAGTCTGGAAGGGAAGCGCAACGCACGGCGCGCCGCGAGTTTAAGCAG
>MWWG01000107.1_pt1 | contig 12781 bp, 11 predicted proteins | sample 1047331 | NCBI WGS metagenome assembly MWWG01 (sample SAMN06349968, study PRJNA376086) | soil metagenome | isolation source: MG6-4 sample Antarctic (ecotone) soil | place: Antarctica | collected 2015-01-13 | reverse complement strand
ATAAAAATACATGAAAACGATCTTAAATACAGAAGGTGCCAGTGATTTAGCGAGGAGGGCAAGTTCATTAAAGCAAACTTCCGAACCTCTTTGGGGGTCTATGAATGTTACAGAAATGCTGCATCATTGCAACCGGGCAACACAATCAATATTGGAAGGAAAAGCTCCGCCTCAAAACTCAACCGTCGAACAAAAGGTTTTGAAGTTTTTATTTATGAACGTCATAAAAAAACTTCCAAAAAATGCAACTGCACCTAAAAGATTTAATGTAAAACTTAGCCAGCTTATACCCGGTGAATTTGAAAATGAGCGCAACGAGTTTCTTAAGCTTATTGAAAGATTTACATCACACCAGAATGAGATAACACTGTCTCACCCAAGGTTTGGCGCTTTAACAACAAAAGAATGGGGCAAGTTTGTGTGGATGCATCTTGATCATCATTTGAGGCAATTTGGCGTGTAGCAAATTAGCTAATGATTCAACAATCAAACTTCATTTTTATATTCTATAATTTAGCAGCATGAATCTTAAGCAGAAGCCTAATCACCAGTAATACATACGTGTACTTGCCAACATGAGCGCTGCACAACGTTTAAATAAATATTTTGAACTTTCACTACAGGTCAAACAATTGTTTATGCCCGGGCTTAAAAAGAGATTTCCAGACAAAACAGAAACAGAGATCAAACAACTTTATTTGAAAAGATTAGAGAAGTGCTACAACCGCGTCTAACAGATACATCCCGATTTTCCAATTGGTTTTCTATCTATCCCGAAAAATTATTTTCCCCTTTTTTAAAATATTATCTTTTCTCATCCGTCTACTTCATTATACATGGAGGATGCCCTGGCGATAGAAATGACTGCAAACCAAAAAAACAATATCACCCAGGTCATCAATACGTATAGCAAACGCTTATTTGGTTTTATTCGCCAGCGGGTACAAAGTGAAGAAGATGCTGAAGATATTTTGCAAGATGTATTCTTCCAGCTTATTGATGATGAAGAAGTGTTTGACTGGACAGAAATATTTTTTGATGATACGGACAATCCCGAAACAGAATATTTGCGATCGATGTTTTGGGATGAACTCAACAACTTATTAAATGAATTGCCTGCAGAGCAACGCGATGTTTTTATCATGAATGAAATGGATGGTGTTCCATTTAAAATTATTGCCGAACAAACAGGCGAAACAATCAACACATTACTGTTGAGAAAGCGATATGCGGTATTGCATTTACGAAACCGGCTTAACGTTTTACGCAACGAATTATTAAATTATTAAACAAAAAAACAACGACATGAAGAGGCCATTTGGAATGAGAAAAGCTCCCTTCTTTTTTTTAATCGCTATACCAGCCATTCTTCTTTTAGGCTTAGTGGTTATGTATTTATGGAACAACGTGCTTGTAAATATTACACCGGTAAAGCCCGTAAACTTTTGGCAAGCACTAGGCATATTCGTTCTCTCTAAATTATTATTTGGTGGCTTTGGTGGAGGAGGAAGAGGCAGGGGATGGAATCGTGACATGAAAGAAAAATGGAACACGATGGCTCCCGAAGAAAAAGAGAAATTTAAACAGGATTGGAAAAATCGCTGTAGGGGTTGGAGAAGACCAGCTCAAACCGAAACAAACATTGTTGAGTAAAAATGATGGTGCAAGCAGGAGATCATTGATGATGCATCGTTGCCACGCTCGGTTCAAGTGCAGTTTTTCATAGCAGCGTAGCGAGTTTACCCTGAGCGGTCGAAGGGTTCATCTATATCAATTCTTTCAACTTTTAAAAGCACACACTAACCAACCAATTCATAACGCATGGAAATTCTTGTTTTCAAAACCAACATAAAGTACAAGAAAAATATTAGCAGCATAAAGCCACATCTTAGCGGAATAGAAAACATTCACTCCTGGAATGTTGACCTTGAGGATTGTGATAAAATATTGTGGATTGAAGCAATGAATATTCACCCCTCCTCTATAGAAAAGTTACTGCACAATGCAGGGTATTATTGTGAAGAGTTGAAAGATTAATGCCGGTGGTCAGGTGACCACAACTGTTCGGAAGATTTGTTGCTTGCAAACAACTTGTTTTTAAGCCTGAAAGGCTGACATTATTATAGAAAATGTACCGACCGTTAACCCAAAATCCCGAAGGGATGATATCAGGATATAATTTCACCCCTTTGGTGTTAGCAAAAAATCAACTATTCGAACTATAATAATGGCTTCCCTTAGGGATTGTCAAATCTTCTGAACAGGTGTGGTCGAGTGACAAACAACATACACCGTTCAACCATGACTAAGATTACTATTTAAAATTCTTAAGCAAATTAAAAACAAACGCTGTCAGGTTAGTTTATCGAAGCCTTGTTGGGCGCAGACTTTTCTTTGTCAGCTAGTAATTTGTCCAGGTAGGCACGTTCCTGCTCAAAGGTCATGTCTTTAATTTCGTCACTGATTTGGTCACGAATTTTTCTTAGATTTTTAACCACGTCCTGTTGCGTGTTATGTGTATGTGTTGTCATAATTGATAATTTCTTTTGGTGTTCTAATTTCTATCATGTTGTGTCCAAACTGATAATTGATACCGTTATATCCTCTTATTTTGTCGAGGTTTACAATATGCTTAAAGTTCCAACTAACAAGCACATCAGCTTTAGTAAGTGTCGCCATTGCAATGTGCTGGCAGTCTGCCCGGCTGGTATGTCCAACCACTTTAGCTAAAATATATTGGTCGGCAAGGTTAGCGGCGTCTTGTGTCAGGCGAATGTTTTCAATTTGATGAGCAGGAATGGTCGCCAAAAAATCCTTTACATTTTGAGGTGCTCTAAGTAATTCGGCTTTTATCAAGTCTGATATGATGATAATAAATTGTCCATCTGTTACTGCCTCAAAAAAAGGAATTGTATCAGCAGAAAATTCTTTGTCGAACTGTCCGCCTACAACCGATGTGTCTATGTAAACCCTTTTTGTCATGGTTTTCAAAGGTAAACAATTAAGGACTGTTTTGAAATGACGGTTGTGTCACGCAAGTTTGCGCATAACAAATTTATTAATGTGCCAGATGCTCAAAGTTATACCGATGAACGGATTGCGAGGCAAGGATGATGCTATAAAAGCTCATGTTGGTATCACAATAATCTCCTTCAAATTATTTCTCATCGGTTGCGCTTTCCAGTAAGTAAGCGAACGCCACAACCATTCAAACGGGCCGAAACGATAATAGCGTAACCAGATGGAAGTGACAATAAGCTGGAACACCCAAACGGTACCAACTACGTAATATAGCTGGTGGTAGCTTAGATCATTATAATATCCAAACCCATAACCGAAAAAGAAGAAGGTGCAAATGATGCTTTGCATAAGGTAGTTGGTGAAAGCCATCTGACCAACATTTGCTAAGCCACGCATGAGCCACGGAACAATGCGGCTTCTAAAAATTAATATAACCAGGCTTGCATGACCGAGGCATAAAAACACTCTTTTAAGATCGTATAAATTCCAATGGCTTGCACTGTAAGCGTCGTAATATTCGCCCAACCTTAATGAGCCGATATCGCCTTTAAAAAACATCGTCCAGCCTATGGGGATTCCTACGCCGTAGCCGACAACTAAACCCATTAGGTAGGTTGAAGTGGAAAGCCGGTTCGAGAAAAATCCAAGTTGAAATAGTGCCATCCCTAAAAACATCATGCAAAGAGAATCCCAAATTCCATGATAGGTTCCCCATGCCTCGCTGCCTGAATTTTGTGGGATAAAGTAGATGAATATTGTTCCGTAATCTGAATGCCTTTTACTTATGTTTCTTGCCGACCTGTCGGGTTCCGGCCTCCAATTTTCCATTTCTATCCATGATTCTTTCGCCTGCTTTTGTTCTTCAGTTAATTTCTTGCCTTCTTTTTCCGCCTTAATCGCTTTGTGGTATTCTACACGTTTTTCTAATGTGTCGTTGTGCCAAAGCTGGGTTTTTATCATGCCAATCGCTATAGCTGCAATTGATAAAACTATCAGCCATTTGGCTGCAGTTTTTCTAAATGGGTAAAGAATCATCCCGGCCACGCCGTAGAAAAATAAAATATCACCTGTCCACAACAAAACATAAGCATTGATTACTCCAAACAAAACCAACAACAGCAATCTTCTATAATACAATTCAGCAATGGTTGGGCCGCCGGGTGTTTCTGTTTTGTTCATGGTGAATAAGATCATTCCTGCGCCAAACAACATTGAAAACAAGCCGCGCATAGTACCTTCAAAAAAGACACTTACAACTTGTAATGTGCGAAAATCCCATGTCGTCTGTAGTCCGCGCTTAACCCTGTCAATTTCGCTCCAATCAATGCCGAAGCCGGGAATATTCATAAGCAATATGCCGAAAAGCGCAACGCCTCTTATGGCATCAATTGTTTTAATACGGCTGGCGGCGTCAACAGGTTTTGCCGTTTCTTTTTGGCTATGTATAGATTCATCCTGCAAACGATCAGAAGAATTTTCGAGTAGGAAAGTAGCATCCATATAAATAATTTGAAAGAAGACTTAAGATATAGTTGCAATAATATTTTCAGCCTGGGGTGATTTTTTATTGTGCATCACCAAACGTTTTGAGCTTAGCCGTCGAAGCAACCATTCTGCCGGCCCATAATGATAATACCTTAACCAGATAACACTTAAAGCCACCTGTACAACAATAACCTCTAAAGCAAAAGCGTAAAGCTGCCATTGATCTAATCTTCCATAGTAGCCCATTGCATAACCATAAAAGAATACGGTGCAAATAATTGATTGCAGTAAATAATTTGATAAAGCCAGTTTGCCTACAGCTGCAAAAGCACGCCATACTTTATTAAGAAATTTGACTTGGAGTAATAACATAATAAAGCTTGCATAAGCTAATGCAAGTAGGGCTCTTTCAAGGGGGAAGAAGAAATTGTAGGGTACCGCATATTTCTTGATATACTTCAAATAATCCTTTTTATTTTAGAAGTGAAGTACATATAGTAAGTGAAGAAGGATTGAATGCGTATGGCGCAGTTACATGGGGACAGTTTTTTGTGTTCCAGGGATTCAATGAAAATTGCGGGTGGATGCATACTTCATCAATGGCGGATGCGTCAGATTTGTATGAAGAAAAAATCACCAGGAAAGACGACGCATATTTTTATGAATATGATGGGCAATCAAAACCAGTTATCAAAAAGCAAGTCAACATTAGTTATTTAGAAAATGGCAACTTATCATCAAGTTCTATAACTACTTATGCAACCCACCATGGGCCGGTGATGGGTATGCGTAACGATATTTGGCTTGCGCTGAAAGCGCAGAACCGATCGCTGCAGGGATTGATACAATCGTGGCAGCGAACCAAGGCAAAAAATCTTGATCAGTTTAAAGAGACAATGCAAATGAAGTCTAACGGATCTACCAATACTTTGTATGCAGACAACGATGGAAACATAGCTTACTGGCATGGTAACTTTATTCCTAAACGCGATTCAGCGCTTGATGTAACTATGCCACTTGATGGAAGCAATTCGAAAACGGATTGGCAGGGACCGCATGATTTAAATGAACTTGTGCATGTTTTAAATCCTAAAGCAGGTTGGTTACAAAATTGTAACTCCTCTCCTTTTAGCGCTTCGGGATTTCGCTCAATTAGTAATGCAGGATATCGCCCTTACATGGCACCGGAAAGTGAAAATTTCAGATCGCTTTATGCGATAAAGAAACTATCGAATGCAAATAATTTGACTCTGGAAAAACTGGCTGAGATTGGATATGAGCGTTACCTATCTGCTTTTGATACATTGTTGCCTTCGCTGTTTAAAGACTACCATGCGCTGCCCGCAAACGATAGCTATCGAAGCAGCCTGAAGGAAGTGATAGATAGTTTGCGTAACTGGGATAGAACATCTGCTACCGCATCTGCATCAACGACTATCGCAATTTTTTGGGCGTACAATATTTTATCTACTGCACAACCTGGTATTCCCGCTAATGTTTTTAATGACCATGTGAAAATGGTAAGCTGGTATATAAATCATCTTTCGCCAGAACAAAAACTTAAGGCTTTACAGGATGTTGTTAGCGGGTTAGAACAATCGGTTGGAACATGGAAAGTTAGATGGGGAGATATTAACAGGTTTCAGCGAATTGGTAGCGGCGTTGCTCAAGGATTTGATTCAAAAACGAATAGTTTACCAGTTGGCTTGGGACCGGCTTTTTTAGGTTCTTTGCCTTCTTACGAAACCAGCTGGCACGAAGGCAAAATGTATGGGTTTGCCGGAAATAGTTTTGTTGCCGTTGTTGAGTTTGGAAAACGGATTAATGCAAAAACGCTTTCAACCTCAGGGCAATCTTTTGATCCTAATTCAAAACATTTTTTTGACCAGGCACAGATGTATATTGATGGAAAATTTAAGGACGTGTTTTTTTATAAGGAAGATGTACAGAAAAACGCTGAGAGAACTTATCATCCCGGCGATAAGTAGATCCTATTTCAATTTGTAGAAACCACATCGATGCTATGAAATTTTGCAGATGAACCGAGCGTGGCAACGGCTGCTAAATAGTAGCACTCTGTTAAGTACAAAAAAATCTCTTACAACATTTCCGCTATAAATAGAATGTGGCAAATTGCATGGCACGTTAATTATGCACGTTATTGCTTAACAGCATAATGGGCATATATGGCAAACAACAAAACGCTTGACGATAAATTACACTGGTACAAAGATGCAATTATATATGAGCTTCATATAAAAGCTTTTTGCGACGGAAATGGGGATGGAATTGGGGATTTTCTGGGGCTGATGACGAAGCTGGATTACCTGCAGGAATTAGGCGTTACGGCGATTTGGGTTTTACCATTTTATCCGTCGCCGCTTAAAGATGATGGCTACGATATTGCAGATTACTACAACATCAATTCTTCGTATGGTAACATTGAGCAGTTTAAAGCATTTTTAGCTGAGGCACATAACAGGGGTTTGAAAGTGATTACCGAACTGGTGATAAATCATAGTTCCGATCAACATCCGTGGTTTCAACGGGCAAGAAGATCACCCAAAGGTTCGCCGGAAAGAGAATATTATGTTTGGACGGATGACCCGAATCAATGGAAAGATGTCAGAATAATTTTCCAGGATTTTGAAAGTAGCAACTGGACATGGGACCCTCTTGCACAGCAATATTATTGGCACCGGTTTTTTCATCACCAGCCAGATTTAAATTATGATAGCTTGCTGGTGCAGGAAGAAATTTTTAAAGTGTTGGATTATTGGTGTGCGATGGGTGTGGATGGATTTAGATTGGATGCTGTCCCTTATCTTTTTGAGCGTGAAGGTACCAATGGGGAGAACTTGCCTGAAACGCATGCCTTCTTAAAAAAACTTCGATCGCATATTGATGAGAAATTTCCTGAGACGGTTTTTCTTGCCGAAGCAAATATGTGGCCTGAAGAATCAGCTTCATATTTTGGTGATGGCGATGAGTGCCACATGAATTATCATTTCCCGGTAATGCCGAGAATGTTTATGGCTTTGCAGATGGAAGACCGGTATCCGATTACTGATATTTTCGACCAAACGCCAGCTATTCCTGAAACGTGCCAGTGGGCAATGTTCTTAAGAAATCATGATGAGCTTACGCTGGAAATGGTGACGGATGAAGAGCGGGACTATATGTATAAAGTGTATGCAAAAGATCCAAAAGCCAAAATCAATTTGGGCATCAGGCACAGGCTTGCGCCGTTAATGGGCAATGATAGAAGACGAATTGAGTTGATGAATTGCCTGCTGTTTTCTATGCCTGGAACGCCAGTTATTTATTATGGTGATGAAATTGGGATGGGTGATAATTTTTACCTCGGCGATCGCGATGGCGTGAGAACACCAATGCAATGGTCGCCTGATCGTAATGCAGGATTTTCAAATTCCAATCCTCATAAATTGTATTTACCGGTGATACTTGATCCTGAATACAATTATGAATCCGTGAATGTGGAAATGCAGCGGGCCAATACTTCCTCTTTGTTTTGGTTTATGAAGCGCATGATAAACATGCGCAAGAAATACAAAGCTTTTGGGCGTGGCGATATGAAGTTTATTCATTCGCACAATCCAAAAATTCTTGCTTTTACCAGGAGTTATGAAGATGAAACTTTGCTGGTGATTGTTAACCTTTCAAAATATTCGCAGCCTGCAGAACTTGATATTTCAGAATATAAAGGCCATGTGCCTGTTGAGTTATTTAGCAAGAACAAGTTTCCCATTATTAAAGAAGATGTGCCTTATTTCTTCACCCTTGGTTCGCATGAATATGAATGGTTCATCCTTCAAAAAACAAACAGGGATGCACATGCGAGTTTATTGTTGCCCGCCTTAGAAATAAAGTCGTGGGAAGAAATAAAGAGTATTGATGTGTTGGATAGATTACAGAACAATATTTTACCAGCTTATCTTGAAAGAGCAGAATGGTTTTTACCAGGTGACAAAGAAATAAACAATGTTATTATTACGAATCACATAATTATTGAAACGGCAAATCACAATACGTTGCTGCTTTTGTTCGAGGTTCAATTTAGAAGCGGCCTGCCAGAGTCATACCAATTGCCTATAACCTTTGCAAAGGCAAAAGCTGCACAAAGGCTAGGTGAGAATTGCCCTGAAGCGGTGCTGGCAAATGTTAGGGTTGGCGATAAACAAGGGTTGTTGGTTGATGCTTTGTACACGACTGAATTGCAACATTTGCTTATTGAAAAATTAGCGAATAACGAAAGTATCAACCTCGGACAAAGCCAGGTAGATTTTACCAGTAACAGCAATGTAAAAAGGAGATTAGGAGATCATCCTGTAATTAAATCTAAAATTAATACCGAGGATGGCTTTACTTCTATTGCTTATGATAACGGTTATATTTTAAAGATGTACAGGAAGGTTGACCCAACAACAAATCCTGATGTTGAGATAACACAATACTTAACGGAACAGGCTCAATTCAAACACATACCGCAATTCTCCGGGGCAATTGAATGGAAATTTGCGAATGATGTTATTGCACTTGGTATGCTGCAGGTATTGATTGAAAATCATGGTGATGGTTATGGTTTTATGCTAACGCGGATAAACAATTATATTGAAAGAATACTTGCACGTAATGTAGAAGAATTGCATAAAACACCTATGCTGGGAACGTTAACAGAACCTGTAGGGTTTGACGAACTTGACCATGAATTGCAAATACTTTTAGGAGGAACGGCCAGTGAACAGGCAAGACTTATTGGGAAACGAACTGGTCAAATGCATCTTGCCTTAGCGGAAGATAAGCAAATGAAAGATTTTACCCCCCAGGATTTTTCATTACATTACCAGCGATCGTTATTTTCTCCCATGCAGGCAACGGTAAGAGAAACTTATGATAATGGAATTAAAAGTATTAAAGGCTTAAGTGAAAATTCCAGGAAAGAACTGGAAGACATTTTTAAGCGGAAAGATGATGTGCTAAAAGCATTAAAAAGAATTTATAGGAAGAAGCTTGAGGTGATCAGAATTCGCATTCATGGTAACCTGCATTTGGGCCAGGTATTGTTTACGGGAAAAGACGTGGTTATAACTGACTTTGGCGGAGACCCGTTAAAATCGTTTAGTGACAGGCGATTGAAAAGATCACCATTGAGAGATGTTGCATCGATGATAAGATCTTTCAGGTATGTTGCATTTGAAGGCTTTTTGAAAACGACCAATGTGCAAGCGGATCATATTCAACCTTTGTTGCCATTCGCAAAAATCTGGGCGCATTACATGACCGGATTTTTTATGAAGGCATACCTTGAAGCTGTGAGCGAAAGCAAATTCATTCCAAAAGATAAAGAGGACATTCAAATGGTAATAGACACTTATTTATTGGAAATGTCGTTAGGTGATTTGAGGGATGAACTTACAAAAGAAAGCGATGCGGTGATAATCCCGATTAAAGCAATTAAGGCAATAATTAATTAAAGCTTGATCAAAAAAAGTTTGCATGAACAAAGTTTTACCACATAGGCACAGTAGAAACATAGGTTTCTCATAGACTAAGTGCTTTACTATGTACCTATGTGCCTATGTGGTTTATTTAGCGTGTTCATCAGTACGATGTTCGAATGTGTTCTATTGCTAAGTACAAAAAACTTCTCCGCGATTAAATAAACTTCATCTTATCATACTTCGCACCAAGAATTTGTTTATCATCTACGCCAAGCCATTTATCTAAAATTGTTGCATAAACTTGTTTGAAATCAACATTATATTTCAGATCGCCTTCGTTTAAATCTGCAAGGTTTGGCAGCTCGTTTATTAAACCTTTTTGCTTTAATCCTCCACTAACCAAAAACATATTATTCGCTGTTCCATGATCTGTTTGTTCATTTGCAAAGAAAGTTAACGAAGCACCTGCTTGTTCAAAGCACATCCAGAAGAAAATAACAAACAACATTATGATTACAATAACCCACATTCTTTCTTTTTCAATCTTTGTTAAGGATCGGTCTGTCAATATTGCAAATGGTAAACATAAGGTCATACCATAAATAGCAGATCCCCAAATGTCAACTCCAACAACAAAATAAAGTAAACTAATAGCACCAATAATACATGCTATAAGTGTGGCAATTTGTGTTGAACTAAAACCTGTTTTACCAGATTCAGAAACACTTGTATCTCGTAATTTATTTGCATGTGTTCCTAATGGTTCACCCGTATGAGAAACTACATATTTATCTTTTGTATAGTAAAAAGTAACAAGGCTTATCAACATACCGATTCCAGCTGCTAAAAAGCCCCATTTAAAATCTACATTCTCACCAAGGTAACCGCAAACCAATGGCGCCACAAATGCACCTGCATTTATACCCATATAAAAGATGGTGTAAGCAGAATCTTTACGGCTATTATCCCCCTCAGGATATAACTGCCCAACCATTGTTGAAATGTTGGGTTTAAAAAATCCGTTTCCAAAAATCAGGAATGCTAAACCTGTCCATAATAAGGTTGTAGCCAGTCCCGATCCTGATTCCATAGAGGCGCATGCAAACAATACAAATTGACCTAGCGCCATTAAAATACCTCCAACAAAAATCGATTTTCTGTTACCCCAATACCGGTCTGCTACATAACCACCTAATAAAGGAGTCAGGTATACTAAACCGGTATAACTACCGTAAATATTGGAAGCGTAGGCTTTATCAAACAACAATTTATCCGTCATGAAAAGCACAAAGATGGCTCGCATTCCATAGTAACTAAACCTTTCCCAGAATTCCGTTGCAAAAAGTACATACAATCCTTTTGGATGTCTTGTTTGCATGATTGCCTGGTCTGCAGGAGTAATATTCATATCAATTTTTTTGGTTAGAAATAATAGAAGGATTATGAATGCTGAAAATAAGGATATTTCTTTACCCGCAATAAAACAATCATAACAAATTGCCATAGGCACAAATAACTTTTTACATTCGCCTTCTATATTCACCAATCATACAACATAAGCTTATGAATGTTCTCCTTTTAGGTTCGGGCGGTAGAGAGCATGCTCTTGCCTGGAAGATGAAACAAAGTACGTTGTGTTCAAAATTATTTATTGCACCTGGTAATGCCGGCACATCGTCTGTTGGTACCAATGTAAATATTGATGTAAATAATTTTGTAGCACAGAAGATATTTTGTTTAGATAATGATATTAAACTTGTAGTTGTTGGTCCTGAAGAACCTTTGGTAAAAGGCATTTATAACTTTTATAAACGAGACGAAAGTTTGCAACACATAGTTGTTATCGGGCCTTCGGCCGAAGCCGCACAATTGGAAGGAAGTAAAGCTTTTTCAAAACATTTTATGCAGCGTCATAATATTCCTACTGCCGGTTATGCAGAGTTTGATGAGTATAATTATAAAGAAGGCCAGGTTTATATTTCTGAACATACAACTCCAATTGTTTTAAAAGCCGATGGTTTAGCTGCAGGAAAAGGTGTAGTTATTTGCGAAACACAACAAGAGGCACTTACTGTTTTTGAAAATATGATAGTCAATAAACAGTTTGGGGAAGCATCAACAAAAGTTGTTGTAGAAGAGTTTTTGCAGGGCATTGAGTTAAGTGTTTTTGTTTTAACTGATGGCATTGATTTTAAAATTATTGGTCATGCAAAAGATTACAAACGCATTGGCGAAGGTGATACAGGTTTAAATACAGGAGGTATGGGTTGTGTAAGCCCCGTACCATTTGCAGATATAAAATTTATGCAAAAGGTTGCAGAATTAATAATTAAACCAACTATAAAAGGCTTACATGTTGAAGGGCTTGAGTATAAAGGATTTTTATTTATCGGCTTGATGAATTTTAATGGTGAGCCCTTTGTAATAGAATACAATTGTCGCATGGGCGATCCTGAAACTGAAGTAGTAATGCCACGTTTAAAAAACGACCTTGTAGAGTTATTAATAAGTGTGGGAGAGGGAACTTTGGAAAATGTGTCTGTAACTTATGATGATAGAAAAGTAGTAACAACAATGGCCGTTAGCGGAGGTTATCCCGGTGATTATGAAAAAGGATTTCCTATTGCAGGGTTAAATAATGACATGGAAGAAGTCTTGATTTTTCATGCAGGTACAAATGGAGAAGATGGGAAAGTAGTAACAAACGGCGGAAGGGTTCTTGCTGTTACTGCTTATGGAAATACGATAACTGAAGCAGCGCAAAAAAGTAAAACTGCTTTATCTAACATACATTTTAACGGCATGTATTACAG
>MWWG01000106.1_pt1 | contig 12850 bp, 14 predicted proteins | sample 1047331 | NCBI WGS metagenome assembly MWWG01 (sample SAMN06349968, study PRJNA376086) | soil metagenome | isolation source: MG6-4 sample Antarctic (ecotone) soil | place: Antarctica | collected 2015-01-13 | reverse complement strand
ATCCGACCGACGGGTTAAAGGAGACTGCATGATCGCGCAATCAAAAACAAAATCTAGCGACTGTCAGTCACAGGTTCTCACTGCGTTGCGTCTCTTCACAGACCTTGACGCTGGCTGTGTTGAGATGCGCTGCATCATGCACGACAAATCTATTCTTCGAGGCTTCTACGATGACCTTGAAGCGTTTGAAGCCGATGCACTTGCGCTTGATCGTGAAGAAACCGCAAAGGGTATTTACTTCACGCTTAACCCGGTCAAACGCGAATTGCTATTGCGTTCACGAAATAAACTATCGCGTGGTATTTCGACTAAAGACGAAGATGTTGTTCGCCGCCGCTGGTTTGTTTTTGACTTCGATCCGGTACGAAAAAAAGATACCAACGCGACGGACGCGGAGCAGGCACAAGCATTGGATCGGGCAAGGGAAGTCCGCAAGTTTCTGTCTGAGCTTGAATGGGCTGAACCTATACTTGGAGATAGCGGAAACGGCGCGCATTTAGGTTATCGCGTTGATCTCCCAAACGATGAACCGTCGCGGAAATTAAATAAAGACGTGTTAAAGGTTATTGCGGATCACTATTCCGACAACCTTGTAAACGTCGATCTATCGGTATCAAACGCGGCTCGAATCTGGAAGCAATACGGCACAACGGCGCGCAAGGACACGCACACTGATGAGCGACCGCAACGGCTTGCTCAAATCCTTGATTGCCCTGACAAGTTAAACATAATCACGGCTGAGCAACTCCAAGCCTTACTGCCAGAGCCGCAACCAAAAGACGAGCGAGCGAGCGATAATGCCGCGCAAAAAAACAGCGGCGGTTTCGCTGAATTAAAAGCTCAATTAAGAATTATTCTCGAAAGCTATCAAACAAAAGACGCGGGCGGGTATTTATATGCGCCCGGTCGTTGTCATGGCACCACAGGCGGTACGGCCGTCTGGATGCGCAAAGACAACAATTCAGTCGGATGCTTCAAAGGTTGCAGCATCGGAAATATCTTGACGGCTCACGGCTTGCCCGCTTTTCCGCCCCCGACAAAAATACATTTCGATACGGAAGAACAAAACGACTCGCCGGGCGAATCGAATAACTCTTCGGACAACACCTTCACGGAAGACAACGAATCGTTGCATTGCTCCGATATGGGCAACGGTTACCGATTCGCCCGGGGGCATCGCTTGAACGTTCGGTACAACTATCCCTCGAAAAAGTGGTACGTCTTCGACGGGCGGCGCTGGCTGGAAGACAACACCGGCGAAGTCTATCGGCTGGCTAAACAGACAGCAATTAACATTCTTATTGAAGCCGCCCACACCCCAGACGAAGACCGGCGAAAATCTCTAGCGAAGTGGGCCTCTGTCTCAGAGGGCGATTCAAAACTGCGCGCAATGCTTCACCAAGCAGAAAGTGAATTGCCTATTAAGCTCGAAGTCTTCGACGCCGATCCAATGCTTTTCAATTGCGCCAACGGCACGATTGATTTACGCACTGGACAACTGCGACCGCACCGGCGCGAGGACATGCTGACAAAGTTATCGCCTGTGACCTATGACGCGGAAGCACAGCCCGTTCGATGGTTAGCTTTTCTTGATCGTATCTTCGAGGGCGACGAACAGCTAATTAAATTTATTCAGAAGAGTATTGGTTACTCACTCACTGGCAACACCTCGGAGCAATGCCTGTTTATCTGTCATGGCGTGGGCGCGAATGGGAAATCTGTTCTGATGAGAACCATTTCCGCGATCCTCGCCGACTACGGCCAACAAATCCGGACTGAAACATTAATGGTCAAGTCGTACCAGACCGTTAATAACGATATTGCCGCCTTACGCGGCGCGCGCTTCGTCTCGGCGATTGAAACCGATGACGGTCAAAAGTTGGCTGAGTCAATAGTCAAACAGTTGACCGGCGGAGACGCAGTGCGCGCGCGCTTCCTGTTCCAGGAGTCCTTCGAGTTCACGCCACAATTCAAAATCTGGCTGGCTGCAAACCATAGACCGGAAGTAAAGGAAAACGGTCATGCGATTTGGCGCCGTATTCGCCTTGTTCCTTTCAATGTCATTATTCCGAAAGCCGAACAGAACTTAGAATTTTTTGAGTGTGAATTACAGGACGAGCTGCCCGGCATTCTCGCGTGGGCGGTCGAGGGGTGCAGGCTTTGGCAACGCGAAGGATTGAATGAACCGGAGGCCGTCACCAAAGCAACCGCAGAATACCGCGAGGAGATGGACGTACTCGCTGACTTTCTTTCAGAGCGGTGTGTGACGGGCGAGAACTATCAAGCGACGACGACCGAACTGTACAACGCATACGAAACATGGTGCCTTGATAACGGTGAAAAAGCGGAGTCGGCGAGGTGGCTAAACGGACAGTTGCGGAATCGTGGTTTTGAGCCGGGAAGGTCAAGGTCTTCACGTTTTTGGAAGGGGATCGGACTCGTTCGTTCTGATAGTGACAAAAAAAGTCACTGAAAACCTGTCACCGTGACGAAAATTCTACGAATGTGTCACACCTTGCAAAGGTATGAAAAGGTTGGAGTTATTGGCGAATGGTCAAAAAGTGTGACACATTGGAGGCGTTTTTTATATGGATTTTTGTAGAAAACAAGCTCGCGGGAAGTATGTAAAAAATCCGTCACAAGTGTCACACCTGTCACACCTGTCACCAAAACGCTAAAAAAAAGAGAATTATGTTGGTCATAAAAATCACACGCGAAGGCGCCTCGACGAACGATTACACGATCCGATTACGCTCGGAAGACCGCGAAGGATTTCACGCCGCGATTGAATCGCTGAAGGATTACATTGACGCTTCATGCCGGAGTTACGATCCGCAAATGAAGAAGTGGCATGTTGACGAAGTGGCCTCGGATTGCCTGCACGATTGGATCGGCTATTGCACCATCACACTGGGCGCACAGATTGAGTGGTTCGGCGCTCGTCGAAGCGAACAGAAGCGCGCGGAGCAGCCGCCGCCGCGAGAGCCGCGCACCAGCAAGCCGCCGAAGAGGCTCGAGGCGTACAAAACACTTTGCATCACGCCCGACGCGCCTGCACCCGTCGTCAAGGCTGCGTATCGCGCGCTGGCTCAACTTCATCATCCCGACTGTGGCGGCAAGACAGAAATGATGCAGAAAATAAACGCCGCGTATGAGCTGCTCGCGCGGAGGATGGCAGCTTGAATTTCAAAGTGAGACGCCTAGATATTGCGCTTCGGGGCATCATGCAACTATGCAGAGTTTATGCAACCTCGCTGCATGTCTCCGATTGGAGCGCGAACACAAGCGGTTGCGGTTACATCCGATAACACTGGATTATCACGTTCATAATAGCAATTATCAGACGCCGCGAGAGATTTGAAAAACAAAAGGGAAAGGAATAGAGATGAGCGACAAAAACGAAAAACTTCTGACAGACGAGCACAAAGCGGCTTTCCGCGAGCTACGTGACTTGCAGGATGAGCAGCGCACCTTAGCGCAACACATTGCCGAGGTGAGGAAGCTCGCCGCTGCCGACACAATCCTGACATTGCAGGCGCGTGCTGACGAACTTCCAACAAGACTTTTAGGGGCAGAGGCGAAGGTGCTGCGGATTCGGATCCGATGCTTAGAAGCGGAGCTGCCGGAACTTGTGGAGGAAGATCGGGCGCTGGCTGTGGACGCCGCCGCAGCGCAATCCGCAGTTGACGAAGCACGCCTTCGGCTTGAACGCGCGCAGAGGCAGTACTGGCAAGTGCGCGAGCAGGTGCGCACGGTTGAAACTAACCTCGCAGACTTTCAGCGAGAGCTTACCCGCGTGGTCGCAAGGCTAACAAAGCCGCCTGCTCCAGTCGTACGTTCTCTGCCACATGGTCTGCCACCTGCCGCTTGAGGAAGCCATTTATGCGGAGAACACCCGTGAACTCCGCAGGGAAATGAGGACGCGAAGCATGAAAGGATTGCCGAAAGTAAAACAACGACTAAGGAAGCTCTTGCGCCGCGCCGGCGCGTGCGAACTTTGCATGCCTCTGCTTGTTACCGTTCCGGCTGGCACACTGCGCACAATCCAAGAGTGCCCGAAGTGCGGCCGCGAGATAACATTAGATGTGAGCAACACGCGCGAGGAGACGCAGGAAAACTTGCGCATCTTTGCGCGCGCGGTTGCAAGCGTCAGAAATATTCCCGCAGTTTTATTCACCATCACCTTAAACGGAAAAGTTTTGGTTGATGATCCGCCATGCAATTGCACCCCGCCGTGCGAGTGTTATCGGATGAACTTAAAATTTGACGCAGAAGATTCGATTCAGCCCACTTCACTGGAGTAACTAAAATGGCGAAGCAATACGAATTAGCAATCAAAACACGTCTTGATGTTGACGGCGTAAGAAAGGGCGGCAAAGAACTCGAAAAAGAATTCTCTGCGATGGAGCGGTTGGCGCAGGCGCACGCAAAGCAGATGAGCCGAGCTTTTGACAGTATGCCCGCTTCAATGCGCCGCATCTTCACAGATCAAGCTCGCTTCGCCGAACAGTCCTACTCCGCACAGTCGCGCGCCGCGCAAACTTCTGCCAACGAGCAGTTGCGAATTGGTAAGTCCACCGGCGCCGCGCGCGAGAAACTTCTTGAGCAGTCCATGAAAGCAGAGCAGCGCGCCCAAGCCTCGATGGTGTCTGCTACGCAGAAGTCGAGCCGGGATAAACTTCGAGTCATGCAGCAGTCTGAGCACGAAGCCGAACGCAGCACCGAAGCTCATGTTAGGAAAACCAATTCGATTCTCGCTCGCATCGGCGCTGGAATTAAAACCGCTCAGAGCGTGCTTCGCGGCAACTATGGGGGGGATGGCGGAGGAGGATTCCTGCCCGGACTTTCCAGCATCTCGCAGGTCATTCAGGGCCTCCCTGTGATCGGTCAACTCGCCGGCGCGCTTGTGAGTCCACTGACGAGTGCGGCGGAAGCTGGAATAAAATTCAACGCGTTTTTAGAGACCAGCAGGATTGCTTTTACGACTTTGCTCGGCAGCTCCGAAAAAGCAGAGGCGCAATTAAAATCCCTTGCCGCTTTTGCCGACAAGACTCCGTTTCAATTTGAAGATTTAATTTCTTCGACCAAGCAAATGCTCGCCTTCGGTTTCGCCGCCAAAGATGTCGAGCCGACCTTGACGGCAATCGGTGATGCACTCTCTGCGGTCGGCAACCTGAGCAGCGAATCGCTTGAAGGTGTGACGCGTCAACTTGGACAGATAATCTCAAAGGGAAGACTCGGCGCAGAGGAAATGGAGTCCCTTGCGGACAGGGGCGTTCCAGCGTGGGAGCTTCTCTCCAAAGCAATCGGCAAGACCATTGCGGAAACAAGAAAACTATCGGAGCAGGGACGCCTTCGCGGGCGTGAGAGCGTGCAAGCAATTCTCGCCATGATCGAGCTTGATCCGCGCTTCAAAGACGCGATGTCGAAACAGCAGGGCACGCTCACACAGCTAATCAGCAACGCTCAGGACGTTCAGCAGCGCGCCTACGGACTTGCGACAGAAGGCTTAACGACGAGCATACAAAAAACGCTTGACGCCGGACTCAAGCAGTCCGATCTCGTTACTTCAATCGCTGGCTCTATCAATGTTGCCATCACGCCCGTCGCCGGAATGATCTCTGCTGCCGCGTCGGGCCTTCTCGGCGGCGGACTGACTTCTGGTGTAGTCGAAGGCATCGCGGCGGGCAAGTCGCGCGTTAAGGATGCGGTTGCAGACTTTGCGCTCGACGGCATTATCGGCACGGCCAAAAAGTTTCTCGGAATCGAATCACCATCAACCGTCATGGCAGAGATGGGAATGAATTCGTCAGAAGGCTTTGCCATCGGAATGATGGCAGGCAATGAGCAGTTCGTGCAGCCCGCGCTTGATGACTTGCGCGAGCGATTAGAAAAGTTATTGAAAGACCCGCGCGTAGCAGCCTTCTTTGAAGCGATACGTCGCGCGGAAGGCGGCGCAGTTGATTTGATCGTTGGCGGCAAGCGTTCTCCTTTCGGAACAACCAAACATCCGAACATCGTTGGCTTGACAACAAGCGCAGGCCCCTCAACGGCTGCCGGAAACTATCAAATCACAGGCTCGAATTGGTACGGTACAAAGAGAAATCCCGGAGGATTACAGCAACAACTTCAACTGCCGGATTTCTCGGCGCATTCGCAACTCCTCGCCGCGCTGAAACTCTTCATGGATAGGGATAATGGCGCGGGCGTAAGAGCACTTCAAGCGGGTGATATAGCAACGGCGATGAAGATCGCGGCCAAAGATTGGACTTCTACGCCCGGTTCAAACATCGGCGGGGGCGGCCAAGTCTCAATGCAAAAATGGATGGGCTTTTACAACCAAGCTCTTTCATCGGGCCCTGGCTTGAAGGTTGACGGTGCAAGCGTTGGCAGGAGCAATCCGATGCCCGTGATGATAATCGGCGGCGTTGAAAGCAATGGTCGTCGTTACGTTCGCCAGCCCGGGGACATTTCGGGGGGCAATGAAGGCAGGCTCAATAAACTCATTTACACAGATGGCGGCGAGAGCGCGAACGCGCTTGAATTCATGCGTCAGATCAACGGCTCAAAGGAATCCTTCGCCGCGCTTGATAGAGTGATTGCAGCGACAGCGACCGATCTCGCCAAACTTATCGGAGAGGGCGCGCCCAATTTCAATCGCGGGATAAATCAGCAGCAACAGTTCGATCAGTTCCAACTCGACAAGTTTCCCGTGCCGCCGGAATACGGAAAAGCGTTAAAGGCAATCACGGATGTCGCCGGAGCCGAAGGCAGTTTCTATGACTCTGTTGTTCGCAAGAGCGAAGACATGGGCAAGAAGCTCAAAGATGTTTGGAAGAATATTTCAGCGTCGATCTCGCAGATTCCCGGCAATGCCGTTGATGCTTTCCGCTCAGGCGGAATCAAAGGCGCGCTCTCTTCGATTAGAAAAGATTTCACAAACCTCTTGTTTGGACTTGCGAAAGATTATCTTCAATCTTCAATTTATAAGTTGCTGCATAGCGATAGCTCCTCATCATCAACAGGAGGAGGAGGACTCTTCGGCGCAATCGGCAACACCATCAAATCTCTTTTCGGCGGTGGCAAAAGTAAAACAGGCTCCGCTTCGACTTCTACAACGGGAAGCAGCGCAACGAGCGCGGTCGAGCAAGCTGCAACGGCTGCGATCACGAACGTATTGACCGGCAAGGATGCAGCGTCGAGCGGCGCGAGCATCGGCGGAGGCGGCGGCTTTAATCTCGCCAACGCGGTGCGCTCATTCTTTGGCGGCGGCGGCGGAGGCGGAGCAAGCGGTGGGGGCGGTTATGTCGGCACGCCGGGCTATGGCGGCGGTTTTCCGTCCGCAGCAGGCGGCGCACTTAATAATAACTTTGCCGGAGGCCTGCTCGGCCCTGCCATACAGAACTACATCGGCGGCGGAGGCGGTCCATCTTTCATGGCAGGCGCTTCAATCTCCGCGCCGCAATCAATCACAGCACAATCAAATTGGCTTAAAGACTTAGTAAGCGCAACTGGAGGCAAGGGCTGGTCTGGTGCGAACGCTGCCAAAGGCGGACTAGGCGCAGGCGGCTTCGGGAATCTATTTCAAGGCATCGGCTTTGGCAAAGCTCCGGGATCGGGCGGCCCTTTGGCGAGTATGCTCCCTCTGCTCGGTTTATCCTTTGGAGCAGGTATTGGCGGTGGAAGCGGATTGGGCGGCATTATAGGCGGCGCAGGCGGTCTTCTCGCCGGAGTTGGAGCGGTAGCCGCGCCTGCCTTCCTTTCCTCTGGAGTCTTCGCTTCAGGCGCTGCGTTGGGTGGCATCGGGAAGTTTGCGACAGGGCTGTTCGCTAATCCGTTTATCGCCGCAGCAGGCGGCGCTCTCCTAGTTGCAGCATACTTTATCGGCAAGAGTAAGAAGCGTAAACAAGAGGAAAAACTTCGCACGCAGATTCTCACGGACTCTAAAGCCAAGATCAACGAAATCATTAAACAGGTGAAGTCCGGTCGCATGGACGGCGACTCCGCAATGGCGCAGGCTCAATCCGTGCGCGCGGAATACCTCACGCAAGTTGGTCAACTGAAAGATAAGAAGACGCGCAAGATTGCTGAAGCCACAGTGCGTGAGCTTGATTATCTGATTAACAGCGTGCTGCAACCTGCTATTCAAGCGCAGGTGAAACGAAAAGAGATTGAGGCGAAACTTGTGCCGGAATTCGCTGGCGGCGTCCGCTCATTAGTTCCGTTCTTCGGCGGACGTGTGCCGGGCAACTACGATGGACGTGATGATCGCTTGATCCGCGTCTCCGGTAATGAAGCGGTTATCAATCCGCAGCAGATTGTACGCTTAGGCGGTCAAGCTGCTCTTGCGCGTGCTGGCGTGCCGGGCTACGCGGCCGGGTTTAGAGCAGGACAGGTAAATACCACTACAACAAACAGCGAACCCGCAACGCTCATCCTTTCCGTCGAGAACATTACAGTGGACGCGCAGGGGATTGTCTTTGAAGGCTTGAAGACTTCTGACAATCGCAAAGTAATTATCAAAACAGTCAAGAGCGCGTACATCAATAAGGAGCTATAGGATGGCGCGCGAGTGGGATGAGCCGACATCGTTTTGAGGAAAGTAACATGAACGCGAAAGCCAAAGGCACACGCAACGAACACCGATCCATCCGCCTGCTAGAAGCGGCTGGCTACTATTGCACGCGCTCTGGAGCCTCGCTGGGCGTCTTTGACATCATCGGCGTAGGAAGCACAGACGTTGTGTTCGTACAGGTCAAGACGCGCGACTGGCCGGGCACGGTGGAGATGCAAGCAATCCGATTGTTCCCCTTGCCAGCGAACGCGCGCAAGCTGGTTCACAGGTGGCGAGACAGACAGCGCACGCCGGACGTGCGTGAAGTTATTTGACGGCAGATTATTGGGACAGCAGATTATGGATGAGACTATATGAAACTGCATGAAACCTTCTGACGGAAATTTAACGCCAAAACAAGAGGCCGCTCTGCTGGCACTTTTAGCTGAAGGCACGATTGAAGCGGCATACAAGGCTGCTGGCGTGTCGAAAGCGACAATGTGGCGCTTCATGCAGATGCCCGTCTTCCAAACGCGTTACAGAGCCGCCAGAAGACAATTAGTCGAGACAGCCATTGCACAGCTTCAAAGCGATTGCACCATCGCGGCCCGCGTGCTTCGTGAAGTGGCAGAAGACACACAAGCGCCGGCGTCTTCTCGCGTCGCGGCGGCCAAGGCCATCTTGGAGATGAGCGTGCAAGCGGTCGAGCTGGTGGATATGGAAGAGCGCATAGAGAAGTTGGAATCATTGGAAGCAGTGCGCTCGCCCGCGAACGCGAAAGAAAGATTCCGAGCATGAACTTGGAAACGAGAGTTAAACGGCTTGAAAGCAAGCAGCCGGTGTGGATGGCAGATGTTCTCCAAATGAGTAGGGCCGAATTGGAGGCGGTTATCGCACAATCGCCTTTCGATTTAACGCGTTTGACTGATGCGGAATTGACGGGCTTGGACGCTTGGTTAAGCAAAGTGGGTGCACCGTTAACGCCGGAGTTGGAAGCCATGTTCGAAAGGATAAAGCGATGGGCTTAGAAAACAGAATCCAGAAACTGGAAAGCGCGCGCGGCGCCAGCGAAGGCGTCTGTCGGTGCCCTGATGCAGTGTGTTTAGTTGGCACGGACTTCCACAAGATTTGTTTCAAGTGTGGCGAAGTTATCAAACTGGAAACGTGGAGAAGTTGGCGGACATTTCACCCGGAGAGTGAAGAAACTAACTTTTTCGCGTTTGGTTTGCGCCGCGATGATGAGAACCGATTAGTCGGCAAGCCGAACGGTTTCTTTATCGCTGATCTGGCGCATGGATACGCTACTGCCGACAAATTGAAGCATACATAAAAAGAGGCGCGTAGCCGGAGCCGAAGCGCCTCTCTTTCCCGCCCGAGCTTTCATCAATCACCCGTCCGCATCATCTATCTGTTGAACCGAGACGACGCGGCCGCACACGCCGACCACTTCGCCTTCGCGGTCGCTTTTGACTTGAAAGGTGCCGTCTGGATTCTTTGCGGAAATGTAACCAATCGTGTGCCCGCCGTCCTTCAAAGCGCACAGGGTCAAAGAGCCAGCGCGCGGTTCCTCTTCGCTAATGACCGCGACGGTGAAAAAAAGGTCTGCCCGCTTCTCCTCGCGCGCTGCTTTGAGCGAAGCAAAGGAAATCACCTCGCCTGTTTTCGGTTTCGCCTGTTCGGATTTCTTTGGTCGAGCCATTAGCGTGTGCCTCCTTTTTGGTGATTGCTGACGAGCGTGGCGGAGATGTAAAAGTCATAGGCGGCGACTTTGAACTTCGGACGAGCGCCCGAGATTATTTCCGTGACGGTGTGCCAGAAGTAGGCGCAAAATAATCCGTCGTAGAGCCGCACGCGGTCGCCTTTTCGGATGCCGGCAGGCTGTGGGATAGCGATTGCCGCGCGAGGCTGCCCCTGTGGCGTGTTATTATGTCTGTGCATGACTGGAGACTCCTTTCTTTTGGAAGGGTTGAAGGTTGGAGGGGCTTAGGGATGTTTGCCGCATCACCTAAGCCCTTCGTCGTTAGTAGCTGCGCATTGCAGAAAGCGCGTTATCTAAAATTCCCACACCGATAATGTGGTAGCAGGGTTGATTGCTAGTTCCGGCGGCGCAATTGCAGATCGCATAGCGCAAGCCTGAGTGAGTCTCACAGCGCACCGTATAGCGATGACCACGCGGGGTGACTACTTCGTAGCGACGCTCACCAAGCGAGCGCACATGACATTTGGCTTGCTTGGCTTTGCGCACCGCGTTTTCCATTCTCTTCGTCATTGTCTTTCGTTTCTCCTCTTCGTTGAAGTTGCTAACCTGAAAGAGATTCTACCTTATGCGGAAAAGTCTGTCAAGTTATTTCTTCCCTTAGAGGAAAAGATTTCTTGATTATTTTTTCCGCATAAGGTAAAGTGACAGGCATGAGCAGCGAAGAATTGACTACAGCACAAGTAGCAGAGCGGTTCGACGAGTCGCCTCGTCTCATCCGCTTATGGTGCCAGCAAGGAAGATTTCCACATGCGCGGACAGTTGAAACGCCGCGTGGCCCCGTGTGGTTAATCCCTGTGCGCGACCTAACGACATTCATCAAACCAAAGCCCGGGCCTGTACCGAAGGCACAGCCAAGCGGTTCACCGTCTGCCGCCAACAAACGCGCTACAGGGTCTGCAACGGCGCGGAATGGGGCTCTCAAGTCAAAGGCAAAGAAGAAAGGCGGGAAGAAATGAAGTGCAAAGTTTTTCTGTCTTGTAGGGATTACCATCAACGGGGACGGTTTTAATGAGAGATGAATCTAAAAAGCGTTTAGCAGTGGCAATAGAGGTTTTGCGCGAACAACATCCAATGACCGTTCGACAAGTCTACTATCAACTTGTTGCCCGCCAAGTGTTGCCTAACAAACTGACTATGTATCAAGCCGTCTCCGACCTTCTACGCGATGCGCGAAAAAGCGGAGTCATCCCGTGGGAGTGGATTGAGGATCGCTTGCGCCGCCCGCGCGTTGTTTCAATGTGGTCTGACTTGTCTGATTTTGCGAATACGGTGCGACGTGCCTACCGCCGCGACGTGTGGGCGACGCAAAACAGCTACATCGAAGTGTGGTTAGAAAAGGATGCTCTTTCCGGTATCTTTGAAGATGTGCTTACCGAGTACGGTGTGACGTTAAACGTCGGGCGTGGTTTCGACGGATGGGATTCCATACGCAACGCCGGAGATCGGTACAGAGAACAAGGCGGCGTAACTATTCTTTATTTTGGCGACTTCGATCCAAGCGGCGAGGATATGGTGCGCTCTTTACGGTCACGGATAAACGAATATCTTGAGCTAACAGAAGACGAGATGCTAGACGAGGGCGGTGTAGACGTGAACATTATCAAATGCGCCCTTACCGCTGCCGATATTGCTCGCTATAACTTACCGTTTGATTTTGCCAAAAAGACGGACTCTCGCGCAAAGAAGTTTATAGCAAAACACGGCGACGTAAGTGTAGAGCTTGACGCCCTACCGATTACTGTCTTGCGTGACCGTCTTAGAACTGAAGTCGCAACACGTCTTGACCTTCCCGCGCTAGCTAAGGTCAAGGAAGCGGAAGAAGCAGAACGAGTACGGCTAGTTGAATTACTAACGGCAGCATAAGAAGGGCCGAGAGATGAGCAAACTACTTGTGTACAACGTCGAGCAAGGCGGCGAGGCCGGGCTTGACTGGGATTACGTTACACAACAGATTGACGACGACGACGGGACGGTTCTGCGTAGCAATTCTATGGTGGTATTGATCTCAGACGATGCCGATAACGATCTCGCTGCAGAAGCGCTGCAAATGATCGCTGAAGACTTACGCGAGTACGGCGTGAGACAGCTTTACAAAAGTGCAGTTGTAAAGATACCTACATGAAAGCAGAGAAAATGCAGAGAAAAGAAACGTAACGCTAACGGAAATCCGTACACATAAAAAAAAGGGCGAGCCAGCTTCCTGTGGGCGACCAGAGTTACGCGCCACCGTGGCGCGTAATTCAGTTTTCTTTTCTGCTACGAAAAAGTTATGAGGCGATTATCCTACGAGTATGTTAAAATATAGAACTGATGAGAAGTGAGATTAAAAGGAAAGGGCAACAAATCGCAGCAGCTTCGTCGGCACACGCGATTCATTGCCCCCTGTACTCCAAAACTATGCGTTTGGATGCAGGAGGCATGGTATACCAAGTAGTACCACGTGTGCAATGCAATTTTATAAGAGTCTTAAAGTTGGTGAGTTGAGTTGATTTGTTGCGCCGCATAAATGGCGCACACGACAGTACAATTAAATAAGG
>MWWG01000105.1_pt1 | contig 12905 bp, 8 predicted proteins | sample 1047331 | NCBI WGS metagenome assembly MWWG01 (sample SAMN06349968, study PRJNA376086) | soil metagenome | isolation source: MG6-4 sample Antarctic (ecotone) soil | place: Antarctica | collected 2015-01-13 | reverse complement strand
GGCTTCCTCGCTCTCCCAGAAGGCCACGCCGAGCACCTTGCCGCTCTGCCGATCACCCAGAGAAACGAACCCCTTGAATCCTTCCATCTTCTGGAGCTGGGGCAGGGTCTGCTCCTGGAGATGGCTCGTGGCGTCGTCCATCTTGTCTGGAGAGCCCTGTATGGTGGTTACCCGTGCGTGCATGCCGCTCCTCCTTCTTCCCGCCCAGAGATCCCGGCGGGTTAGCCCTTCCCATCGCCAAGCATGATGCCATCTACCGAACCTCGATGCGAACTTCGGAGAAGCCCCTACAGGCGAAGTTCGCTCGGCCCCGGTCCGATGGGACCTGCCCGCAAGGGGCGTAATACCTCCGGGACGTATTATCGGTTTCTTATGTATATCGGGCATCTCTATCCGTACATAAGAAAGCGTTCAGCGTAGGACCGAAGCTAGACGGACTTCGGAGAATCGAACTTAGCCGAAGTTCGGTTGGTAGGATCACCGCCTTGCGCCCAAATCGGGATGTCGTTTATCAGTATGCGTTTACGATTCAGGTTTCCTACCCCATCCTGCACCACAAGCCAGACATCCGCACTCAGGATGTGTCCCTGCTTTTGCAAGCTATGGGTGAGAGGCTGCATCGGTACGTAGAAATCCCATGATTGACCAGGAGGGCCTCCCGAAGGTAGGGAAAGATTTATGGCTTCGGGCAACCGCATCGTTCGCCCGCCTCCCCATTCTAGGTAAACATCGGAGACCAACATGTTCGTTCTGCTGTTCATAGCCATTCGGATAAAGAGCGATAACGGAAAAACATGCGTGGCTGAGTAGCCGGACAAGTAAAGGCGTTGCCCCTCATCTATCGGTTGTCCTATGCAGTAGATAATGCTCAGTCGGCTACGCCTGTCGTAAAGTATCACAGCCAGCGTAACGCAAGCGGCGATACCGCCGATTATAGAAGCTATCCAGGCTGCGACCTCTATAACCTAACTACCCCCATCCCCTGAACACCCTGCGCCACCAGGGCCGTTGTGGGACCGTCTGAGCGTCGCCAGCGGCATCTGTAGGGGTATCGGTAGGACCGGGACTTGCGGTGGCTTCAGCGGCCTCTGATGCGTTGGCCGGCTCCGGTCCCGCTTCGATCTCGCGTAGCCTGCCCTCCAGCTCCCGCGTCCGGTCCATGGCGGTGCTCGCCAGATAGTCCGAGCGGCGGGCCTGGTCGCGCCACGCGTCCCGGTCGGTGCGTAGATCCTCGATGCGGGCACGCAGCTCGGCTACCAGCTCGTCGCGGTCGAAAGACCCGGACGCCGTACCGGACGCCGTAGGGGACACCGGGACGTACACCCGTACCGTGCCGTCCGGGTCTTTGTCCGACCGGAGCGAACCCCTAGAAATCCGTTTTCTAACAGCTTCTTTGGTGATTTCTAGCAGTTCTGCGGCTTCGGACACGGTCATACGTTCGTCCTGTATGGCATCCTCCCCTGTGCGTCTGTGGCGTCCAGCATAGCAGGACGAGGCCAGAAACGGGAGACAACAGCTATACTAAGCTGTTACAGTGAAGTTGGTGAAGGCGGCTCCTTCCCGCCGACACCCACCATCGCCGCCCTGGACCTCGCAGACAACACGGACGAGGGCATGGGGCCGAAGGCCGGTAGCCCGAACGTGGAGCCGGTGAACGACGTGAATAGCGGCGTAACCGCCGTTGCAGCCAAGAGCCAGCGTGATCCGTTCGGAAAGGCGATTCCCAACGTCGGGTACATCGAGAGGGATGGCTTTGGGAAACGTATCCGAGTAAACTAACGAGCAAAGAAAAGACCCGCACCCTCCTGGCCGTTGGGAGCGGGTCGAAATCTAGGGACCTGTTCAGGAGGTCGCCATGGAATCAGTATATCCCAAGCCCAACATCCTTACCAGGGGCACAGTATTACGCGAGGCGCACCGTGGAATGCTCCTGGACGGGTCGGGGATCTATCCCGAGGTGGCCGCAGAGCGCGGCTACCGCACCGTGACCCGTGCCGACGTGCCGGATGCCTTCAGGCGATACCAGCGACGCTCGGGGCTACTGATCCCCATGTGCTCGCCGGACGGGACCGTCCACCTCCACCAACTCAGGCCGGATAAGCCGAGGGTAAGGAACGGCAAGGAGGTCAAGTACGAGACGCCCAAGGGGGCAAGGTGCATCCTGGACGTGCATCCGCGCAACCGACCAACCATCGGGGACCCGGACGTACCGCTCTGGATCACCGAGGGCATCAAAAAAGCTGACAGCCTCACCAGCCGGGGCCTGTGCACCGTGGGGCTCATCGGGGTGTGGAACTGGCAGAAGGACGGGGAGCTACTCCCCGAATGGGAACACGTCGCCCTGAACGACCGCAGGGTGTACGTCGTGTTCGACTCGGACGTGATGGTCAAGGAAGAAGTGCAACTCGCCCTAGAGCGCCTGGTCGGGGCGCTGGAGGCCCGCGGGGCCGCGGTGAAGGTGGTGTACCTGCCGGAGAACGGCTCGAAGGTAGGGGTAGACGACTACCTGGTAGCAGGAGGCACCGTGGAAGCGCTACACGACCTCGCACGGCCCTTCGAGCGCTCCGACTACACCAGGATCAGACTGTCCAGGTCCGACCGGCTCAGGGCCGCTGTAGAGGGACTGTGGGCCTTCCACGAAGCAATGCCGACGACCAGGGACACGGAATGCGTCAGGCGGGCCGTGTTCCGCTCTCACCTGGCAGCGGCAGCGCACCGCGGCAAACCGGGCAAGAAGGGTAGAAGCGTAAGCTACTTCCTGGCCAGCGAGGACGGGGCGATAGCGGCAGGCACGTCGCAGCCTACGTGGTCCAGACACACCAGGGCGCTGGAAGAGTCGGGAGTGCTGCGCATCAGCCGACCCTCCGACAAGGCAAAAGCCAACAGCTACGACATTTCAACCCCGGACGCTTTTGGGACTAACAATGGTCGTAAGGTCCACAAAGAATCTTTGAAAGGGGATAGTAATAAGGATTCTGTTAAAGAGTACGACCGTCGTTATTCCCAAAAGCGTCCGGCTCAGGATCAGATTCCAGAGGCACGCTGGTCCCGAATTATTTTGAGTTGGCGCGTGGACGATTTTGGCCGCAGGGTGTGCGATGTTGACCCTTTGCTCCGGCTCGGTCCCAAGCGTCGGGAGATCCTGGTCCACCTTTTCGGTCGTGGCGGTTCCGCTGACGTGTCGGAGTTGATGCCTCGGTTCGCTTCGGCCAACGCCAGGCCGTTTGACTTCGTACACAAGGTCCTCGGCCCGATGCTCAGGGACTTCCCCATCGTCGCCTTGGGGGATGATGGCCGCGTGGCCCTGCGCGAAGGCTGGCGAGAGGCCCTGGAGAACGCCCGGCTTGCCGGACAGGAGCAGGAGGCCCACGAGAAGCAGGTCGTCAACACCGAGATCAAACGCGCTGCCTTCGGTGCCAGGGACCAGGCGAAGGCCGACCGTGCCCCCACGCAGGCCGAGATGGACGCCGCCCGCGAAGAACGGGAATGCCAAGAGCCCGTCGAGGTTGATAGTTTTGCCGTCCAGAAACCAGACAAGGAGGTCCAACAAATGGACGAATCAGACAAGATCGACTTCGACTTCGAGCAGGCGGAGGAGGAGTTCGAGGACTTTCCCGAACCGACGAAACCGTTGCTCACCCCGCTCGCCGCGACGTTGCAGAAGTACCTGGAGCGCAACCCGCGTGTCCGGGACGAGCCGCCCAGTTGCATTGCCATCGACCTGTGGAAATTCGACCTGGTAGACGGCAAGCCCACCGTCCACGAGGTACGCGAAGCGATGGTGGAGTTAGGGCTCACCCACCTGAAAGCCGTTGCCTGAAAATTCTGCCCGGCATAATCCGTAAACCGTCTACGAAAAAGGTTTTTACTATGACTGAGACACTCGAAATGACGAAGGCCGATTCCATATCCGACCTCAAGACCGCCGTCCGCGAAGCATCCAAACACGAGCGCCAGCTCTCCCTTGAGCAAGACGCCATGCCGGAGAAAATCAAGAGTGCCGCCTGGAAAGACGCTCGATCCAAGGCCCTTTAAGCGGTAAATCAGCATAATAACTGGAGATGTGAGAGAGCCCGCCCACCCCAAAGGCGGGCTTTTTCATGCGGTCTTCATTTTCCTACCCAGCCAAAAACTGCCGTTTACCCTATACCTATGCTAAGAAGTCCTGATCGGGCAAGGTTGAAAGGCGAGGCCCGCATTCATGCAAGAACGCCCGATATTGCATCCCCAGGATGGGCGAATCCGTCGAAAAGTGAAAGAAAAGCGGAGGAACCCCGGCAAAAAATTATTCTAGGATTTTCTAGGGGTAAGCCTTTTAGAAGATAATAAGCAAACGCTTAAATCCCCCCGTATAGCCTTTCTCCTCTCCGAAGGTTTGATGTTCGCGTTCGGGGCTCGGCAGACCTTCAAACGGCACCCCGGAGCGGCGAGGATCGCTTCTAAGGTTCTTGGGGTACTGGCCCCACACCAGGAAGCACCCCGTAGGCTGTCAGTGAAGCACACAGCCCCCTCAGCCCCGGTCCTATAGGGGCAGCCTTGTTGCGGTTGGTATCCGGGGCCGTCTGGACCGGGGGTATGCACCCCATCGTCTCGCTCCTATGCGTTTTCTTATGTACAAACTTTCTGAGGCTTTCATCTGTACATAAGAAAACCTTTACTTCCGATACCTTACCTTGACAGGACTGGCCCAATGCACGCTCTGCCTTCTCTGCCCGCATAGTTCTACCCGCGCATAACCACGATTCTGCATACCTATCCATCAGCGTTGCGAGCGATAGCAAGTTTGCACGGTAGGCATGGGAAAAAGCGCCATTTTCCCGGTCCGCTGGGGCGGATATGCACGATGCTGCATCCGGACTTCGGAGAATGTTACTTACACGCACTCCGGTGAATAGGCGCATTGTCTGTTCCGTTTGGCGAGTCCCGGCCAACTCGAAGTCCGCCGGGGCCCCGACGCCACGTTGCTTAGGGCCCTGATTCGATCGTCGATCCAACCTAGGAGACCGACATTAGCGCCCGCCACGTAGCATGCGCTTCTGGCCGCGAACGTGGGTCCGGATCCAGCAAAGCGAGGATGATCTCCGCTACGCTGTGAGGAACACGTCGGCTTAACGTCTCAACTGTGGATGCGTTGTCCATTGCGGCGGGAACTTGTCCGCTGAGTATCTGGTGCAGGGTCGCGCCGAGGGCGTAGAGGTCTTCGAATACCCTCGACCCTGCCGCAGGCCTTTCGAGCCATTCGGGGGGCACATAGCCAGCGGTTCCCCAAGGCATCATGTCAGGCGAACCGACCGGGCAAGCGCCTTCAAAGTCAATCGGGCGCAAGACTCCCTCTTGTGAGAGGATAAGGTTCAGCGGTTTGCAATCCATCCAAACCCAGCCGGCGGAATGTATGTTGCTCAGCAGCTTCGCTAGTTGAGACCCGTACTCAAGACCTCGCGCAACCGGTATTTTTGCTTGGTTGTCTACCAAAAATGCATGGAAGTTTTGTCCCTCAATGAGTTCGGTCGCTAGGTAGTAGTGGTGCGTGCCGACTCGGAATGCAGCATAGACCTCAGGAACCGCTACGCTTGAGGAGGACAAGGAAGATAGCACTCGGCCTTCGTGCCGCACCCTCCAGTAGCCATCTCGTCCATCCCAGTCAGTCTCGCCGTGCCTCCGCCCTTCCTTTAGGATGCACAGGCGAGCTGTGCTTACACTCAAATCGAGGGCGCGGTATACGCCCCCTTTACCCCTTTGGGACAACGCTTCGTACGCCAGAAACTTCGTTCTCAGTGGGCTATCGGTCGCGGGCGTATTGTCGTTGTCGGGACGCCCAGCGACAAAGGGATCGGCCGCCCAATTCGGCACCGCCGCCCCCGGCTCGCGAAGGTCCGAAACCAAGTTCCCCTCCGGATCATGCACGCCGGGCAGTTGCGTACCGTCCCGAGATCCTGTCTCTACTGTGCCAAACGAACCATAGCGGTAGTGGACGCGGCTTCCGGAACGAAAAAGGCGATCGTAGGGGACTGCAGGGCCAGGAAGATCGTGGGTAACGGCGTGCAGCCTGCGTGCAATGGACACAGCGTCCGTGGGGGTTCTGGGATAGACGGTGACGCACTTTCCCACCTGACTGAACCCGTAGAACAGGCCGCAATTGAGCTTCTTCAGCTCCGTGAGCGATCGGGGGGCCTTAAATAGGACGTCCGAGCTACTCAGAACTGGGGCCACCCTTCTTAAGAGCTCGCTTGCCGACAGGACGGTCGCGGACACGTGGATCTTCCACCCTTGCGGCGGGATACGAGGATCGGTTACGCGGCTGGACCTCCATATCCCGTTCTCTGGGACGATCGGGAGGTAGCGTAAGCAAAGATCGTGCCACTCTTTTTCCAGTCGTCCGAGCAGGGCTGCGAGAGACCCTTCCTGGCGAGGCTCGCTGGAATCACCTGTCCCGTTGATAGCCTTGGGCTCGCTCACTATGCTGTGGTAGCCCCTTTGGGAGTAAGCAGGAGCAGCCAAGAGCTACTCCGGCCATGTCCAGTCAAACCAAAAAGCAGCGACGGAGACGGCACCCCATCCGCTGACGGAGAGAACGCCCGGCTGCGACACACCGCATTACGTCTACTGCGGCGCCACAGGTCCCTGCGGCTGTGCCTGCGGCTGGACCCACGTGGTGGTGGTCGTAGTCGTCGTAGTCGTGCAGCCCAAGCTTGTGATAGTGGTGGTGGTGAGAATCGTCTTGTCCCAACCAACCACCCCAACATCCCTACCCTCGCCTATCGCCCGCATATCGCGCAGCTCAGCCGGGCTCTCGGCAAAGTTGCTCATGAACGATGCGAAAGCCTCGCTGCCAATTCCATCCTGACTGGCCTTGGCCGCATCGCCCCGTAACTGAGCTTCGAAAAGCGGATCGTTATTCGCCCGTTTAAGTACTTCGTTGATATCCATGACCGACTCCTCCCTGTTCCGTACCCCTTCACACGAGGGCTCTTTTTTACGCAACGAAAGCATCATACAGGACCGCCGTGACACGTTGTATCGTCCAAATGGGCTATCTTGGAACTTTTTTGTCAAACATTCCGAGAACAGGGCGTTGCCCCGGTCCGGTGGGGCCTACCCGCAAGGGGGCGTAATACCTGCGGAGGGTATTATCGGTTCCTTATGTACGCTGCTCGCAAAAACGTCCCTGTCTCGTACATAAGAAAGCCGCTCGGTGTAGGACCGAAGCTAGACGGGCTTCGGAGAACTCTACTTAGCCGAAGTTCGGTTGGTAGGATCACCGCCTTGCGCCCAAATCGGGATGTCGTTTATCAGTATGCGTTTACGATTCAGGTTTCCTACCCCATCCTGCACCACAAGCCAGACATCCGCACTCAGGATGTGTCCCTGCTTTTGCAAGCTATGGGTGAGAGGCTGCATCGGTACGTAGAAATCCCATGATTGACCAGGAGGGCCTCCCGAAGGTAGGGAAAGATTTATGGCTTCGGGCAACCGCATCGTTCGCCCGCCTCCCCATTCTAGGTAAACATCGGAGACCAACATGTTCGTTCTGCTGTTCATAGCCATTCGGATAAAGAGCGATAACGGAAAAACATGCGTGGCTGAGTAGCCGGACAAGTAAAGGCGTTGCCCCTCATCTATCGGTTGTCCTATGCAGTAGATAATGCTCAGTCGGCTACGCCTGTCGTAAAGTATCACAGCCAGCGTAACGCAAGCGGCGATACCGCCGATTATAGAAGCTATCCAGGCTGCGACCTCTATAACCTAACTACCCCCATCCCCTGAACACCCTGCGCCACCAGGGCCGTTGTGGGACCGTCTGAGCGTCGCCAGCGGCATCTGTAGGGGTATCGGTAGGACCGGGACTTGCGGTGGCTTCAGCGGCCTCTGATGCGTTGGCCGGCTCCGGTCCCGCTTCGATCTCGCGTAGCCTGCCCTCCAGCTCCCGCGTCCGGTCCATGGCGGTGCTCGCCAGATAGTCCGAGCGGCGGGCCTGGTCGCGCCACGCGTCCCGGTCGGTGCGTAGATCCTCGATGCGGGCACGCAGCTCGGCTACCAGCTCGTCGCGGTCGAAAGACCCGGACGCCGTACCGGACGCCGTAGGGGACACCGGGACGTACACCCGTACCGTGCCGTCCGGGTCTTTGTCCGACCGGAGCGAACCCCTAGAAATCCGTTTTCTAACAGCTTCTTTGGTGATTTCTAGCAGTTCTGCGGCTTCGGACACGGTCATACGTTCGTCCTGTATGGCATCCTCCCCTGTGCGTCTGTGGCGTCCAGCATAGCAGGACGAGGCCAGAAACGGGAGACAACAGCTATACTAAGCTGTTACAGTGAAGTTGGTGAAGGCGGCTCCTTCCCGCCGACACCCACCATCGCCGCCCTGGACCTCGCAGACAACACGGACGAGGGCATGGGGCCGAAGGCCGGTAGCCCGAACGTGGAGCCGGTGAACGACGTGAATAGCGGCGTAACCGCCGTTGCAGCCAAGAGCCAGCGTGATCCGTTCGGAAAGGCGATTCCCAACGTCGGGTACATCGAGAGGGATGGCTTTGGGAAACGTATCCGAGTAAACTAACGAGCAAAGAAAAGACCCGCACCCTCCTGGCCGTTGGGAGCGGGTCGAAATCTAGGGACCTGTTCAGGAGGTCGCCATGGAATCAGTATATCCCAAGCCCAACATCCTTACCAGGGGCACAGTATTACGCGAGGCGCACCGTGGAATGCTCCTGGACGGGTCGGGGATCTATCCCGAGGTGGCCGCAGAGCGCGGCTACCGCACCGTGACCCGTGCCGACGTGCCGGATGCCTTCAGGCGATACCAGCGACGCTCGGGGCTACTGATCCCCATGTGCTCGCCGGACGGGACCGTCCACCTCCACCAACTCAGGCCGGATAAGCCGAGGGTAAGGAACGGCAAGGAGGTCAAGTACGAGACGCCCAAGGGGGCAAGGTGCATCCTGGACGTGCATCCGCGCAACCGACCAACCATCGGGGACCCGGACGTACCGCTCTGGATCACCGAGGGCATCAAAAAAGCTGACAGCCTCACCAGCCGGGGCCTGTGCACCGTGGGGCTCATCGGGGTGTGGAACTGGCAGAAGGACGGGGAGCTACTCCCCGAATGGGAACACGTCGCCCTGAACGACCGCAGGGTGTACGTCGTGTTCGACTCGGACGTGATGGTCAAGGAAGAAGTGCAACTCGCCCTAGAGCGCCTGGTCGGGGCGCTGGAGGCCCGCGGGGCCGCGGTGAAGGTGGTGTACCTGCCGGAGAACGGCTCGAAGGTAGGGGTAGACGACTACCTGGTAGCAGGAGGCACCGTGGAAGCGCTACACGACCTCGCACGGCCCTTCGAGCGCTCCGACTACACCAGGATCAGACTGTCCAGGTCCGACCGGCTCAGGGCCGCTGTAGAGGGACTGTGGGCCTTCCACGAAGCAATGCCGACGACCAGGGACACGGAATGCGTCAGGCGGGCCGTGTTCCGCTCTCACCTGGCAGCGGCAGCGCACCGCGGCAAACCGGGCAAGAAGGGTAGAAGCGTAAGCTACTTCCTGGCCAGCGAGGACGGGGCGATAGCGGCAGGCACGTCGCAGCCTACGTGGTCCAGACACACCAGGGCGCTGGAAGAGTCGGGAGTGCTGCGCATCAGCCGACCCTCCGACAAGGCAAAAGCCAACAGCTACGACATTTCAACCCCGGACGCTTTTGGGACTAACAATGGTCGTAAGGTCCACAAAGAATCTTTGAAAGGGGATAGTAATAAGGATTCTGTTAAAGAGTACGACCGTCGTTATTCCCAAAAGCGTCCGGCTCAGGATCAGATTCCAGAGGCACGCTGGTCCCGAATTATTTTGAGTTGGCGCGTGGACGATTTTGGCCGCAGGGTGTGCGATGTTGACCCTTTGCTCCGGCTCGGTCCCAAGCGTCGGGAGATCCTGGTCCACCTTTTCGGTCGTGGCGGTTCCGCTGACGTGTCGGAGTTGATGCCTCGGTTCGCTTCGGCCAACGCCAGGCCGTTTGACTTCGTACACAAGGTCCTCGGCCCGATGCTCAGGGACTTCCCCATCGTCGCCTTGGGGGATGATGGCCGCGTGGCCCTGCGCGAAGGCTGGCGAGAGGCCCTGGAGAACGCCCGGCTTGCCGGACAGGAGCAGGAGGCCCACGAGAAGCAGGTCGTCAACACCGAGATCAAACGCGCTGCCTTCGGTGCCAGGGACCAGGCGAAGGCCGACCGTGCCCCCACGCAGGCCGAGATGGACGCCGCCCGCGAAGAACGGGAATGCCAAGAGCCCGTCGAGGTTGATAGTTTTGCCGTCCAGAAACCAGACAAGGAGGTCCAACAAATGGACGAATCAGACAAGATCGACTTCGACTTCGAGCAGGCGGAGGAGGAGTTCGAGGACTTTCCCGAACCGACGAAACCGTTGCTCACCCCGCTCGCCGCGACGTTGCAGAAGTACCTGGAGCGCAACCCGCGTGTCCGGGACGAGCCGCCCAGTTGCATTGCCATCGACCTGTGGAAATTCGACCTGGTAGACGGCAAGCCCACCGTCCACGAGGTACGCGAAGCGATGGTGGAGTTAGGGCTCACCCACCTGAAAGCCGTTGCCTGAAAATTCTGCCCGGCATAATCCGTAAACCGTCTACGAAAAAGGTTTTTACTATGACTGAGACACTCGAAATGACGAAGGCCGATTCCATATCCGACCTCAAGACCGCCGTCCGCGAAGCATCCAAACACGAGCGCCAGCTCTCCCTTGAGCAAGACGCCATGCCGGAGAAAATCAAGAGTGCCGCCTGGAAAGACGCTCGATCCAAGGCCCTTTAAGCGGTAAATCAGCATAATAACTGGAGATGTGAGAGAGCCCGCCCACCCCAAAGGCGGGCTTTTTCATGCGGTCTTCATTTTCCTACCCAGCCAAAAACTGCCGTTTACCCTATACCTATGCTAAGAAGTCCTGATCGGGCAAGGTTGAAAGGCGAGGCCCGCATTCATGCAAGAACGCCCGATATTGCATCCCCAGGATGGGCGAATCCGTCGAAAAGTGAAAGAAAAGCGGAGGAACCCCGGCAAAAAATTATTCTAGGATTTTCTAGGGGTAAGCCTTTTAGAAGATAATAAGCAAACGCTTAAATCCCCCCGTATAGCCTTTCTCCTCTCCGAAGGTTTGATGTTCGCGTTCGGGGCTCGGCAGACCTTCAAACGGCACCCCGGAGCGGCGAGGATCGCTTCTAAGGTTCTTGGGGTACTGGCCCCACACCAGGAAGCACCCCGTAGGCTGTCAGTGAAGCACACAGCCCCCTCAGCCCCGGTCCTATAGGGGCAGCCTTGTTGCGGTTGGTATCCGGGGCCGTCTGGACCGGGGGTATGCACCCCATCGTCTCGCTCCTATGCGTTTTCTTATGTACAAACTTTCTGAGGCTTTCATCTGTACATAAGAAAACCTTTACTTCCGATACCTTACCTTGACAGGACTGGCCCAATGCACGCTCTGCCTTCTCTGCCCGCATAGTTCTACCCGCGCATAACCACGATTCTGCATACCTATCCATCAGCGTTGCGAGCGATAGCAAGTTTGCACGGTAGGCATGGGAAAAAGCGCCATTTTCCCGGTCCGCTGGGGCGGATATGCACGATGCTGCATCCGAACTTCCGAGAAGGCTTCTTCCACGCACTCGGGTGAATAGACCCCTCTGGCAGGTGCGCGAAGCTTCGCCATGTGCCACCATCCTTCGGTCAAGAGAAGTTCTTCGGGCAAGGAGGAAGCCGAATGTCGCAAGGTCAGAGCAGCAGGACCCACACCGCCCCGGGCGAAGGCGAGTCGGTTTGGCTGGTGGGGGACCTGATCGAGGTGAGGCTCTCCGCCGAGGACACCGGCGGGGCCTACTCGATGATCGAGGAGACCACCCCGCCCGGGGGCGGCCCCCCCCCCCGCACCTGCACGCCAACGAGGACGAGGCGTTCTGCGTGCTGGAGGGGGAGGTCGAGTTCTTGCTCGGCGAGGGCACCATCCCCGCGGGCGTGGGGACGTGCGTGCACGCCCCCAAGGGCACCCTGCACACGTTCAGGAACGTGGGGACCTCGCCCAGCAGGGTTTTGGCGGTCATCACGCCGGGAGGATTCGAGAGATTCTTCCTCGAAGCGGGCGAACCGGCGACGGAGGGGTCCTCCGCGCCCGAAGGGGAGCCGGACGTGGGGAGGATCGTGGAGATCGGCCAGAGGTACGGCCTGGAGATACCGCCGCCCCCCGGGCAGTAGGCAATTTTTGGGGAACACCCCGTATAGGCGAACTTCCTAGAACCCCCTCGGGGCGAAGTTCGGAGAATGATCCTTCCACGCACTCCGGTGAATAAGAGCGAGGGGGAGGGCCGGGGCTCATAAACCCCGGCCCTTGCCCTACCCACGCTTGTGTCCTCGGAGGAGTCGGGTCCTATTGCGGGAGCCCTGCGAAGAAGCTCTCAGGTATGGACTCGAAAAACGCATCTTCCTGATCACGGACCTCCTCGCGGGAACCGCGCACGATCTTAACCCTCTCGCAGTCGCGCGCTACCGTGTCTTCCCTGTCGGCCAGCACCCGGTCGAAGCCGCCGCCGCACGAGACCACGTCCCGGACCGCGGGCACGTTGTCCACGAGGATCACGTCGCCGCCATCCCCGCCCGCGATATTGTCTCGCGAAGATTCGCGCAGGTTGCCGTCGATCAGTAGATCGTTGCCATCTCCGCCCACTACGTTGTCGGCACCTTGGCCGCCGAAGACCACGTCGTTGCCGGGACCGCCGACGAGGTTCTTGTCGCCGCCCCCGGCACGCCGCTCGGAGCCGCCCAGCACGATGTCCTTGCCGTCGCCGCCCAGGAGGTTGTCGGAGCCGCCCAGGCCGAAGAGTTCGTCCTGGCCGCCCAGGCCGAGGAGGTTGTCTGC